>ENA-OQDM01001024-OQDM01001024.1-human-gut-metagenome-genome-assembly--contig:-NODE-1024-length-12542-cov-3.246798_pt1 | contig 12542 bp, 8 predicted proteins | sample MGYA00242772_ERZ504605 | MGnify/ENA primary metagenome ERZ504605 (study PRJEB26092, sample SAMD00036348) | human gut metagenome | host: Homo sapiens | study: EMG produced TPA metagenomics assembly of... | reverse complement strand
CCTTACCAGCCTTAACACCAGTTACTGTACCGTCAGCTGCTACTGTTGCAATAGAATCATCGCTTGATGTGTAAGTAATCTTAGCTCTTGAAGAATTTTTTCTTAGTATTTGTTAACTTAGTTGTGCTTCCAATAGCTACTACTGAATCTCCAGATAAAGCAACGCCTACCTTAGCAACTTTCATTGTGTAAGTAAGTTTCTTTGTCTTTGTTTTAGCACTCTTCTTTGTAGAAGTCTTGTAAGTTACCTTAACCGTAACTTTAGCGGTACCTGGCTTAACACCTGTAACCTTAATCTTCTTTGCTGCTGTCTTCTTAACAGTTGCAACAGACTTCTTGCTGCTTGTTGCAGTTACTTTAACTGACTTCCAAGACTTTGGAGTTTTAACTGTAACTGTCTTGTAGCCCTCAGAATAAACTGTGGCTTTTGTTGCGCTAAGCTTTGCTGTAGAAGCTGCCTGTGCGTTTGTAGCAGGAACTGCTGTTACAACCATAGCTGCAGCGAGAGCAAAAGCTAACACTTTTTTGCTTGATTTCATGTTTTTTCCTCTCTTTCTTTTTGACTAACTTCCATCTCTTCTACTCGTTTAACCCTGCACGTTTAAGTTCCTTCATCTTCTCTTCCAAACCGCTGCGGACGATTTTTCCAATCCAATGTTCTCGCTAATTGCCTCCACTGACCTTCCTCGGTCTTACTGTTAAGTCCATCGTCAGTTTCATCTGCAGACACACAAATCATAAATGACCAGAAACTTTCGCACATCAGACGTCGGCGTAGAGTGTGACATCAACGTTGATTGTCCAGCATCAAGATCAGCAAGCTGAGGTTCCGATGACTTATATTTCTAATATGTATCTGTAATTGTAAGGTCTGTCTGGAACAAGTTCCAGTTTCCATAGCCTCGATAGTAGTTCATCACTTGTCGTACTATTTATAGTACTCTTTTAACTACTCTACGTGACAATCATACACCAAGTATTGTATCTTTGCAACACCAAAATTACATTTTATTGAAAAAATTCTTTAATATTTTCTTAAGCATTTAAGAGTTTTTTCACTTTTTTCTATTATTAAAACTATTTCACGCGTAGTTCGAGTGAAACTACGCGTGAAGATAAACAATTCTATTTAAAGTAAGCAACTCCGGATTCGAAGATCTTCATATCCTGCTCTCCGTAGATGTTCATGGCAACGGCCTCACCACGGCGCTCGCTGTGTGCCATCTTTCCGAGTACACGTCCATCCGGACTGGTGATACCCTCGATCGCCATGTACGAACCATTGACATTCCACTCTTCATCCATGGTTGGCTCGCCGGCTTCATTGACATACTGGGTGGCAACCTGTCCGTTTGCAAAAAGCTTGTCCAGCCATTCCTTCGGAGCTACGAAACGTCCCTCTCCATGGGATGCCGGATTGCAGTAAGTTGCGCCGAGTTTTGCCTGCTGCAGCCATGGGGATTTATTGGTTACCACCTTGGTGTATACCATCTTGCTGATGTGGCGGTTGATGGTATTGTAGGTCAGTGTCGGAGAATCCGCACTCTGCGCCTGGATCTGTCCGTAAGGAACCAGTCCCAGTTTGATCAGTGCCTGGAATCCGTTACAGATACCCAGTGCCAGTCCGTCACGCTCGGAAAGAAGCCTGCTTACTGCCTCGGTCATCTTTGCATTCCGGAATGCGGTTGCAAAGAACTTCGCAGATCCTTCCGGCTCATCTCCTGCGGAGAATCCACCTGGGAACATGATGATCTGTGACTGATCGATTGCCTTGACAAACGCATCGACAGAATCACGGATATCTGCTGCACTCAGGTTTTTGAATACCTTTACAATGGTGTTTGCACCTGCACGCTCAAAGGCTTTCGCACTGTCATACTCACAGTTTGTTCCAGGGAATACCGGAATGAATACGGTCGGCTTTGCGACTTTGTTCTTGCATACATAGATATTCTTGGTATCATATACATCACTCTGCACTTTTTCCTTGCCCTCGGTTGCGCGGGTTGGGAAGACTCTTTCGAGTGTTCCGGCCCAGGCTGCAATTGCTTCCTCCATGGAAAGTGACATTTCTTTGTATACAAATTTCTGTGCATCGTTCACTTCACCGACAACAACTCCGGATGCTTCTTTTATAATAGGAAGAAACTCCTCTTTTACTTCTGCAACGATATTACCAAATCCCGGTGCAAATAATGTTTCTGCTGTGACATCCTCTGCAATGGTGACACCTAATTTGTTACCAAATGCCATCTTGCTGACTGCTGCTGCCAGACCTTTTCCGTCCAGTGCGTAGGCACTGCGGATTGCGCCCCTGCCAATCAGTTCATGGATCTTATCATACAGTTTCATCACCTGTTCATATACCGGCAGATCATACGCGTTCTTTTCGATCGTAAAGAGTACCAGCTTATCTCCTGCTTCTTTCAGTTCCGGTGTGATGACATCTTTTTCTCTTGCCACATCGACTGCGAAAGAAACGAGTGTCGGCGGCACGTCAATATCGTTAAAGGTTCCGGACATGGAATCTTTTCCACCGATGGACGGCAGGCCAAAACCGATCTGTGCATCAAATGCACCGAGCAGTGCTGCAAACGGCTGACTCCATCTCTTTGGATCTTCACTCATTCTGCGGAAATACTCCTGGAAGGTGAAGCGTACTTTCCTGTAGTCACCACCGGCGGTCACGATACGGGAAAGGGATTCCAGTACGGCATATACCGATCCGTGGTATGGACTCCAGGAGGATAAGTACGGATCAAATCCGTAGGACATCATGGTTACGGTATCGCATTTTCCTTTCAGAACCGGAAGTTTGGCAACCATGCTCTGTGTCTCGGTCAGCTGATAGCGGCCGCCGTATGGCATGTAGACACTTCCCGCACCGATGGAACCGTCAAACATCTCGACAAGTCCCTTCTGGGAACATACATTAAGATCCGCAAGCATGGCAAGCCATGCTGATTTGTTGTCGTTTTTCTGTAATGCATCTGCAACTTTCGGAAGTTCGATCTTTTTAAAGAAGTTGTCTTCCTCTTTTGGCATCTCGACTTCGACATCTGCTTCCTGATGCGCACCGTTGGTATCGAGGAATGCACGGGAAATATTGACAATGTCTTTTCCTCTCCACTCTAAGATCAGTCTCGGCTCCTCGGTAACAACTGCCACCTCGGTTGCTTCAAGGTTTTCTTCTTTTGCATAAGCAAGGAACTGCTCGACATCCTGCGGAGCGACAACCACTGCCATACGCTCCTGAGACTCGGAGATTGCAATCTCCGTTCCATCCAGACCAGCATATTTCTTCGGTACTTTATCCAGATTCACGCGCAGTCCGTCTGCAAGCTCACCGATGGCTACGGACACACCGCCGGCACCGAAATCGTTACATTTTTTGATAATATGGCTGACTTCTTCTCTGCGGAACAGGCGCTGCAGTTTACGCTCAGTCGGTGCATTACCTTTCTGTACCTCGGCACCACATACAGACGTAGACTGTGTGTTATGTGCCTTGGAAGATCCGGTTGCTCCACCGATACCGTCACGTCCGGTACGTCCGCCCAGAAGGATAATCTTATCTCCCGGATCAGAGGTCAGTCTCTGCACGGCACGTCTCGGTGCGGCACCCATGACAGCACCGATCTCCATACGTTTTGCCACATAATCCGGATGGTAAACCTCTTTGACATATCCGGTTGCCAATCCGATCTGGTTTCCATAGGAGCTATAACCTCTGGCAGCCTCACGCACGATCTTCTTCTGTGGCAGCTTACCCTCAATCGTATCTTTTACGGATACGGTTGGATCTGCTGCTCCGGTCACACGCATTGCCTGGTAGACATAAGTTCTTCCGGAAAGCGGATCACGGATGGCTCCGCCTAAACAGGTAGCAGCACCACCGAACGGCTCAATCTCGGTCGGATGGTTATGTGTCTCGTTCTTAAAGTTTACAAGCCACTCTTCGGTCTTTCCATCTACTTCCACCGGTACCACGATGGAACATGCATTGATCTCGTCAGATTCTTCCTGATCTGCAAGTTTTCCTTCTTTTTTCAGACGTTTCATGGCAAGCAGTGCCAGATCCATCAGGCAGACAAACTTGTCATCGCGTCCCGCATACAGTTTCTTGTGGGTATCCAGATATTCTTCGTAAGTCTTTTTGATTGGTGCCTGGTAAAATCCTTCATCAAACTTCACATTTTTCAGTTCTGTCGAGAAGGTGGTATGACGGCAATGGTCACTCCAGTAAGTATCAAGCACGCGGATCTCTGTCACGGACGGATTCCGCTTCTCGGTATTTTTGAAGTAATTCTGGATATGTAAGAAATCCTTAAAGGTCATGGCAAGATTTAAAGAGCTGTACAGTTCCTTTAAGTGTGCTTCTGCCATGTCGATAAATCCGTCGAAAACTGCCACGTCTGCCGGCTCATCGAAATTCTGTACGAGGGTATCCGGCTTGTCCATACCGGTCTCACGAGAATCTACCGGATTGATACAATACTTTTTGATCGCCTCTAACTCATCCTCTGTGATGTCACCCTTGATCACATAGGTCGTCGCGCTACGGATGATCGGCTCCTCATCCTCATTTAAAAGCTTCACGCACTGCTCTGCGGAATCCGCTCTCTGGTCGAACTGTCCCGGCAGGAATTCTACGGAAAATACGTTTCCGCCTTCTGCGTCAAAGTTCTCCTCATAAATATCATCCACTGGTGGCTCGGAAAATACCGTCTGCAATGCCTTCTGGTAAGTGGCATCCGATACATTTTCCACATCATAACGGATCAGAACACGCACCTGATCTGCAGCGATTCCGAGATAATGCTTTACCTCATGTTTTAATTCTTTTGCCTTTACGGCAAAATCCGGTTTCTTTTCTACGTACACACGACGTACATTGCCCATTGGATTTACCTCCTTCTTTTGCGAAACGGAATGCCCCCTGCATTTGGGGGCATTCTATTGATCTTTATGTTATTGTATCATGGGTTGACAATTAAGTAAAATTAATATCGCTTACGATATCTATTACCTGTTCTTATGAAATTACTGTACGGTAATTGCACTGTCCGTTACAACGCCCGGAGTGTCCGGTTCCGGCTGATCCGGCTGATCGGTACCCGGGTTTGGATTTACAAAATTAATCTTTACTTTCAGCTTTCTGGATTTATTTCCTGCCGTATCTTTGGCATATACGGTCACACTGTAAGTTCCGTACTTTTTGTTTTTCATGGCAGTAACTGCTTTCTGTACTTCCTGGGTATTTACGAAAACATATTTTGAAACAAGTTTCTTCCCCAGATCTTTTGCCACTACATCTGCCTTAATTGCAGAAACCAGTTTTTCTTTGGAAACGGCTTTATTGTAGGTCAGTGTCTTTCGCTTCAGGCTGATGGATGGTGCTTTCGTATCTTTTACGGTAATTATGATGCTCTTTTTGGTCTTGCTTCCTTTGGCATCTTTTGCGGTGTATGTAATCTTATATTTTCCGGTCTTTGCCGCATTGACTTTTCCGGAAACGGTAAATTTAAGTGTCTTACCTCTGTAATCGGTAGCTTTCACACCCTTTTTCAGATCTACTTTGCTGTTTGTTCTCTCGATGGTTTTATTCGCAATTCCCTTAATCGTCGGGCGAAGTTTCAGCCATGGATTTCTCGGATCCGGATCGGTCGGATCCCATCCGCGGTACGGACTGTTTACATCAATACGGATCGGGGTAGGCTTGCCCAATGGTCCCGGATCTTTGCTGTCATAGATGGTTACTTTGGTTCCTACCGGGCAGTTGTCATAGATCCACTTGGCATCTTCCACATTCAGACGGACACATCCGTGGGATGCCGTCTGTCCCAGACGGTTATAAGAATTGTATGCCAGCTTGCTCGGGTCCTGTGAACTGTAAAAAACAGAGTGGAACAGCACACCACCGTGAATACGGCTGCAATACTGTCCGTACACACCGCCCATAAGTGTATGCCAGCGGTATTTTGCCGGAATCGAAAATGTTCCTGTCGGGGTGGCATTGTTGACACCGACCGAGCAGGCAAATGCTTTGACCGGTTTGGTATATTTGCCTTTGGAATCAAGTGCATATACGGTCACACAGTTCTGCTGACGATTGATTTTAATGTAATATGGCAGTTTTGCTGCCTGAGTTGTAACGGGTGTTCCTGCGAATACAAGTAGCATGAGTGCCGCCATCAATCCGCATAAGGTTTTCAAAATTCCCTTTTTCATGATAATCTCCTTTTCTCTCCTTTGTGAAAGGTATATAATATATCCTATACTATACTATACTACTGAGGATATGATCGATGGATATCAATTATGAATTATACAAGGTTTTCTATTATGTTGCAAGCTCTCTCTCATTTTCGGATGCAAGTAAGAAGCTTTTTATCTCCCAGTCAGCGGTCAGCCAGTCTATCAAAACATTAGAGCGCAAGCTGGGACAGCCGCTTTTTATCCGCAGCACAAAAAAAGTGCAGCTGACTCCTGCCGGTGCTCTGCTGCTAAAACATGTGGAACCTGCCATGAATCTGATCTCACGCGGCGAAAGCCAGCTTTTAGAATCCGGCTCTCTTGGTTTAGGACAGCTGCATATCGGTGCCAGCGACACGATCTGCCGCTATTTTCTTCTGCCGTATCTGCAGAAATTCCATCGGAAATTCCCGGATGTTCCGATTAAAATCACCAATGCCAGCTCGATAGGCTGTGTAGACCTGTTAGAGCAGCGCCGGGTAGATCTGATTATCACAAATTTTCCAAACCCGCATCTGAATCCTTCCTATATTCAGAAAACGGTTGGCTCTTTCTCGGATGTATTCGTCGCCAATCCTGCATATTTTGATCTGGCGGACCGCATCGTTCCTTTCTCGGAGCTTGGCACCTATCCGCTCATGATGTTAGACCGCAAGAGCACGACAAGTGAATTTCTGCACCACATTTTCCTGCAGCATCAGCTGGAACTGCTGCCTCAGGTAGAGCTCAGCAGCAACGATCTGCTCATTGACATGGCTCGCATCGGTCTTGGAATTGCTTTTATCCCGGATTTTTGTCTGAAACACAAGCCGGAGGATCTCTTTCTCGTCCGCACGCAGGAAACGATACCGCAGCGGCAGCTGGTGGCTTCGTTAAACCCTACCCTTCCGGTTTCTGCCTCCACCGAAGAGTTTTTAAAGCTCCTCCCGGACGTCTGACCAGAACCGGCTCACTTCTTCCCGCAGCTGCGGCAGACCACAGACGCTTCTCTTTTCCCATTCTCTCGGAAAAAGCGCTCCGTATTCGCGCTGCAGGAAACGTTCATCCAGCAGAAGGATCACGCCGCGGTCCTCGCTGGTCCTGATCACGCGCCCTGCTGCCTGCAGGACTTTGTTCATTCCCGGATAGCGGAACGCATAGTCAAATCCGGACAATCCCCGCTCATCATAATAATTCTTTAAAATTTCACGTTCATCGCTGACCTGCGGAAGTCCGGTTCCCACGATGATGGCACCGATCAGCCGGTCGTTTTTCAGATCAATGCCTTCCCCGAAAATTCCACCCATCACACAGAACGCAACGAGTGTCCCCTGGCGCTCTTTTTCAAATTCTTCCAAAAACGCTTCTCTTTCGTGTTCTTTCATATTACTATGCTGCATCAGAATCTCGCACGAATCGGCTGCCTTCCCGGCAAAGACCTCATATACATCCTGCATCAGCCGGTAAGACGGGAAAAACACCATGTAATTTCCCTGCTGTGCTTCTGTGACTGCACCGATATAGTCCGCGATTTTTTCGTATTCTTTTCTGTTCCTCCGCGTATATTTTGTGCTCACATCCCGGCCAAATGCGAGAAGTCTCTGTGTCTGGGCAAACGTACTCTGCGCATAAATGGCATAGTTATCCTCGTCCGTGGAAAGTAGCCGCTTGTAGTATCCGATCGCAGGAGCGTTGCGGAGAAAAAGATCGTGGAATTGCTTTTATCGATGCATTTCTGCAGATTGACCGACGGATCTACGCAAAAGAGCCGGATCCGGAACTGGCCTCCTCCGTCATCTGGCTGTAGATCACGTAATGGTCATCCACCAGATCATAGATATTCAGGAAATTGCGCAGCGCAAAGTAAAAATCCAGCACCGTTTTCTTCTCCGGAAATTCCCGCGGTTTTTCCAAAAATTCATCCATCTGGGAGGCCAGCCGCATAAGGTGGAAGGTCAACGTTCCCACACTGTCCAGAATCTGGTAGTGCTCACACTCACGTTTCATTTCCAGCATGGCTTTGTTGCATTTGTCCAGGATACGGCAGATTGTACGGCTGTGCGCTTTCATGATCCGCTTCACTGCAAGCACGTCTTCTTTGTACAGATCGGCACTGTACATCTCCCTGCTGCGATCCACGAGGTTATGTGCCTCATCCACCAGGAACAGATAGTCTCCCTTTATCCCCTCCTGAAAAAAGCGTTTCAGATATACATTCGGATCGAATACGTAATTGTAATCACAGACAATATTGTCCGCCCAGGTTGCCACATCCAGACTCATCTCAAACGGGCACACCTGATATTCTTTCGCCTGCGCTAAAATCTCCTCTCTGGTAAACAGGTTGGATTTCTGCAAGAGATCAAACACCGCATCGTTCACCCGGTCAAAATGCCCCTTTGCATATGGACAGTTTACCGGGTTGCAGTCCATCTCTTCACACAGGCAGAGTTTTTCTTTTGCTGTGATCTGGATCACTTTGGCACGATAGCCCTGTTCTTCCAGCAGTGCAAACGTTTCTTTTGCCACAGTTGCTGTGATGGTCTTTGCCGTGAGATAAAAGATCCGGTCTGCCAGCCCTTCTCCCACTGCTTTTACCGCCGGAAAGATTGTGGAAATTGTTTTGCCCACTCCGGTCGGTGCCTCGATAAACAGGTTCTTCCCCCGCAGAATGGTGCGGTAAACATCTGCAACCAGCTTCTTTTGTCCCTGCCGGTAGGGAAATGGAAACTCAAGTGTATGAATACTCTCCTGCCGCTGTTTTTTCCATGCGATCTGCCAGTCTGCCCATTTCCGGTAATCTTCGATCAGATGCGTAAACCACACGGTCAGTGTCTCAAATGTATAAATTTCCCGGAAATACCGAATTTCTTCCGTATCCAGATTGCAGTAGGTCATCTGCACGCCGATCCGCTCCAGACGGTTCTGTTTCGCATAGATATACGCATAGCACATTGCCTGGGCTTTATGCACGTAGACCGGCTGTTCCATTGCCGCAACGTTTCTATATACACCCTTGATCTCATCGATGAAGCTGATTTCTTCTTCCGGAGGGATTTCCGCCGCAAACTCCATCTCCGGTTGCAGCACAGACTCCGTCGCAGCCGGCAGATCCGGCTGAAATTTTCCATAGACGATTCCGTCTGCACGTCCTTCCACGACCAGTACGTAATCGTTGGCTTTCCATTCAATTTTCAGCGGTACTTCCGCCTGGTAGGAGGTGTCCATGCTTTTTTGAATTTTCCGGTGGATACGGCTGCCTTCCATCATGGCCTCTGCACTCGCCAGCTTTCCGGCACGATTATCGATATCTCCTGCCCGGAAAATAAACTCTACCAGATTTCTCACAGAGATATGTAATTCCTGCATGTACACCTCCTTTCTCCCGCGGGTATTTTCCTGTTGTATGAAGCGGGTTTTTATTTGTTCCATTATTTTACAATAAAAAGCCCCGCTCCGGAATACGGAGCGGGACTTAAAGTTCCATAGTCACGATATAATAATTGTATTATGCCACTGCAAATTTAGCAACTACGTTTTCGAAATTTTCATTCTTTCCACCGTAGCAAACCTGAAGATTCTTTTTTACGCCAAGTCCAATCATACCAAGCAATGACTTTGCATCAATGAATGTTCTGTCGCATTTTACATCAATATCAAAATCACAACCACCTGCTGCACGTACAAAATCCTTAACTTCATCCATATCTGATAACCGAATTACTTTAACAGTTTCATACATAATCCAACACCTCTTTCTACCTTTAAACAACATACTTTTATTATCATCCCCAAGTTTAGAAAAGATTATGCCACTTTTTTTCTCATCTGTCAAAGTTATGCAAACTTCGCATTTCTCCGGTTTTTCCTGCATAATGACGGTAATCGCGCAACCGTTTCCATCAAATTCTTACCGTTTTTTTTCGTGTATTTATATTTATACCTGCTATCTTATGCAATTTCTCCAAAAAATTGCCTTTCCAATCACCAAAACAAGCATTTTTTGATGAAAACTATTTTTATCAAAGTGGTTTCCCACTTTTTTTCAGAATATCCACATATAATTCTCCGATCGGACTGACCTTTATCCCCTTGTGCCGGATATAGCCAATCCGCATCTTTTCGCTCTCTGCCAGCGGCACTGCCGCATAATCATTTCCGTTTAATTCTTCACAGATAATCCCGGAACAGAGCGTATAACCATTCAGCCCAACCATCAGATTCAGCATGGTCGCCCGGTCATCCGCATGGATCATCTTCTTATATTCATAGGTACTTTTCATCTCTTCGGCAAAATAAAAGGAATTATTTTTCCCCTGTTCGAACACAAGACATGGATATTCCTGCAGTTCTTTCATGGAAATTACATCCCTTTGTGCCAGCGGATGTCCTTTCCACAGATATACATAGGTGTCACAGGTAAACAGTTCTTCAAAAATCACATCATTTTCCTTGAAAAGTTTCTGGAGTACTGCTTCATTAAATTTGCTCAGGAAAAGAATCCCCAGCTCACTTTTCATGTTACGCACATTTTCGATTACCTGATTCGTCTGTGTCTCATGCACGGCAAATTCATATTCTTCCATTCCCACCGCCTTGACCACTTCCACAAATGCCTTGACCGCAAAGGTATAATGCTGCATAGACACGGAAAATTTTTTTTTGGATGCAGACGAAATATAACGGGATTCCAGCAAATGATACTGCTCCACGACCTGCTTGGCATATCCGATAAATTCCTCTCCCTCTGGTGTAAGCACGATTCCGCGGTTGGACCGGATAAAAATGGTGATTCCTGCTTCTTCTTCCAGTTCGCGCACAACCGCAGACAGATTGGGCTGTGAGACAAACAATTTTCGGGATGCTTCGTTCATGGAACGGCTTTCTGCAATCGTAATTACCTGATGTAACTGCTGTAGGGTCATATGTCTTACCTCTTTTCCTTAAGCAAATGATCTGTTATATACCGGACAAGGATCTGAAGTATCCATGCAATCACAATGGAACTGCATACCAGCACCAGTTCGTAACGCAGATGGCATGTATGAAATGCTGCTCCCTTCATAAATTTTCGTATGGTAACATGTACCAGATACAATTCCAGCGAATGAGCACCAAACCATTCCAGTATTCTTATAACCGGGCGCATAGATAACTGGGAAAAGATCCAGGCAATTCCAGCACAACATGAGATATTAAAAATCCCGGTCACATACCTTGCAAAAATAGGAGATCCACTTGGAAGCATGGTGAGCAAATAGCCGGATAACGCAAAAAGAATCAACCATTTCCAATAACTTTCCCTTTTTTCATAGCTGGATCTGCCATAAAAACAGCCCGCTATAAAAACAGGCAGACGAAGCAAAGCAATATTCACATTTCCAAACATATCTTTCTCATATAATGCAATTACAAGTGCTAATACTGTAATAGCACTTACAATAGAAAGCAGACGGATCTCTCCATCTATTGCGTCTCGTGCGCTATCCACAATCTGAAAAATATAGGGATAAATCAGATAGCATAACAGCATAAGGCCAATATACCAGTAAAGCCTGTCTCCATCACTGAAAAATGTGATAAATGTGAAGTCTTTTATGGCTTCTCCCCATCCTGTTTTATCTACACAGACATCCAGTAAAATATAAGAGGGTACGGCTACGATGCAATAAGGAATCAGGATTCTTTTTAATCTTCTTATGTAAAAGCTTCTAACATCTGATCTTTTTTTCATGGAATAATATAATCCCAGACCAGAAAAGAATAAAAAAGCATCCACACTTGATGATGAAATATATCTCCAAAAGAAGGAAATCCAGCCACTAAAATGATAGGAGTAATAATGACAGTCATCCGTAAAATGAAAAACTATAATCAATATGATGGATATTCCCATTAACGCACCCCGATATTGCGAAAGCACGCTGTTACTTGTTTTTCTCATATATATTCTCCTCTATAAAAATTTAATTTAAATTACTATAAATAAAAAAACACCTAAACAGGTGTTTTTAAAGAACAGGGGATGAGAGAATCGAACTCCCACCAAAGGTTTTGGAGACCCCTATCATACCATTTGACCAATCCCCTATATGAGAAAACAACGTAGACAAGTACGCTGCTAACTTCTTATTCATGAAATGTTTGTACTTTCAAAACTTCATACAGATTTAACCGCTTTTTAATCAAGCCCTCGACCTATTAGTAACAGTCAGCTCCATGTGTTGCCACACTTCCACCTCTGCCCTATCTACCTTGTAGTCTTCAAGGGGTCTTACTCCCGAAGGAGGGATATCTCATCTTGAGGG
>ENA-OQDM01001023-OQDM01001023.1-human-gut-metagenome-genome-assembly--contig:-NODE-1023-length-12561-cov-1.059916_pt1 | contig 12561 bp, 13 predicted proteins | sample MGYA00242772_ERZ504605 | MGnify/ENA primary metagenome ERZ504605 (study PRJEB26092, sample SAMD00036348) | human gut metagenome | host: Homo sapiens | study: EMG produced TPA metagenomics assembly of... | reverse complement strand
TTTTCGGGAATGATTTATCACATTTCCGGGCGATCATCCCAACCCGCACTAGCAACATTATATAAAGCAACAGTACAAAGATTCCCCCAACGATACCCAGTTCCTCTATGATAATCGCATAGATAAAATCTGAATACGCCTGTGGCAGGAAGTCACGCTGTTGGCCATGTCCGGGCATCTGCCCAAATACGCCTCCCCGGGCAATAGCTATCTTCGCATGGGTTACCTGATAATTATCATCGGTTATCTTATACGTACCACTCTCATCCAAATTATCCTTATGCCCGTCGAAGAAACGCTCCAAACGCCCCTGCCAAGTAACGAATCGATCCGGCAAATACTGGGTAATAGCGGCCGGCGTAAACTTAAGCAACGCCAAGAACAATACCAACGCCAACATCAAGATACCCGCCAGCTTCGCCAACTTACCAAATGGCAACTGACCGATAAACATCATCAGGAAACAAACCCCGAATAGCATAAACGCCGTAGAAAAGTTCTCCGGCAGAATCAAGACACAGGTCAGTCCTACCCCAATCAGTATATACTTAAAAATCTGGTTCTCCGTTAATTTCCCCCGTTTGCTGAGCAAGAAAGCGACAAACACGACACAAGCCAGCTTCCCAAACTCCGAAGGCTGGAACTGTATCCCCATGATTTCCAGCCATCGATGCGCATCATTAGCGTCCACGCCGATAAAGGGCGTCACGATCAACATCAACATCGAGACCGGCAATAATATAATAAACGCAGAAAAGAAGCGACACGGTATATTATGCAACAGCAATACCATGACGAAACCTCCCAATAAAAAGGTGGCGTGCCGTACGATAGGCGCCCAGTGATTCGCGTTCTTATAAGCGATCGTACTGGTCGCACTGAACACCTCCACCACCGATATAAGACACAGGAACATGAAGATGATCCATATCACCCGGTCGCCCTTAAACAGTTTACTCGCCAGATCCATTTTATCCTTTATTACAAATTACGTACGCAAGCCTTGAACTGATCGCCCCGATCCTCATAGCTCTTGAACAGGTCGAAGCTGGCGCAACAAGGAGAGAGCAATACCGTATCTCCCTTATGAGCCATCTTATAAGCTTTCGCCACAGCCTCTTCCATCGAGCGGGCGTCTTCTATATTCGCCACTTTCCCGTCGAAGAACGCATGCAGTTTCGTATTATCCACACCCATGAAAATCAATGAATGCACCTTTTTACTCACTAGTTCCTCGATCTCCGAGTAATCATTCCCTTTATCCGTGCCCCCTAAGATCAAAACGACCGGAGTCGTCATACTCTGCAAAGCATACCAACAAGAGTTTACGTTCGTAGCTTTCGAGTCATTAATATAATCAACACCACGCACGCGAAGCACCTTTTCCAAACGGTGCTCAACCCCCGTAAAATCACTGAGTGAGGCACGTATTTTCTCATCATGAATGTCCACGATCTTGGACGCTATCCCCGAAGCCAAAGAGTTATACAGGTTATGCGTACCAGTCAATGCCAATAGGTCTTGTTCCATCGTAAATGTTCCGTTTGCCGTTTCAATAACTACTTGATTATTTTCCGTATATCCCTTCATGCCGTTCTCATGTGTCTCGGCGAATGGGTAAAGAGTAGCCTCAGGATGCCGTTTGGCGATCTCACGGGCTATGATCGGGTCATCGTTCCAGAAAATGAGGCGTCGTCCTTCGTCTGATTTTGCAAGATGCGGAACTTAGCGTCTACATAATTCTGCATCTCATAGTTATAACGGTCCAGATGATCCGGTGTTATATTCAATATAATAGCGATATCCGCTTTAAAGTCGTACATATTATCCAGTTGGAAACTGCTCAACTCGATCACGTAGACCGCATGTGGATCTTCCGCAACCTGAAGCGCCAAGCTGTTTCCGACATTTCCGGCCAAGCCCACGTCCACGCCCGCTTCTTTCAAGATATGATACGTAAGCATCGTCGTTGTCGTCTTGCCGTTGCTACCCGTGATGCAAATCATCTTCGAGTCCGTATACCTTCCGGCAAACTCGATCTCGGAGATGATCGGCGTACCTTGCTTCTTCAATAACTGTATGATAGGAGCCTTGTCGGGAATACCCGGGCTCTTGACAATTTCGTCGGCATTCAAGATGTCGGCTTCGGTATGCTGTCCCTCTTCCCAACGAATCCCGTGGTTGTCCAGCATCTCCTTATACTTAGGTTTGATAGACGATTTATCGGACACGAACACGTCGAATCCTTTCGCCTTCGCCAAGACAGCGGCTCCCGCACCACTCTCCCCGGCCCCTAATATAACCATTCTCTTACTCATCTTTTATCTCATCTTTAACGTAACTATCGTCATAACAGCCAAAATAATACCGATCAACCAGAAACGGACCACGATCTTCGATTCAGGCACGACATTGAACGGCTTTTGGATCAACGCCTGTATACCCGCGTTTCCCGGCTTCTGGAAATGATGGTGTAAAGGAGCCATCTTGAAGATACGGCGACCTTCCCCATACTTCTTCTTCGTATATTTAAAGTAGGCCACTTGCAACATGACCGATATATTCTCCACCAAGAAAATACCGCAAAGGATCGGAATCAACAACTCCTTACGGATGATGATCGCGAAAACAGCGATAATACCTCCCAAGGTCAAGCTCCCCGTATCTCCCATAAATACTTGGGCCGGATATGAGTTGTACCATAAGAAACCGACCGTGGCACCGATAAAGGCAGCGGCATAAACCACCAACTCCTCCGCACCGGGTATAAACATGATATTCAAGAACGAGGCGAACTCAAAGTGGGATGACATATAGGCCAAAATACCGAGAGCCACCCCAATGATCGCCGATGTTCCGGCAGCCAAGCCGTCCAGTCCATCCGTCATATTGGCTCCGTTCGACACGGCTGTCACCACAAAGATCACCATCAGCACGAACACCAGCCATGCGGCCTCCTCCTTATAATCGCCCGCCCAGTTCACCAAATTGGCGTAATCGAAATTATTGTTTTTCAAGAACGGGATGGTCGTCTTTGTCGATTTGGTCTCCACCGTATGATAACGCACCTCCTCGATCACGTTATCATGGCGCACCTCCATATTCTCCTTGATCACCACATCCGGGCTCATGAACAATACCAAGCCAACGATCAAGCCCAGTCCTACCTGCCCGACGTCTTGAAACGTCCGTGCATACCTTCCTTATTCTTCTTGAATACCTTGATATAATCATCCGCGAATCCCAAGCACCCAGCCAGACCGTAGTCACCAACATCAATATCACATAGATATTATTCAGCTTGGCACACAGTAAAGTCGGGATCAATATAGCGATAATAATGATAATACCTCCCATCGTCGGCGTTCCCTTCTTGCTCATCTGGCCCTCCAGCCCAAGATTTCTCACCGTCTCGCCGATCTGCAACATTTGCAACTTATCGATGATACGCCGGCCGATCGCCGTAGAGATAAACAAGGACAAGATCAAGGCCCAACCCCGAGCGGAAAGATACGTACTTAAACATACCCGCTCCCGGGAAATCCAACTGATCCAAATAATTAAAAAGATAATAAAGCATGTCGTCTTAAAATATTATGATTGTTGTGTCGAAAAAAATCTCGCGTAACTTCTCACGGTCGTCAAAGTCTGTTTCACCCCCTTGATCTCCTGATAGTCTTCGTGGCCTTTTCCGGCAACAAGGAATCACATCCCCTTTCTTCGCCAACATCGTAGCGGTCTTGATCGCTTGCGTACGGTCCGTGATACATAAGGTACGTTCCATATCCATTTTCGTCAATCCGGCTACCATATCGTTAATAATATCATCCGGTTCCTCAAAGCGCGGGTTATCGGAAGTCAGAATTACCTGATCGCTCAGCTTGACAGCCTCTTTCGCCATCAGCGGGCGTTTCCCCTTGTCCCGGTTTCCCCCGGCACCCACGACGGTAATGATACGTCCTTTCCCATCCAATACCTCATGAATGCCATTCAGTACATTCGTCAAGGCATCCGGTGTGTGAGCATAATCCACGATCGCCGTATAACCGAGCGGAGACTGGATCGTCTCGAAGCGACCGGATACGGAGCGAAGCGTGCTCAGCACGATCAACACCTCCTCGGGATCTTTCCCTAAAGAAACCGCGGCACCATACACGGCCAGCAAGTTATAAGCGTTGAAACGTCCCACGAAATGCACCATAACCTCCCGACCGTTAATGATCAGGTCTGTACCCTCGAAATGAGATTCCAATATCTTTCCCTTGAAATCGGCCAAAGGTACGCAAGGAATAGGTCAGCTTCTTCGCCTTCGTATTCTGCAACATCACCAAGCCGGATTTATCATCGGCATTCGTCAAGGCAAAAAGTCCCGGCAGGCAGGTCATCGAAGAATTTCTTCTTCGCTTTCAAGTAATTCTCCACGGTCTTATGGTAATCCAAATGATCGCGGGTCAGGTTCGTGAAAATCCCCCCGTCGAAAGACAAGCCGCTGATGCGCCGCTGATCGATCGAATGAGAGCTAACCTCCATAAAAGCATACTCACATCCGGCCTCTACCATCCGGGCCATCAAGGAATGAAGCGTAAGCGGGTCCGGTGTCGTATGATCCGTCGGTACCGCCTCGCCATCTATATAATTACATACCGTGGAAAGCAATCCCACCTTATGTCCCATCTTCCGGAACATCTCATATAATAAAGTAGCGATCGTAGTCTTCCCGTTCGTACCCGTCACGCCTACCAACACCAATTTCCGGGAAGGATCACCATACCAGCGGGAAACCAAAAGACCCAACGCCTCCGCCGAATCCTTCACCACGATAAACGAGCATCTCCCCTCCAAATAGGACGGAGCCTCCTCGCATACGATAGCGACAGCCCCCTTCTCTATGGCGCTGTCCATATAGGCATGGCCATCCACGGCCGTACCTCTCACAGCGACAAACAAAGACCCTTTCGTCACCCGACGAGAGTCTGATTGAATATTCGTGATATCCACATTATCCGCCCCCATCAACATAGGAGCTTCCAACGCACCGATTAAATCCCTTAGTTCCATACCTATTTCAATGTTAATAATACGGTCTGCCCCTTAGACACTCGCTGTCCGGGTTGAATACTCTGCGAAACGACCCGTCCGACACCCGACAAAGAGACACGCAGACCGGCTTGCTCCAACAAGAAAACCGCATCTTTAGCACCCATGCCGACTACCCGGGGTACCAATCCTTCCCGAATCGTCAGATCGCTCAATTTCACTTTATTCTCTTCTTGCTCGGCAGAAGCTACGACCCACTTTGTCTCCAAACTGTCCGTATCCGCCTTAATATCCAATTCATCTAATACTTCCTCTACCGCCCTCAGGTCGCCGCCTTTCACACGAGGCACCATCACGGCCGTCGAATCCCGTTCCATATCCCGGACATCGAACGACATATGGCTGGCGTATATCTTCTCGGCGATCGCACGCACCACGCCTCCCGACATCGTACCGCCCGAAGGATAACCAATACGGGGACGGCGGATCACCACGATACAAGAATACTTCGGATGATCGGCCGGGAAATAGCCACAGAAAGAGACTTGGTGCCCGCTCGTACGGTAGACACCGCCCGTAGCGATCTGCGCCGTACCGGTCTTTCCGGCAATCCGGACAATATCCGAATGAACCGCCTTACCGGTTCCTTTCTCCACGACTCCCAGCAACATATCTTTTATCAACGCCAGCGTATGGTCCGAGCAGATCGAAGAGTTGATCACCTCCGTGGAAAAACTCTGCACGGTCTTGCCGTTATGTAAGATCTCTTTCGTAAACATCGGGCGAACCATTTCCCCGTTGTTCGCAATCGCGTTAAAGAACGCCAACGTATTGATCGGCGGTACCTGCGTCTCGTAACCGAACGACATCCAAGGCAAAGTGGTCTTGGACCAATAACGGGTCGTATCATCCGGGCGACGTATCTTAGCACGTCCCGCCCCCGGTATCTCCAAACGAAGATCCGCGTTCATACCGATACGGTACAGTCCCTCCACAAACTTCGTCGGGTTATCCGAATAACCTTTCAGGATCGTCTTGGCCACACCGATATTGGAGGAATACCAAATCGCCTGCTCCACCGAGATCCGGCCGTATCCACCTTTATTCATATTATGGTCCGTCATGCGGGCCCCCCTTATACATATATATACCATTGCCGACATCGACCGTATCTCCCGGATTGCATAAACCATCCTCCAAGGCCACCATGATAGAGGCCACCTTGAAAGTAGAACCCGGCTCGATCTCGTCTGCCACGGCATGGTTCTTCGTTTCGCCATATACGCCTTCACGGATACGCCCCATATTCGTGATCGCCTTGATCTCTCCGGTCTCGACCTCCATCACGACAGCCGTACCGGACTCGGCATCGATCGCCTTCAATTTATCGACCAACGATTTCTCGGTTATATCCTGTATATTAATATCGATCGTGGTACGGATATCCATGCCATCCACCGGGTCCACCTCAATCACGTTCGTCCAGCCTCCACCGACACGGCGAACGGAGCTCACACCGGCCTGCCCCCGCGGAGCGAATCGTATTGCAACTCCAATCCATTCTTCCCCTTCGTAGTACCACCCTCCTCGATCTCTCCGTAGATATCACCGATCGTACGAGACGCCAAGGTCCCGAAAGGTTTCTGGCGCTGTACCATCTCCTTCGTATAAAAACCACTCTTATAACGTCCCAGACGAAGAAACGGGAACTTACGGATCTCCTTCAAATCCGAATACGAGACCTTCCCCGCGTAAATCGGGAACTGGCGGCTTTTACCGCTCAGCCCTTTCAGCAGATAAGCCTTATAGCCCGCCGGCGTACGATCCTTCAATTTACGGGAAAGATAAAACGCCAACGAGTCCACCCCATCCTTCTTGGACGTCTTGAACGTATCCAGCCAATATATTGGCACCCTTAGCCGGAGTATACGCATCCGCCTTAAAGTCGATATACATATAATAACGAGGCACGCTGGTAGCCATCAACTTACCGTCCGACGAATAGATATTGCCACGTCCGGGCAACACCAAACGGTTCGGTCGTTTCTGGCTCTCGGCCACCTTCATCCATTTATCCCTCTCCACGAGGCCGTATCAAAGGCACGGAACAGGATTCCTACGGCCACAAGCCCCAGCAACAGCACGACCACGAAGTAACAGAATAAAATCCGGCTACCTTTAGGCTCTATTTCTTTCGGTTCGTTTTCTTCAGACATACCTATTTACACCTTATCTCACTTATATAACTCATAAGGAGGGGTTTTCGCACCCTCCAGATCAATACCTTGCTCCTCGATCAGCAACTCGATTTGCGATTGGCGGCTATTGCCGGTCAACTCGGATGAGATCGACAACGCCTCGAAACGCACATCCCTCAATTGCTGTTGCAACCGGTCGATCTCACGCAGCTTTTGCATACAAGTATACCGGTTACCGATAAAGAAAAACGCCAACACGACAAGTAACACGATCATGCGCGTATGCCTCAAGATAAAATCCTCTTTTAGCACGCTGCCACCGAGTATATACCAGAACGAAAGACGCTTCTCCTTCTTCCTCGTTTTCTTATGTTGTCCGTTTTCTTCCATATCTATTCTCCTTATACCTTCTCAGCGATTCTCAACTTGGCACTCCGGGAACGGGGATTCCGCTCCACCTCCTCGTCGGTCGGGACGATTACCTTATTATTGACCAAGCGGAAAGGCGATCGTACGTTCCCGAAGAAATCCTGCTCGCATTTCCCCTCGAAGTTTCCGGTCTTCAAAAAGTTCTTTACCAGACGGTCTTCCAAGGAGTGATACGTGATAACCACCAATCGTCCTCCCGGTCTCAACACCCGCAAGGTACTCCGCAGCATCTCTTTCAGCGCCCTCATCTCATCGTTCACCTCGATACGAAGCGCCTGAAAGACTTGCGCCAAGAATTTCTTCTCTTTGTCCTTTCCCGTAAACGGCTTGATCACCTCCAAGAAGTCTCCGATCGTCTCTATCTTCTTTGTCTCACGAGCTTTCACCAGCACAGAGGCTAATTTCCGAGACACCTTCAGCTCGCCATATAGATAAAACACATCGGCCAACGCCTCCGCCGTATAATTATTCACGATATCGGCGGCGGTCTGCCCCGCACGCGTATTCATCCGCATATCCAACGTCCCGTCGAAACGGAAAGAGAAACCGCGATCCTTATCGTCGAAATGATGGGAAGAGACACCTAAATCCGCCAACAGGCCGTCCACCTCCCCACTTTCTCCGTAGTAACGCATAAAATTATACAAATAACGGAAATTACTGCGCACGAAAGTGAATCGTGGGTCTGCCGGGACATTATGCTCGGCGTCCGCATCTTGGTCAAAGCCGTAAAGTTCGCCCTCGCTACCCAACCGTTTCAAGATCTCGCGGGAATGTCCTCCACCGCCAAACGTAACATCCACGTAAATCCCGTCGGGACGGATATCCAATCCCTCCAGACTTTCCCGCAGCATTACCGGTACATGATAGCAACTATCTTTTTCTTCCATTCGTCGTTCTTACGTTAAACTTCCTCTTAAAATCAAGCGCCGTACTCCTTTGATACGCACGCACATGCCTTATCGGTGGGTAAAAGTACACATTTCCAAAATTACCCGCCAACATTTATATAAGAAAAGTAGGAAAAAGTTATCAACAGGTCGTTAACCCTTCGTCTTTTCGTCCTTATCTCTTACGCTTTTCATCGGTATCCGTTAACCAATTCTTCCTTTCACCTTCATCTTCTAACGGCTGTTGGACGATCATGCACCATCTGTTAGAAGATCATCTACCAACTGTTGCATGATCGTCCAACAGCCGTTAGATAACCGATAGTCAAGCTCCCGGGGACTAACCTCCCTAATGGTAGCGGCTAAAAGATCAAGGGGAAAAGGCTAAGATAGCTGGCGAAAAAGCAAAAACTTCACTCAAACCTCTCTCGTTTTAATTATTAACTTTATCTTTGCCCTTGACAAGCTTATATAGATGACAAAACAAGGTGTGACAAAGATAGATATTAAGCAAGTATTGGCACAAAAGGCGCCCAAGGCGTCACGCAAGATTCCGGGATTTATCGTGGACTACTTGATTCGCACGGTTCATCAAGAGGAACTGAATGATATATTAACCCGTTACCACGATAAGGAAGGGGTAGATTTCATGCGTGAGCTTATCGGCTATTTTGACCTTACCCTCAATCTGGTACATGAGGAAAACATCCCGACCGAAGGGCGCTATATCTTCGCCTCCAACCATCCGCTCGGAGGATTAGACGGTATCTGTCTCTCCGCCGTTATCGGTTCCCGGTTCGAAGGGCGCATCAAGTATCCGGTCAATGATTTATTACTTTATCTCTCCAATCTAAAATCCATCTTTGTACCGATCAACAAACACGGCACCCAAGGAAAGGACAACGCACGGATGCTGGAGGAGGCTTTTGCCTCGGACGACCAGATCATCACTTTCCCCGCCGGATTATGCTCTCGCAAGATTGGTGGCAAGATACAAGACTTGGAGTGGAAGAAATCGTTCATCCAGAAGGCGGTGCAATACAAGCGGGATATCGTACCGGTCTATTTCGACGGGAAGAATTCCAATTTCTTCTATAACCTCGCCCGGATACGCAAGGCGTTGGGTATAAAGATGAATTATGAGATGATTTATTTACCGGACGAGATGTTCCGGAGCAAACATAAGACCTTCCGGATTTATTTCGGGAAGCCTATCCCTTGGCAGACATTCGACAATAGCAAGAAACCCGCCGAATGGGCTGAGTGGATAAAAAACAAGGTTTACAAACTCAAGGATTAACAGACGAAACATATGCAAGACATTATCAATCCCATAGACAGGGCACTACTGAAGGCTGAATTGACCAAAGAGAAGAGGTTGAGAAGTACCAATAAATCGAAGAATGAGATTTATATCGTCACGGCGCACGACTCACCCAATGTCATGCAAGAGATAGGGCGTCTGCGGGAGGTCGCTTTCCGTTATTACGGGGGTGGCACGGGATTTCCGGTGGATATCGATGAGTATGACACGATGGAGACGCTTACCGCCAGCTGATTGTCTGGAGCCCGGAAGATGAGCAGATCTTGGGGGGATACCGTTTCCTTTGCGGTTCAGACGTTAAGTTCGACGAGAATGGTAAACCGATCCTGGCGACCTCGCACTTGTTTAATTTCTCAGAGAAATTTATCAAGGAGATCCTTCCTTATACGGTAGAGTTGGGACGCTCGTTCGTGGCTCTGGAGTATCAATCCACCCGTTCCGGGGCGAAAGGCTTGTTCGTGTTGGATAACCTGTGGGATGGATTGGGGGCTTTATCCGTGGTTGATCCGAGCTTGCGGTATTATTTCGGGAAGGTGACTATGTACAATACGTACAACCAAGAGGCCCGTAAATATGATCTTATACTTCCTCGGATTGCATTTCCCGGACGCAGACCAACTGATCACTCCGGTATATCCTTTGGAGACTAATATGGATGTAGAGAAGATGAAATCTCTTTTCCCTCACGATAATTTCAAGGATAACTACAAGGTATTGAACCAAGAGGTTCGTAAATTCGGTATCAACGTGCCTCCTTTGGTAAATGCTTACATGAGCTTGTCGCCTAAGATGCGTGTATTCGGCACAGCGATCAACCATGAGTTTGGAGAGGTGGAAGAAACGGGTATCTTAATCGCTATTAACGAGATATTAGAGGATAAGAAGAAACGGCATATTGAGACGTATCTGGAAGAGGAGTACAAGTCCGCCGAGTTGATACGCAAGAATTTCATCGGGGAATAAAGCCGTAGATATGGCTGGCGCGACAGCGTAACAAGATATAAAAAGGTTCAGCCTAACCGTTCGCCTCCAAGCGGATTAAAAACGGACAAAAGCTGAACCTCTTTTTATTTTAAATAAATCTTATAGCACAGTCCACCGGAGAAATATTTCATTCGCTGCAATTCAAATTGAAAATGTATATGATTGAATAGTAGGTAAGTGGCTCCCATAGCGAAGTCTTTCGAATCGTATTCGGCTATGACGTTCAAATGCGGGGCGAATGAAGGATTGTAGGTGATACCTCCCGCTACACCGTTCAAGGGATAATCCTCACGGCGGTTATACAGATAGGATAAATGAACGCCTAAAGTTTCCCTTCCCAGCTGAAAATGTTTGGTAGCGACCAGATAATAACGGCAGAAATAGCCGTTCCCTATGGCTGAAGCGAATTTATGCCCGGATGACGTAAAAGGGTCCGAAGTCCCCAGCACGACAGCGGGGATGTATTTGCTTTCTTTCAACACACGTAAGCGGGCGGAGAAATAACGATCTTGGTTCGTGAATCCGGAATAGCCATGCTTATCCAATCCAAGGCTCTCGGCCGTAAACAGCGTACAAGTATACGCTACTTCCAGAAACGGGAAGATCGTCACGTTCAAATAATAATTCCACGTATTAAAATTAAAACTTGGGAGGCGTAAGCTCTTGATGCAAGAAGTTTCCGCCAAGCATCACGGTCTTGTCCTTTTGCATATCGGCGGACGGGGCATGCAATAGCCCTGTCGTGCCATAAGATAATTGAGCCGGAAGTAAGGTCCAGCAACTTAAGAATATGATCAATAAGAGTAATTTCTTCATTTTTCTTTGTTTACTTATAAACTTCCGGCTCAACATTATTTAATCAAGCTTCAAATATCAAGCATTAATCCGGGATGATGATACCGCCACCGGCGTTATTGCCATCACCATGTCCGTGACCGTGGGATTGCTTGTAGACAGGAGTACCTTCTATCTTGATAAGTTTTTTAGCTACAACCTGAATCTCTTCCACCTTCTTACCCTTTGTCATAAACTTAAATACATACGTATTTGTAGTATATGTCTTCTTCAAGCTCATAGAAGCGATCGTACGATCAGCTTCCGTAGGAACGGATGTAGTCAATGATGTTTGGGTACCAATCTGATAACCATCAGCTTGCAAACGATTAGAGATTCGGTTATAAACCGCATTCTTAGCGACTTGACCATCTACGTTAGACTTTCCGACTAGATCCTGCAAGTTTTCTCCAACATAAGCATTTGTAGTTGTAACAACTACAGGAATGTTTCCTGCCTTACCATCAGAACAGTAATCAACAACCTTTTCTACGATTGTAGTATCAGTACTGATATCTTCAGTTTCCGCTAATGCCAACTCAAAACCTGCGGCAAACTTAGAGAAGTGAGCGACAGACATTTCCGCACCAGTACCATTGATATAAACAGGGTCCGCCGTAGGATCAATCTTCATGATCTCCTTATTATCTATGCCTGTGGTCGCATATAACAATGCCATAGGCTGTGTAGAAGAAACCAAATCCTTCGGAGCGTCGAACGAGATCTTCAAAGCCGGAGAGAATACCGTACCGCTAGGCTCGCCTTTATATACACGGCTTACACTGGCTACCGCACCAGCATCAGAAGTCACATTATTGGATTGCAGAGCTTCCGCAGACATATCACGTTCGATCACCAATGTTTG
>ENA-OQDM01001021-OQDM01001021.1-human-gut-metagenome-genome-assembly--contig:-NODE-1021-length-12563-cov-1.146671_pt1 | contig 12563 bp, 10 predicted proteins | sample MGYA00242772_ERZ504605 | MGnify/ENA primary metagenome ERZ504605 (study PRJEB26092, sample SAMD00036348) | human gut metagenome | host: Homo sapiens | study: EMG produced TPA metagenomics assembly of... | reverse complement strand
CTGCGGTTGGCAATGTCGTTCGATATATTTCTGGTGTTCTTTGTCGTAGATGAACGTGCGCAGCCGTGCCAAAGCTCTTTCCTTGTTCTTGGGTTGGTCACGCGTTTCAGTACATTCTATCAGGATTTCCTCGGTCTCTCCCGTATTGGGGTTTTTCCACAGATAACGTGCACGTACGCCGGATTCCACCTTGTTCACGTTCTGTCCGCCTGCGCCGCTGGAACGGAAAGTGTCCCATTTGATTTCGCCTTCGTTGATTTCCACGTCGAATTCTTGGGCTTCGGGCAGTACGGCCACCGTTGCGGCCGAAGTATGTACGCGGCCTTGTGTTTCCGTAGCCGGTACGCGTTGTACGCGATGTACGCCCGATTCGTATTTCAGCGTGCCGTACACCTTTTCTCCCGTTACGCTGAAGATGATTTCTTTAAAGCCGCCCGCAGCTCCTTCCGTAAAGCTGGAGATAGCTATCTTCCAACCTTTCATTTCGCAATATTTGGTGTACATGCGGAACAAGTCGCCTGCGAACAGTGCGGCTTCGTCTCCTCCCGTTCCTCCCCGTATTTCCATAATGACGTTTTTGTCGTCTTCCGGGTCGGCCGGGACGAGGAGCAACTTGATGCGTTCCTCCATTTCGGGGATATGTTTTTCAGCGGCCGCCATTTCTTCGCGCGCCATTTCCTTCATTTCCGGGTCGTCTTCGGTGGCCAGTATCTCCTTGGCGTCTTGCAACGTTTGCAGGCTGTCCATATATTCTTTGCGGGCTTTCATGATATCGCCCAAGTCCTTATATTCTTTAGTCAGCTTTACGTAGCGTTTTTGGTCGCTGATTACATTCGGGTCGGTAATCAAAGTGCCACCTCCTCGTAGCGGCTTACCAGCCCCTCCAATTTGTCTAATATAGAATTGTTTTCTGCCATAATATCAAGTTTCCGGCTGCAAAGATACGGAGAAAAAATGAAAAGACGTAAAAGGCCGCGACAATATAATAGGAGGACGAAGCCGAAAAGGATTTTATAACGAATTGATTTCTTCCGTGCTCAAGCCGGTGATGTCGGCAATATCGTCGATGGGATATCCTTTGGTTTTCATGCGTCGTGCATTCTTAAGGCGTTCATTCATTTCCCCTTCGTTTTTACCTTGTTCAATTCCTTTAGCCATTCCTTGTTCAATTCCTTCTGCTATTCCTTTAGCCATTCCTTCTGCTCTTCCTTGCCGCATCCCCAGTTCCAATCCTTCTTGCTTGGCGAAGTCGAGCACGGCAAGGTGGTCGCGGTACACCTTGATGCTTTCGTCATATTTCATGCGATCCTCTTTGCTGAGCGAAGCGATGTCTACGATTTGTTCCAGTTTTTCAAACACCGATTTACGGGCTTTGAATGGGAGTCTTTGAAATGTTTCCATATTTTTCAGTACATAAATCCAACGTTCAAAATCAGTTTGGCATTCATCTTCTTCCTTGGTGAAGCAGGGAAGCTGCAGGAAAATGAAACGGAGCTTGTCGGAGAACACTTCGTTTGTGTCCCGGTCGGACAAGACGATGTCCGTGCGGAATTTGCCGGGTGAGTGGGACAGGTGGAAATTCATGAAGAAGATGCCATACACGGCTTTCAGGTTGAATTTCCATTCGGCACCCCGTTCCCCTTGCCGGGCGATGGCTTGCGAGAGGTAGTACAAAGCCCGTTCGCGGAAAAAGGTCTGTTCACGGTTTTGCATTTCCACGATGAACTGTTCACCGTCTTCATTCGTACAATATATGTCATAGATGACGCCCCGGTCGCCGGAAAAGTCCGGCAACAGCTCTTTGTCCAAGAATGTGATGTCCGTTATCCGCTTTTCTCCTACTAACAAGTCGTTCAGGAAGTCTATCAACAATTCTTTGTGGATAGCTTGCCCGAAGATGCGCTTAAAACCGACATCGGTAAAAGGATTGATGAATCTTGCCATATTCCTCGCTTTTGACAGTAATCAAGGCAAAGTTACAAAAAAAGAATTGAAAACCAAGGGGATGTTGGTCTTTTTGTGAAGGTGTGAAGGGGAATGTTCCACTTTGTCAATTTGACAATTCCGGATGTGCATGGCTGCGTTTTTTGTCCGTGTCGTGGCGGTAGGGGAGAAATGCGGGATTCTCGCGAAGTCCATGTCGGACAAAATGTAATGTGGAGAAGCTTTCCGGCTTTCTTCCTGTCGGCCAAACGGTATTTTCCGCGCATGGCTTTTGGGACGGAGTAAGCGTGAGGAGGGTGGAAGTGTACGGAATGACAGCCGGATTTTGTCCGTCGGGAGTGTCCAAATAGATTTTCCGGTGCGGTTTTCAGGTGTTCGGATGGAGGATTTCAGTTCGTTTCCGGGACGTTTTGCGGAGAAAGTCGGCACGACATGCGGAGAAAAAAAGTGTTTCTTCTTGAGATTGAAAAATTATTCTCTTGAATGTGAAGCCCCGATAAGGGTACTTTGGCGTTAAAATCCCTATAAACCTTTAATTTGTATTAACGAAAACGGCTCCCGTTTGTGCTTTCTTTTAAAAACAGCCTTGCGAAAAATAAGAAAAAACTGACTTTATGATAGTTTTTGGACATGGAATAATGCTTTTTGTCAACGCCTTGGGTCGGAGGATAAAAAACGAGAGGGGGCAAACGCCCGCAGACCGGACTGCCCCCTCTCTTCCGAAACATGGGTTTATCGTAACATCAGTTTTTGTGTCTTGCGTCCGGCTTGCAGGATGTAGACGCCCCGGAGGCCGGAAGTGGAAATTTGCGTGTCGCCCGAGACTTCGCTCTGGTGGAGCAACGTGCCTTGCAGGTTGTAAAGGCGCAAGGTCGTGGCGGAGCGTATGCCTTCGATACGGATGACGCCGTCGGTCGCGTAGATGCGTACCTCTTCTGCCTCCACCGGAGCGATGTCGGTGTAGGGGGCTGCGGTGAGGGTTACGGTCTCGCGGATGCCGGAACCGTCTGTGGCTGCGGCTTCCACCGTCACTTGGCCGCCCGTGGCATTGTCTTTCAGGCTTACGGTGCCGTCTTGTGCGACGGTGGCCAACGTTTCACCCTCCACGACGCTCCATTGTACGCGTTTGAGCGTGGTGCTCATCGGCAGTACGACCGCTTGCAGGTGCAGTTGTGGTTGTTCTTGGTCTAATTTCAATTCTGCCTCTTGCGAAGTGATGACCACGCTCTGGGCCATGGTGACGTCAAAGGCATCGGCAGAGCAAACCACGTTGGACCGGTTGCGGGCATCATCCGCCGAAGCCCGTTTCTGTGGCACGTCGAAGCGTACGGCCAAGGCGTAATATGTGGCTTCGTCCGAAGTCCGCACATGGGTGTAACTCAGGGTATGGCCGGACACGGCGGCCAGTTCGGTGAGCCGGTCGGGCGACGGGCCGCTCAATATCACGTATTGCATCACGTCGCGTCCTTCGTATGGGGTCCAGCTCAGGTTGATGTCGTGCCCCATGGCGCGGTTCACCATCAGGTGGGCGTTGGCATGCACCGCGCTGCTCCGGCTCTCGCTGCCGTAGTTCGTGGCCATCGTGATGAAATAACGCTGTGAGAGCAAGGCCGGAGTAGAGGTCTCGTCCACATAGCTTCCGTCCGTCAGCGGGACTTCGCCCAACAGTTCGTAACGGTCACTCACGGCCGTCTCGCGGTAGATGCGTACCGTCCCCGGTTGCAGGGGAGCAGGCAGTTCCGTGGGGATGCTCCAACTGATACGGTTGCATCCGGTAGCCTCGTCGGTGCCTATTTGTCCGATGGCGGGCACAAAGCCGCAGCCTGTCACTTCCACCCGGGTGCTTTGGTATATTTCACCGAACACGTCATCGGTGGCTTTCACGTTCAGGTCGTAGGAACCGTCCCTTTCCGGGAAGATGAACGTGGCTTCGGCCTGTCCCTCTTCGTGGATGAATGCCACGCCTTCGTCGCGCAGGATTTCAAAGGCGACCTCGGACGAGAGCAAGTGTTCCGGCAGGGTGGCCTGTACGGGAGTGCCGGCCAGGACTTGTTGTGGCAGGTCGATGGCCATGCCCGGCAGGTCGAGGATTTCGATTTGCGCACGGCTCACGATGTCGTCCACGGTCAGGGTGACGGTCTTCAGTCCGGATGTGCTCCATGTGATGGTGTTCCCGTCTATCACGCCTCCGTTGGTGTCGATTTGCGGACTGCCCAAGATGGTGGTCTCGAACGGGATGGGCCAGCTTACGCGTCCTTTGCCCGGCAGGCTCAGGAGCGATACGGCCTGCGCCGTGTACTCGTAGACGGGCGAGAAGTCCGAGTGGGCGTTCCACGCGTCCACCGCCTGCACTTGTATTTCATACGTCTGTTCGGCTTCCAGGGCCGTGGTGGGGATGGTGAAGCGCGTGGCCGTGCGGTAATGCACATAGCCCGGTTCGCCCGTCTGTGCCTTGTTGTCGGTCAGGTTCAGGGGTGAGATGACATAAGCCCCTTCGCCCGATGCGCCTTTCTTCTTCACGCTCAGGTTGTAGCGCAGGCTGTGCGAGGGTGTTTCCTTGTCCGTAGCCCCGTCCCAATATATCGTCAGTCCGTCCGTCGTTTGGCTGGCGTAGACGTTTTGCGGCACGGTGGGCGCGGTGTTCTTGAACGAGGAACGGATGCGGAGGTTGGCATCGTAGTCGGGCGTGCCGTCGCCGTCCACGTCGAGATAAGGGCCGGCAGGCGATGCCGAACTGATATTACCGGGGATGAGTTCGAGTGAAGACTGAAGCTTTCGATATTCTCCACGTAGGTCAGCTTCCTGTTTTTGTCTTGGAAAATGAGGCTGTCAGCATTGGTGCCCGATGCATATTCGGGTAGGCCGTCGTGGTTCAGGTCTACGGACGGTTTCCCCGGCAGGGCGATGCGTTCTACAAAACTGAATTCTGCATCACATAGATTGGCATAATATCGTTTTTCTTTGTAGTCCTCATAAATCAGGTCGGGACGCCCGTCCCCGTTCACGTCGGCGATGCGACAAGTGTTAACGAACTGTTTTGTGCGGGCAGCTCGCGTGCCTCGAACTTCCATCCGCCTTGGTTCAGGTAGAGCCGTTGGCGATAGATGGGTGTGCCCCGGTCCCAACGGTATGCAGCCACGATGTCCAGATAACCGTCGCGGTTGAAGTCGGCCACGGCGACAGGCTCGATATATTCCTCTCCTTCGAACAACCGTTTCTCTTCCCACGTGCCGTTTGCGGTGTTCTTGTACATCAGGGTTCCGCCCGCAAAATCCACCCGTCCGTCGTTGTCCATGTCGCCGATGGGCGTAAGATAATCGTGTTCTCCTATCGGATTACTGGGCGTGTTGAGGCAAATCTCCCCTTCGTATGCGTGGAAATCCATGTTACCGTCGTTCAGCAGGAATCTTTTTTGTTGGTTGTTCACTTTCAGGTAGTTGCCGTAGATGTCGGGCAGTCCGTCCCGGTTGAAGTCGACCACGTAGCCGCCGTGGCTGATGTTCAAGTCGGTGTTGAACGATTTCATCAGTTCCTTGAATGTGCCTTGCGTGTTGGTGTAGAACCTTTGGGTGAATCCTTCCGCCCATCCGTCTTGGTTGAGGTCGAACACGCTGCCGCTGTAGCCGTCTTCGCCGGTTTCCGTATGGAACGGGAGCACCCGTACGCCCTGCGTGAACGTGTGCCCGTCGAGCGAGAGGGTGACGTTTTTCTGTCCGTAGCTTTCGAACACGATGTCGGCCGACCCGTCTGTGTTTTGGCTGACGATGCGTCCGTCGGGCTGCAGGTTGTATTGGTAGTTTGCGCCTTCACGGGCGTAAATCGGTGCGATATGCAAGGTGTCCGCCGTGCTCAGTTCGTTGACCGAAGCCGTGAAGGCCGGGCTGACCAGATGGTTCTCGAACGAGGTCTCTTCGCTCCACGCGCTACCGATGCCGTTCGGGGTGATAGCCTGCACGGCGATGTGGTAAGTCCCTTCCGGCCATGTCCCGGCATTGAGCATCATGTAGGTGGCAGTGCCGGCGTTGCCGTCCGAAAAAGAGCGGCGGCTGCCGTCGGCATTGGATTGCGCTTGCAGGATGTCGCCGCGTCCCGGAGCTGTGCCCACCCGCACTTCATACGTAAGGCCCGGTTCTTGCGAAGGGGCTTTCCATTCCACCCGAAGTAATCCTGTGGCTGCATCCACAGCGTAAGTCGGGGCTTCCGGGGCGGCCACCGTGGCAGGCCGGGCGTTTTCCGGTGTGCAGAGGTAATGCTCCATATTGTTGGGGGTGACGAGGAAGTCGAGTTTCCCATCCCCGTTCAAGTCGGCGATGAACGGATTCTCCGGATTGGATAGCATGTAGCCTTCCGGAAGAAGCATGGTCTCGTTCAGGTTGAAGTTCGCGTCCCATTGGAATAAGTAGAAGTCATATTGTTGGTACCCTTGGGAGTTTATGAATTTTTTCACTGCCGTCAGTCCCGGTTTTCCGTCAAGATATACCACCTCGTGAAAGGTGTATTCGCCCTCCATTCCTTGTTCCGACTTTTTGAATGTGCCGTCGCCTTGGTTACGCAGGAAGATAATGAAGGCGTAGGTGGTCTGTTTGGTCTTGTCGATGGTGAGTAGAAGGTCTTGGTGGCCGTCGCCGTCCAGGTCGCAAACCTGCACATCCGTGAGGTTGGAGTTGTTGGTGAGGCGTTCCGTTTCATACCCTGTGGGTGTACTGCGCATCAGGTTCACGTCGCCCGTGTTTGCATCGAAGAGCACGTAATCCGTCAGGCCATCGCCGTTCACTTCGCAGGCCGTGACCGACGTGCCCATGGAAGCTGTGTAGTAACGTCCGTCCGGCAGTGAGATGAATCCCGTGCCGTTGGGTGAGAAGAGGTCGGGGGTAGCCGTCGGCGTTTAAATCCAAAGCTTGCATGCGGTCGCTTTCTTGGGCGTATGACGTGCCGCGTTCGGGAATCCACGCGCCGCTGAATATGGTGTTGTCCACGCGGAACATGCCGCTTCCTCCGCTACTGTAGTCCATGCCTTCCAACTCGGCGGCATCCGTGACGAGGGGGAGAGGTTTTTCTTGGAGTCCGTCCGCCGTCTGCAACAGGATATACGGGGGCGTAAAGGGTAGGCCAACTTTGTATCAGTTTAAAGAATACCAAGTCCATGCGTCCGTCCCGGTTGAGGTCTGCTTGGGTGGGTTGGTCGCCTAAGAATGGGCTGCTTGTGGCTTTGTAGCTTCCGTCTGGTTGGCTCAGGTACATCTTCGTGTCGTTGCCGTTGGAAGCGATGAAGTCCGGTTTGCCGTCTCCGTTCAGTTCGAGGATATTCTTGATGGTGAGCACATCATTTGCCACTCGCTCTACCACCGTGCCGTCCAAGGCAAACCATGCAGTGAAGCGTTCCTTGTTGTTTTCTGTGTCGAGATATTCCATTTTTCCGTCCCCGTTCACATCATAATACATGCTCTTCAGGGTAGGCGGGGTTCTATCCAGAGGCGTAAGTTCTTGTCCCGCGATGGGGCGTATGCCTGTAAATGCCAGGCATGTGGCAAGGGTGAATAAAGTAGTTGTTCTCATAATGGTTGGTTTTATGTTTTATCGAACTGTTCCTTTCAGGTGTGCGTTTTTCCTATGTTCTCGCAATGGTTCAAAATTAAGGGATAAAACATGTCGTTCAATGCGTAAACGGTATTTCGTACGGAATGAATCTTATTTTTACGCATTGAACAGAAAATTCCGGCAGCGGGGGCTTGTCCGGATAAGGCAGGAGGGAAAAGGAAATGAAGCTCCCCTTCCTTAGTAGTTGAATTCGCCGAATTCACTCTTGATGGTCAGTGAACGCGGCCCTTCTTCGATGTGTCCGACGATTTGCGCGTCGATGTTGAAACTCTTGGCGATGGCGATGACTTGTTCGGCGTGTTCGGGAGCAAGGTAGACTTCGAGGCGATGCCCCATGTTGAACACCTTGTACATTTCACTCCAGTCCGTACCGCTTTCCTTGGCAATCGCTTTGAACAAAGGAGGCACGGGGAACATGTTGTCTTTGACCACCCTGCAATTCTCACCAACGAAGTGGAGCACCTTGGTCTGCGCACCGCCTGTGCAGTGTACCATGCCGTGGATATCCGCACGCATCTCGTCCAGCATCTTCTTCACCACCGGGGCGTATGTACGGGTGGGGGACAGGACGAGCTTGCCGGCATTGACCGGGGCACCCTCCACCGGGTCGGTCAGCCGGTAACTGCCGCTGTAGACCAACTCTTCCGGAACGGACTTGTCGTAGGTTTCGGGATATTTTTCGGCCAGATACTTGGCAAACACGTCGTGGCGTGCACTGGTCAGCCATTACTGCCCATACCGCCGTTGTATTCCTTCTCGTAGGTGGCCTGTCCGCAACTGCTCAGTCCCACGATGACATCTCCCGGATGGATATTGGCGTTGTCGATGACATCGCTACGTTTCATGCGGCATGTCACGGTGGAGTCCACGATGATGGTGCGCACCAAGTCGCCCACGTCGGCTGTCTCGCCGCCCGTGGCATAGATGCCGATGCCCATCTTGCGCATCTCGGACAGCAGTTCGTCCGTACCGTTGATGATGGCACTGATGACTTCGCCCGGGATGAGCATTTTGTTGCGTCCGATGGTGGACGACACCAAAATGTTGTCCACGGCGCCCACACAAAGCAAATCGTCCGTGTTCATGATGAGCGCGTCTTGCGCAATGCCTTTCCATACGGACAAGTCGCCCGTTTCTTTCCAGTACGCGTAGGCCAACGAAGATTTCGTGCCGGCTCCGTCGGCGTGCATGATGTTGCAGTATTCCGGGTCGCCGCCCAGAATGTCGGGGATAATCTTGCAAAATGCCTGCGGGAAGATACCCTTATCGATGTTCTTGATGGCGTTGTGTACGTCCTCTTTGGCTGCCGACACGCCGCGCATCATGTAACGTTGGTTACTCATATCACTATATGTTTTTGAATGATTGTCTGTCATTAAAACTCTACTTTCGGGGCTTCCGATGCACCGGAGGATGCCTCGAACTTTTCTTTTTTGCTAAATCCGAACATCCCGGCGAATAAGTTGTTGGGAAACTTGCGTATCAGGACGTTGTAGTCTTGTACGGCCTCGTTGTAACGTTTACGGGCTTCGGTGATGCGGTTTTCCGTACCTTCCAACTGGGCTTGCAGTTCCGAGAAATTCTCGTTGGCACGGAGTTGCGGATAGTTTTCCGTCACGGCCAACAGCTTTCCGAGGGCGGAGCTCACGGCACCTTGGGCTTTCTGATATTCGGCCAACTTTTCTGCGGTCAGGTTCGCCGGGTCCACGGTGATTTGCGTGGCTTTGCTACGGGCGGCTACCACGGCTTCCAACGTGCTGCTTTCGTGCGTGGCATAGCCTTTTACGGTACTCACCAGGTTCGGAATCAGGTCGGCCCGGCGTTGGTATTGCGTTTCCACGTTACTCCAGGCTGTAGACACAGCTTCGTCTTTCTCTACCATCTTGTTGTATGAACAACTGTTCAAAAGAACCATGCACACCATGGCTATGGCGGCGGTCATCCATTTCTTTGTTTTCATTGTCTTCCTTATATATAAATAGGTGTTTGATTCGAAATCTGTGTGTCGGTCAGAACTTGCCACCGGCTCCTCCGCCTCCGAAACTGCCTCCCCCGAAGCTTCCGCCGCTGAAACCGCCTCCGAAACCTCCGCCTCCGAACCCGCGATGGAACGGTCCTGCCACGGGAGGGAAACCGCCAAAGCCGGTGCCGTTGTCGAACGGTTCGTCATGGGAACGGGATACGGTATGCCCGCATTTCGGGCAGCGGTAATAGACTGTGTGATGTTCTATGCCTTGGAACCGGTCAACTCGGACTTGGGAATTCGTGCGGTGCATGGGGCTATGTCCGCATCGGGGACATGTGTTCCGTTTGCGGTTGGAATAAATGGAAATCAGGAACCCGCCCGTGACAATGGCCAAGGCAAGCCACATCAAGCCATATCCCTTTGTGCCGGTCGGTTGCCCGACCCGTCGTGGAGCAGACTGTCGTCGCCATGGATTACACTACAGACGGCAGACACTGTTTGCAGCATGGCGGTATCCCAGTCTCCTGTTTTCAGGTAAGGCACCATTCGCCGGTTTTCTATCCGGCGGCAGATGGCATCGGGCAGCGTGCCCTCCAACCCTTCTCCGGTCAATATCTGGTAACAGCGGTCTTGTGTGGAAAGCAAGATGATGAGACCCGTGTTTTGCCGGTTGCCCACCCCGAGTTTGTTACCCAGTGTGATGGCGAAATCATAGCATTCTCCTCCTTCGATACGTTCCACTACGGCTACCACGGACTGTACGCCCTTCTCCGTTTCCAACCGATATAGCAGGCTGTCCATTTGCTGTACGGTCTGTGCGGAAAGGATTCCATCGGGATTGACCACATGCTTGGTCTTGTCCTGCAAATAAACCATAGGCAGGTTGTCCACCGTATACGTACCGGCATACAGGAGTTGTACGCTCCGGCATACAAAGAATAAGAGGAACAGACAAAAAGCTTTCTTCATGACACACTTTGTTTACTGGCTTGGCAAGTTATTCATATCTTTTGGAATATTATATCGTTCGACGAAACTTTTGACGATTTCTGTATATTCTTTAGCATATTTTTAGATAAGAATCGGCATGTGTCGCGCCTTCTACGTGCCACAGTTCTTTGATGCCCGTTTTGGCGGCATACAGGCTGTCGCCCATCCAAGTCGGTACGAACGTGTCTTCCGTACCGTGAATGAACAACATGGGAAGCCGGCATTTTTTTTACTTGTTCCAGTGGCGAGGCTTCCCGGAAATCCCAACCGTAACGCAGGCGTGTAGCCCAACTGGCCAGATGGAGCAAGGGAAAAGCGGGCAGGCCGAACTGGTTTTTTAGTTCTCCTGCGTATTCATCCCACACGCTGGTATAACCGCAGTCTTCCACAAAGCAGTTCACGAAAGGCGGTTGGGGTTCGCCGCTCACGCATACGGTCGTAGCCGCTCCCATGGAGATGCCGTGTACCACCATGCGAGTCTGGGAACCTTCCGGAGCAAACAGTTCGTTGGCCACTTCCATCCAGCGTAACACGTCGAGACGGTCTTTCCATCCCATTTGGATGTGGTCGCCTTCGCTTTGTCCGGCAAAGCGGAGGTCGGGGAGCAATACGTTGTAATGCAGGTCGTGATTGTATAAGTAAGCGATGTGCAGCATACGCACGGCATTGTCGGTATAACCGTGCACGGCTACGGCTGTATGAGCCGTCAGGGTGTCTGCATAAAGGTAAAGGGCGTGCAGCCTTGCCCCGTCCTCGGCAAGGATAAACGTATCCCGCAAGGCGTTTTCCCGTTGCAGGCTGTCTACCCAGTGCGAAAGGAAAGGGTAGTGCTCATACATGAAAGCGTATGACGTTTCGAGATCCTTTCCCCGTTCGTTGCCACCGGCCTCCAACGCATACCATTGCAGGTATAGCGTGCTCCCCGTCAGTGTGAGTACTAATAAGGTGAGCACGAACCAGAGAATCCGTTTGAACTTGTTCTTTTCCTTGTGCATATCGTCAGTCTTCGCTATGCCAGAATTCCCATCCGGCGTATGCTTGGAGAATCAGCATCTCCAAACCGTTTTTGGTGATAGCCCCTTGTTCCCGTCCTTTTCTGAGAAAGAGGGTTTCTTCCGGATTGTAAACCAAATCGTACAACAGGTGGTTGCGTCCGATGGCCGTATAAGGGAGTGCCGGACACTCTTCCGTATGAGGATACATCCCCACCGGGGTACAGTTTACAATCACTTTATATTCGTCCATGATTTCCGGTGTGAGTTGTGGGTATGTCAGCGAATCTTCTTTCGGGTTACGGCTGACAAAGCGGGTTTCGATGCCCAAGCGGTGAAGTCCGTAGCGGACAGCTTTAGAAGCCCCTCCAGTACCTAATATTAAGGCTTTCTGGTGTATCGGTTCCAATAACGGTTCTATCGAGCGGGTGAATCCGATGACATCCGAGTTGAAACCCTTCAGATACGGTTTTCCTTTCCGCATCCCGATTCGTACGACGTTGACGGCGCCGATATGGCGGGTTTCCTCGCTCAACTCGTCCATGTATGGAATGATTTTTTCTTTGTAAGGGATGGTTACGTTGAGTCCGCACAGATTTGCGTTTTCCGTAATGATTTCCGGAAAGCGTTCGATAGAGGGAATCTCAAAATTGACATATTCGGCGTCAATCCCTTCGTTCTTGAATTTTTTATTGAAAAAGTCACGCGAGAACGAATGTCCTAAAGGATAGCCGACTAAACCGTATTTATCCATGATGTGAATGCTTATTTGGTGGCAAGATACATCGTGCTGATGCCGAAAGTAAAACGTTTGAAACGCACGTCGCCGAAACCGGCTTTCCGGAGTATGACCTGCATGACCTCTCCCTGCGGGAAAGCGGCCATCGTGGCCGGCAGGTAAGAGTAGGCACTATGATCCTTGGAAATCAGCCGACCAATCAGCGGCATGACGATTTTAGCGTAAACAGAGAAAAGTTGTTTCATGGGGAAACGATGGGGAGAACTCAGTTCAATGATTAACAGATGTCCGCCCGGTTTCAGCAACCCTGCACATTTCCCGTAGTCCTTGGTCC
>ENA-OQDM01001019-OQDM01001019.1-human-gut-metagenome-genome-assembly--contig:-NODE-1019-length-12639-cov-1.698769_pt1 | contig 12639 bp, 12 predicted proteins | sample MGYA00242772_ERZ504605 | MGnify/ENA primary metagenome ERZ504605 (study PRJEB26092, sample SAMD00036348) | human gut metagenome | host: Homo sapiens | study: EMG produced TPA metagenomics assembly of... | reverse complement strand
CCGTAGACTTCGGCCTCTTTCTGCATCAGCGAGCCTTTCAGAACTTTCAGGAATCCAAGCTGAAGCTGATCCGGTTCATCCGGTATACATCATTAAATGATTGATGAAAAGTATCATAATCCTCATACGGAAGCCCTGCAATCAGATCCAGGTGCTGATGGATATTTCGGAAACTGTGAACTCTGTTTACACAATGTTCCAGTTTTTTCAGATCCATATGTCGATGAATAGCCCGAATCGTCTCCGGATTCGTTGACTGCACACCGATTTCCAGCTGAATCAGTCCAGGGCGCATCTGTGACATCAGCTCCATCTCTTCCTCTCGAAGGAGATCTGCGGAAATTTCAAAGTGAAAGTTTGTCACACCATTATCATGTTCCAGAATATATTTCCAGATTGTCATAGCATGTTCATGTTTACAGTTAAAAGTACGGTCCACAAATTTCACCTGTGGAACTCTGTGATCCAGGAAAAACTGCAATTCTTTTTTGACCAGTTCCAAATCCCGGAAACGAAGTTTCTTATCTATGGAAGACAAACAGTAGCTACAGGAAAACGGGCATCCCCTGCTGCTCTCATAATAAATGATTCTGTTCTCAAATTTCTCCAGATGCTCATAAACAAATGGAATTGCACTTAAATCCATCAGTTCCCGCCAGCCGTTATGAATGATCTTATCACCAGTTCTGTATGCAATTCCCGAAATTTCTTCAAGGCTGTCTTTCCCATCTATGTAAAATTCCAGAAGATCATGAAATGTCTTTTCGCCTTCTCCTACCATAACTCCGGTCATCTCCGGCATTTCTGTCAGGAATTTTTCAGCATCGTAAGAAACCTCCGGACCGCCTGCCCAAAAAGCTGTTTTTGGAAGTATCTTAACAAGATCACGAATCAGTTCCCGTACAAAAGAAATATTCCAGATATAGCAGGAGAAGCAGACAACGTCTGCTCCACTGCTGTAAATATCTTTCAGTATCTCATCCTTTGGCTGGTTGATCGTATACTCCCTAAGAATCACATGCTCATCATAATCAGATGAATATGCTTTCAGATCATACACTGCCAGATTTGAATGATATATTTTGCATTGCATGCTGCAAGTAAGATTTTCATGAATATACTAAACCCTTCCTGCTGTTATTCATCCAGAAGTTTCTTAAGGTCTTCTTTGGATGTCAGTCCAACCAGACGATGTACTTCCTGTCCGCCTTTAAAGATCAAAAGAGTCGGAATGCTCATAACCTTAAACTGCTGTGCAAGCCCCATTTCCTGGTCCACATCGATTTTGCCTACATTATAACCTTCTTCTGCCAGTGCTTCCACGATTGGACCCTGACGCATGCAAGGTCCGCACCAGGTTGCCCAGAAATCAAGCAGGATTGGTTTTTCTGATTTTAAAACTTCTTCTTCAAAATTTTGTGATGTAATTGTTTTTGCCATACTAATTCTCCTTTTCTGTATATACTGTTATTCAGTATTTTTACTTTGATATTTTATTCATTTTGTTATTTTTCAGTCTGCTGCCTTTTTTCTCTGACGAACATATTTACCGGCATTGATTCCCGCCATACTTCCCTCATAGACTGCCTTGGATACCTGCAGGAGTCCGCCTGTACAGTCCCCCGCCGCAAACAGACCCGGAATCGTTGTCTCCATCTCAGAATTGACTCTGACATTTCCTTTATCTGTCAGTTCCGCGCCCATCTGTCGTGCGATCTCAGTACTGCCGGCAGTCCCCAGTGCCACAAACACCCCGTCTGCCGGATAAAATGATTCCCTGTCTTCATTTTCCATTGAAGCAACATCATGTTCCATCCGAATACCCGAAACGGTATCTCCGCCCTCGATTGCCTGAATTTTCATTGTGTTCACTGCAATCGGATGTTCTCTTGAAAACTCCGGTTCTCTGCCATTTGTATATATTGTCACTGATGAAGTTACATTTCGCAGTTCTTCCGCCTCATGAAGTGCAAAATCACTGTTTCCAATTACCGCCACATCGCGGTTTCTGTAGAAAAACGCATCACAGATTGCACAGTAACTGACACCCTTGCCTTCAAATTCCCGAATTCCCGGAATATTCGGTGCAGACCGCTTTCCGCCTGTTGCCAGAATCACACTTACTGTATCAAAGTTTCCAGCAGTCGTCTGGACTGTAAATGTATCAAATCCATTAATTCCAAGCACCTGTGCATCAATTATGCGAATGCCCAGAGCCTTTGCCTGTGCAACTCCTCTCTCATAAAGTTCTTCTCCTGAGAGTGGTCGTTCCAAACCATAATAATTTTCAATTTTTTCTGCTTTTGCCAGTGCTCCGATTCCATTGTTGAGCAACAGTGGGGTTAAATTACCTCTGGCAGCATACAGTGCCGCAGATATGCCTGCCGGACCTGCTCCGATAATAATTATATTTTCCATTTTATCACCTGAATTTCCCATTGCTTTATAATATACACCATTCTTTTGAAAATTTCAGCTTTTATTCTTCCAATTTTCTCTTTCTATTATACTGGACTATTGTTATTTTCTCAAGAGAATTTGTCTTATATAACTTTTTTGATACATAGTTTTTGCTGTTTTCTTAATTTTTTTACTGTTTTTTCTGTAATTTTTGTTACAATTATGATATATTTTTACTATGTTATGCTTGATTATAAACAAGGAGTTTAATCATCATGAGAAGTTTTGAATATTACACACCTACAAAGGTGATTTTTGGAAAAGATACACATCTAAAAATTGGTGAATTATTAAAAGATTATAACTGCCACAAAGTACTGATTCATTATGGCAGCGAAAGTGCTGTAAAATCCGGTCTGATTCACGAAATCAGTAAGTGTCTCACTGAAGCAGGAATCGACTTTGTCACTTTGGGCGGAGTTGTCCCAAACCCACGTCTCTCCAAAGTACGAGAAGGTATCTCACTCTGTCAGAAAGAATCTGTGGATTTCATTCTGGCTGTCGGTGGTGGAAGTGTTATTGATTCTGCAAAAGCCATTGGCTATGGTGTTGCCAATCCATGGACCGATGTCTGGAATTTTTTTCTCAAAACAGAGATTCCAAACGCCTGTCTTCCAATCGGCGCTATCCCTACGATTGCCGCTTCCGGAGCGAAATGAGCGGTTCCTGTGTCATTACAAATGAAGATGGTTGGTTAAAACGTGGAAGCACCCGCAGTGACCTCTGTCGCCCGAAATTCACTCTGATGAACCCACGACTCACCTATACTCTGCCGGAATATCAGACCGAAAGTGGCTGTGTAGATATTCTTCTGCATACCATGGAACGTTATTTTGTCAACATCGAAACCATGGAGATCACTGACAGTATCAGTGAATCCCTGATGCAGACCGTTATTTACAATACACGAATCCTGCTGAACGAACCTGGTAACTACAATGCAAGAGCAGAGATCATGTGGGCAGGAAGTCTTTCTCATAACGGATTGACCGGCTGTGGAACTGGTGGTGGTGACTGGTCCTGTCATCAGCTTGAACACGAACTTGGCGGACTTTACGATGTTACTCATGGTGCTGGTCTTGCTGCACTCTGGGGAAGCTGGGCACGTTATGTTTATGATGCCAATCCGGAGCGTTTCGCACAATTTGCCACCAACATCTTCGATATTCCATGTTTTGCTGATTATGAAAATACAGCACTCGCCGGTATAGAAGCAATGGAAGACTTTTTCCGTTCAATCCATATGCCGACCAACCTTCATGAACTAGGTCTGGATCTGACCGACGAACAGATTCATGAACTGGCTTTCAAATGCAGTTTTGAAGATACACGTACCATTGGCGTTTTCAAACAGTTAAACATGAAAGACATGGAAAAAATTTACGCCATGGCAAGATAAATGATTTTACCTTTACTGATCACCAGATGATTAAAGGCAGGATATCCTGAATTTTCAGGTTCCTGCCTTTTGTTTATTTTATCAAATATACTTCTGTATCATATGTACCTTTAGCCTCGCCCTCAGCATGCGTTGCAACATAAATATCGATACGATTTTTCTTGATTGCACCACCACAGTCCTCTGCAACATAAACCTGTCCGTTGATCACTACTTTGCTTCCATACGGAATCACAGATGGATCTACTGCAATCGTATGATTGGTAGTTGCCGTTACGCCAGTCGATGTAATTCCATTGGAATATGGTCCGCAACAGATACTGCACGGACAGTAATGTGTAATCTTAAATACGCCTAGATCCTGCAGATTTGCGTCTGAAGATGCCGCAACCGGTGTTCCGATCTGACTCCGTTTTCTACTGAAACACCTGGGTCCACATCCTCCAGTGCATCTGCAAATACGCCCTCTCCACTGCTTTCATGGAGTGTTCCCGCATCTTTATCCTTATCAATTGTATCTGCTTCTTCTGTCACCGCATCCGGAAGGTCCAGACAGCTTGTTGGAATATAACCTTCTGCCTCTGTTCCATCATCATTCTGATAAGTAATCCGGCTCCATACTCCATTAACTGTTCCCGTCTGTTTCACTTCATCCAGCTGAAGAACTTCCCCTACTTCTTCCCCATCTTTCCGGCTTGGATAATCCAGTACCGTAGCATCACTTTTTACTTCAACATCTTTATCTGCAGGCTGAATCTGATCCGTATCACTGAGCATCTGATTCTGAATGTATCCAATAACTTTGCTTTCATTTACTTCACAGGATACTTTGCTCCATCCATTATCACAGACTGCACTTCTCTCCAATGTATCACCCAATGCAACGTCCCCCATTTTTTCGCTGGATTCGCCTGGTTTTGAATAGATTCCGGCATTTTTGGCTGCAACATACACGGTATCCTGTATAGCTGCAACATTAACTGAATTGCCGCTTCCATCCTCTGTTGAAAATGCCTGAAAAATTTTATTGTCTTCCTTATCAGCTTCTGTAACTGCCTGATAATCCTGTACCGCACCATACACCAGCGGTACATGACATGTCAAAGCAGTCCCCAGTAAAACTGCACATACCTTTTTTTTCACAGGTTTTCACCTCATCTCTATAACTTTACGTTTCCCCATCTCTTACTCTGGCTTATTTTAGCACATGAAACGCATGATTTCAAATTTACACAGTTTTTTCACGAAATTTTAAGAAAATCCTTAGAATTTCTTTCTTTTCAAAAACAGCTTTACCGATTACAATAATACCTATGAAGAAGACACAAAAGATTAAACATAAAAAACACCCAAACAGCGTGCACCTTACCAAAAAAGCGCGTCTCATAAAACGCCGGCATCAGATTCGCCGACAAAAACAGTTTCTCTGCTTCATACTGTTTCTTATCATAATCCTGTCTCTGTCCTTTCTTATTTTACGACCACTCCGTACTTCCAGACAGACTCATATGATCAACTCTGCCTGCGAATCTTATCGCAGCGATGTAGAACAAGTTGCTGCAAAATACGATATGTCTGCATATGTAGATCTTATTCTGGCTCTTATGATGCAGGAAAGCTCCGGTCAGGGAACAGACGTTATGCAATCCTCTGAAGGTGCATATAACACACAATATCCTCAGACTCCAAACGGCATCACAGATGTAGATTATTCTATTGCCTGCGGAATTCAGGAACTGAAATATTCTATGACCAAAGCAGATGTTACAGGACCGAATGATATTGCCAACATCAAACTTGCTCTTCAGGGATATAATTTTGGAGCAGATGTCTATTTTAACTATCTGGAAAAAAATGGCATCACCTCCTGGTCTGAAGAAAGTTCAAAAGCTTTTGCCGAAATAGCAAGCGGAGAAACCGAGCGTTCCAAAGAAGATCCTCTATACGACACGGCCGGTCCATGGGACTATGGAGATCAGTATTATCCGGAACATGTACTTCGTTACTATCATTCCTAAATCACTTGATTCGTACAAAATGTTTTTTATAAATTTTTCAAATTTTTTCAAAAAAACATTTGACAACTACAATTATATCTGGTATTATATGTCTTGTCGATGAGGAACGCACTTCTTCACAAGACATTTGCGATAGTGGCGTAGTTGGTAACGCGCGACCTTGCCAAGGTCGAGACCGCGGGTTCGAGCCCCGTCTATCGCTCTTTTTATTTTCCGGACTGTTATGTCCGGTTTTTTGTTGCTATTTTTTTTCATAGCACAAAGAAATGCTTCGGACTTTCAATAATATAGCCGAAGCATTTCCCTCCGACTGTCCCAGCATCAGGTAATGTTTCTTCAGAGGTAAAAAATTCTTCCTCTTCTCCTCCTTTTTCCTGCTGCTAAACATAGCATATTCTGAAAAAAGAGAGGAAGCTTTTTCCTCTCTTTTTCGGCATTTCCTGCAAATTAATTTTATGTTTAATATTGACTCATCATAATCAGTGATGGAATAAACGAATTCCGGTAAATGCCATAACTATTCCATATTTATTACAGGTTTCGATTACCGCATCGTCTCGCACGGAACCACCTGGCTGAGCAATAAACTTCACGCCGCTCTTATGTGCTCTCTCAATATTGTCACTGAACGGGAAGAATGCATCCGAACCAAGTGTCACATCTGTAAGCTGATCCAGCCATGCTCGCTTCTCTTCTCTTGTGAATACTTCCGGCTTTTCTGTAAATACATTTTCCCATGCACCGTCAGCCAATACATCCATGTACTCTTCTCCGATGTAAACATCAATTGCATTATCTCTCTCTGCACGGCTGATCGTGTCTTTAAACGGAAGATTCAGTACCTTCGGGCTCTGACGTAAAAACCAGTTGTCTGCTTTCTGTCCGGCAAGTCTTGTACAATGTACACGTGACTGCTGTCCTGCTCCAACACCAATGGCCTGACCATCTTTAACAAAGCATACCGAATTGGACTGTGTATATTTCAGGATGATCAGAGATACCTTCAGATCTCTCTTTGCTTCTTCTGTAAGTTCTTTGTTTTCTGTCACGATATTGGAAATCAACGCATCATCGATTGCAAGTTCCTGGCGTCCCTGTTCAAATGTCACACCAAATACCTGCTTATGTTCCAGTGGAGCCGGTACATAATCTGAATCGATTTCAATCACATTATAATTTCCTTTTTTCTTCTGTTTCAGAATCTCCAGTGCTTCCTCTGTATATCCAGGTGCGATCACACCATCTGAAACTTCCCTTTTAATCAGCATCGCAGTATCTTTGTCACATACATCTGAAAGAGAAATAAAATCGCCAAAAGAAGACATTCTGTCTGCTCCTCTAGCTCTCGCATATGCACATGCCAGTGGGGAAAATGCTTTCCAGTTCATGTCATCTACCCAATAGATCTTTGCCAGTGTCTCTGTAAGCGGAAGTCCTACTGCAGCTCCTGCAGGAGAAACATGTTTGAAAGAAGTTGCTGCCGGAAGTCCTGTTGCTTTCTTAAGATCACGAACCAGCTGCCAGCCGTTAAATGCATCCAGAAAATTGATATAGCCCGGTTTGCCGGAAAGTACCTTGATTGGAAGATCCTGTCCTTCTTCCATATAGATTCTGGAAGGTTTCTGATTTGGGTTACATCCGTATTTTAACTGTAATTCTTTCATCTCTGTACTCTCCTTACTGATTTTTATTTACGATTTTTGTATTATATGTTCCTGTTGCAATATCAATATAGCGTACAAACAAAGAAACTTTGTTATCTGCATTCAAACTGTTCCAGAGAAGTTCTGTGAATGCATCCATATCATCCGGGATATCGACCAACTTTGGTTCACCCTCAAAGCTTGGTAACGGATTACCATCACATTTATAGGTATGAATGAAACGTCCCTCTCCCGGAACTGCTTTTTCGTAAGCATATGTATATCTCAGACAAGAATCCGGATTACCGTTATCACTCTTCAGAATAGACATCGCATAGCTGTAATTTCCATTCTCGATATGCATCACACCGGAAATTCTTGGTGTGTAGTTCGGTCCGTCCGGCTCAAATTCACGTGATCTTAAGGACTGCTCAAAAGTCAGCTGTTTATCCAATCCCTCATAAATAGTATCTGTCTGATCACCATTTGTCACAATTGTCTTATTTCCAAGAACACGTACCGGAGCATAAATGATCAGGCTCGGATCTGTCAATTTCGAAGGATCAAATGCCTGTGTACGAATTCCCTCACCATCTGTAACAAATACACGGTTTCTACTGTTCTCACTTCTTCCCATGATAAAGTATGCGGTAACTGCCTTTGTTCCGTCTGCAGAACGTCCGATAATGATTCCTCTGCCCGGATAAGAATTGTTTTTCAGTTCATTTTCCAGTGAAATTTTTTCCATGATCATTCTCCTTTAGTGTGATAAAGTAAAGCGACCGCCTGGGTAGTCTGTTTCCAGGCTGCCCAGGCGGTCGGCACGTTCACTTACTGCACTCCCTGTAGTTCGTCCTACTTCCGCCAGTCATGCAGTCGTTGTAATCATAATATACTATCTTATTTCATTTAGCAAGAACAAAAATAAATACATCAGCTAAATATTTTTTATTCAGTTACTTTATTCGTCTACGCTATAGTTCGGTGCTTCTTTTGTGATATGGATATCATGCGGATGAGACTCTTTCAGAGAAGCAGCAGAAATCTTAATAAATCGTCCTGTTGTCTTAAGCTTCTCAATTGTTTCTGCGCCACAATATCCCATACCGGAACGAAGGCCGCCCATCAACTGGAATACAGTGTCTTCCACATGTCCTTTGTATGCAACACGTCCTTCAACACCTTCCGGAACAAGTTTCTTCGCATCCTGCTGGAAGTAACGGTCTTTGCTTCCATTCTCCATAGCTGCAATGGATCCCATGCCACGGTATACTTTGTATTTACGTCCCTGATACAGTTCGAATGTTCCCGGGCTTTCATCACATCCGGCGAAGATGCTTCCCATCATGCAGACATTTGCACCGGCTGCAATGGCCTTGGTAATATCTCCGGAATATTTGATACCACCATCTGCAATAATCGGAATTCCGTAACGGTTTGCTACTTCATAACAATCCATAACAGCAGTGATCTGTGGAACACCAATACCAGCTACAACACGTGTTGTACAGATAGATCCAGGTCCGATACCAACCTTAACCGCATCAACACCAGCATCAATCAGAGCCTTTGTAGCAGCTCCTGTTGCAACGTTACCTGCGATAACCTGCAGATCCGGATATGCGTCTTTAATCTGACGTACTGCACGGAGAATGTTCTCTGAATGTCCATGTGCTGAATCAATAACAATAACATCTACGTTTGCTTTTACAAGTGCTTCAACACGTGCAAGAACATTTGATGTGATACCTACTGCAGCACCACAGAGAAGACGTCCCTGTGCATCTTTGGCTGCCAGAGGATATTTGATCTGTTTCTCAATATCTTTGATTGTGATCAGACCTTTTAAATTAAAATCATCATCTACAATGGGTAATTTCTCTTTTCGGGATTTGGCAAGAATCTTCTTTGCCTCTTCAAGTGTGATTCCTTCTTTGGCTGTGATCAGTCCCTCAGAAGTCATGCATTCTCTGATCTTCTTTGTAAAATCAGTTTCAAACTTCAGGTCACGGTTGGTAATGATACCAACAAGTTTCTTACCTTCTGTAATTGGAACACCAGAGATACGGAATTTTGCCATCAGATTATTGGCATCTTCCAGTGTATGGTCTGCGGATAAAAAGAATGGATCTGTAATAACACCGTTCTCAGAACGTTTTACCTTATCTACTTCCTCAGCCTGTGCTTCGATGGACATATTTTTATGAATGATTCCAATACCACCCTGTCTCGCCATGGCAATTGCCATTCTGTGCTCAGTAACGGTGTCCATTCCTGCGCTCATCATAGGAATGTTCAGCTTGATTTTTTTCGTTAAGTGCGTTGTAACATCTACCTGATTCGGAATTACTTTTGAATATGCCGGAACTAACAGAACGTCATCAAATGTAATGCCTTCACCAATGATAGTACCCATTGCATTTCCTCCCTTGTATTTATGTTAGTTTGATTTTGATTCAAAGTGTAACAAAAATAACTTACAGTGTCAATCCAAAAAAACTTTGCTTGGAGCTGAATTTTTGATAGCCTGTGCCATCTGTTCATCTGGTTCAATAATAATCTTACAGTTTTCTCCACCGCTTTTTATAATAACGGCAAATCGTCTGTGCTGCTGATTTCCGGAAGAATAATCCAGTGTTTTCAATCGGCTGTTACCATTGTAATAATCCATTCTGTGTGAATCAAGAGGCGCGACCAAATCTGCCTCTCTCAAGTTCATGGACATAACTTTTTTCCGTTTGGATTTTGACATGACCATATCAATGTCAAATTCTCCATTTACAAAAAGGTACTCATACTCCAGATCTGTCCGCGGAATCACAAAATACGATGCAACACCTAACGCAACTGCAACGAGAAGAAGGATCGGACTGATAAAAAGGCCTGCACCCACTGCCAGGACTGTCAGTACGATCATTCCATATTTGACTATGGAATCTTTTGCTGTTGGTTCTTTTTTAACCAGTAATTCTGAATAAAGATCGCTCATATGTACATTCTCCTTAATATATATAATATTTATTAAATTTTATCACAAAAAGGGATCAGCGTCTATGACGCCAATCCCTTAATTCGCATAAATTTATTTTACATCATGCCGCCCATTCCTGGAGCACCTGCCGGCATAGCCGGAGCATCTTCTTTGATTGTAGCAACTACAGACTCTGTAGTCAGGAGTGTAGAAGCAACACTTGTCGCATTCTGCAGAGCACTTCTTGTAACTTTAACCGGATCAAGGATTCCGGCACCTACCATGTCTACATATTTCTCGTTCAGAGCATCAAATCCAACACCTGGCTCGGATTCTCTTACTTTATTGATAATAACAGAGCCTTCCAGACCAGCGTTTGCAGAAATATGGAACAGCGGAGCTTCCAGAGCTTTGAGGATAACGTTTGCACCTGTCTTTTCATCACCTTCCAGAGTTGCAACCAGTTCTGCAACCTTCTTGGATGCATGAATATATGCAGATCCGCCACCTGCAATGATTCCTTCTTCTACTGCTGCTCTTGTAGCTGCAAGAGCATCTTCCAGACGAAGTTTTGCTTCTTTCATTTCAGTTTCAGTTGCAGCACCAACACGGATAACAGCTACGCCGCCAGCCAGTTTTGCAAGTCTTTCCTGTAATTTTTCTTTATCAAATTCAGATTTTGTTTCTTCAATCTGTCCACGGATCTGAGCAACACGGTTTGCGATTGCATCTTTGTCACCCCATACCGTCAACGATAACTGTGTTCTCTTTTGCAACTTTAACAGATTTTGCACGTCCTAACTGCTCCATAGTTGCGTCTTTCAGTTCCAGACCAACTTCTTCGGAGATTACCTGGCCGCCTGTAAGGATTGCGATATCCTGAAGCATTTCTTTTCTTCTGTCACCATATCCCGGAGCTTTGACAGCTACTACCTGGAAGGTTCCTCTTAATTTGTTTACGATCAGAGTTGTAAGAGCTTCACCCTCTACATCTTCAGCAATGATAAGAAGTTTCGCACCAACTTTTACGATCTGCTCCAGTAATGGAAGGATTTCCTGGATGTTGCTGATCTTCTTGTCTGTGATCAGGATATATGGATCTTCCAGATTTGCTTCCATTTTTTCCATATCTGTTGACATATATGCGGATACATATCCCACGATCGAACTGCATACCTTCTACAAGGTCAAGTTCTGTGTGCATTGTCTTGGATTCTTCTACTGTGATAACGCCGTCTTTGGAAACTTTTTCCATAGCATCTGCTACTAACTGTCCAACAGTCTCATCGCTTGCGGAAATAGATGCAACGTTTGCGATCTGTTTCTTGCCACTGATTGTCTGGCTCATGTTCTTGATTGCTTCTACAGCTACATCTGTAGCTTTCTTCATACCTTTTCTGAGGATGATCGGGTTAGCGCCTGCTGCCAGGTTTCTCATTCCTTCGTGAACCATAGCCTGTGCAAGAACAGTAGCTGTTGTTGTACCATCACCTGCTACATCGTTTGTTTTGGAAGCAACTTCTTTGATCAGCTGTGCACCCATGTTTTCAAATCCGTCTTCAAGTTCGATTTCTTTTGCGATTGTAACACCGTCGTTGGTGATAAGCGGAGCACCGTATGGTTTGTCAAAGAACTACGTTTCTTCCTTTCGGTCCTAATGTTACTCTTACTGTATCAGCTAATTTATTTACACCAGCTTCAAGAGCTGCTCTGCTTCTGCGCCGAATTTAATTTCTTTTGCCATGATAATATGACCTCCTGATTTCAAATTTTGATCTCTATGAATTCTTTCTGATACTTAGCCGGTATTTCATGTTACATCCTGTAAATATTATCTTATAAGTATCTTCATTTATGTTTTCTATTTTGATATTGCTTATTTAACAATTGCAAGAATATCATTCTGTTTTACGATAATGTATTCTGTGCCATCCATCTTTACTTCTGTTCCTGAATATTTGGAGTAGATAACTTTATCACCTACAGCTACTTCCATTTTTACTTCTTTGCCGTCAACAACTCCGCCAGGTCCTACAGCTACAACTTCTGCCTGCTGTGGTTTCTCCTGTGCCTGTCCCGGAAGAACGATTCCGGATTTTGTTGTTTCTTCTGCTTCAACCTGTTTTATACAACTCTGTCACCTAAAGG
>ENA-OQDM01001018-OQDM01001018.1-human-gut-metagenome-genome-assembly--contig:-NODE-1018-length-12643-cov-4.043944_pt1 | contig 12643 bp, 13 predicted proteins | sample MGYA00242772_ERZ504605 | MGnify/ENA primary metagenome ERZ504605 (study PRJEB26092, sample SAMD00036348) | human gut metagenome | host: Homo sapiens | study: EMG produced TPA metagenomics assembly of... | reverse complement strand
TCTGAAAAGCAGGAAGCCAATGGGAAATTTTTTTCAAAGGCAATGCAGAAAGAAACACATACCGATATGGAGGAAGTGTAATGGCGGGGGATGAGTTTTTTCATTCCCTTCATTGCTTTTTCATGAAGGGCGCACTTATGGACAACCAGAGGTCGTCCCAATAAGTTTGCCACAAGTGGCAACCGGTCTTCGCTCACGCTTGCCGGGCTCGTTCCGTCGGCGGGGCTTTCAGCCAGACCTGCTCATGCCGCAGGAGGCACTCTTCGCCAGAGGGGCGCATTCCATGCAGGCTGCTATGCGCAGGGCACTCTTACGCAGAGGGCGTTCCGGCAATACTGCTTTTTCTAAAACTGAAAGCAATGTTGCCGGAAATCTATGCCGGATGTGCAGAAAGGGGGAATCCAGACATGGCGATTTTTCATTACACAATCAAAATAGTCGGACGAAGTAAAGGGAAATCTGTTATCTCCGCTTCCGCATATCTCAATGGGGATGTGATGAAAAACGAGGAAACCGGGCGAATCAGTTATTACACTTCTAAAAAAGAAGTGGTCTACACCAGTCTGATGATGTGCGAAAACGCACCTCCTGAATGGCAGATAGTACCAGAAGAAAATATAAAACGCTTTCAAAAATCTGTCCGATACAAAAGGTCAGAAGATAAAGAAGCTGCTTTAGAAAAATTTAAAATCACATTTCAGAAACAACGGTTATGGAATGAGGTATTGAAGATTGAAAAAAGTGCAGATGCCCAACTTGGCAGGTCATTTGAATTTGCCCTCCCAAAAGAATGGAGCAGACAGGAACAGATTCAATATACAGCCGACTATATCAAAAAAACATTTGTGGATAAGGGAATGTGTGCTGATTGGAGTATCCACGACAAAGGGGATGGCAATCCTCATGTCCATCTGCTTCTGACAATGCGCCCTTTTAACCCGGATCATTCTTGGGGGAAGAAAGAAGTCAAAGATTGGGATTTTGTCAGAGATAAAAGCGGAAATATCGTGATTGATGAATCCCATCCGAACTGGTGGCAGGATAAGAAAAACCCTGACCGTCATGGAATCCGTATCCCTGTATTAGATGAAAACGGAATCCAGAAGATTGGTGCAAGAAACCGCCTGCAATGGAAACGGGTACTGACCGATGCTACGGGATGGAACAATCCAAAAAACTGTGAACTGTGGCGGAGCGAGTGGGCAAAGGTGTGTAATGAACATCTGCCTTTGCATAATCAGGTCGATCACCGTTCTTATGAAAAGCAGGGAAAACTCCAGATTCCTACCATCCATGAAGGTGCTGACGCAAGAAAGATTGAACAGAAGTTTCTTGCCGGGCAGGAAATAAAAGGTTCGTGGAAAGTAGCGGAAAATCAAATCATAAAACAACAAAACACGTTATTGCAAAAGATACTGGACACCTTTGGGAAAGTATCAGGTGCATTATCATTATGGAAGGAGCGATTAAATGACATTAGAAGAAAGCCGGGAAATTATACCCTTAATGGAATCCATGATTGGTCAAATCGAAGAACAGCAGAACCTAATGGCAGAAATGATTCTGGAAATGCAGAACCGGGACACTCAACTCTCTCTTATGCAAAAACAGAATCAGAAATTACAAAAATTAAACAACGAGTTATCCGAGCTGCTCAACATTTTGCCAAATACCGAGGAACTGCTTTCCAAGATGGAAGAACAGAAAACGAAGATAGAGCTTTTGGAAAACGAAAATCAGCAATGGCAGAAATTGGCACAGAAGCTGAACACCGAAAACAGTTTATTACTGAAACAGAACACCGAATTGCTGAACTGGAACAGCAGATAGAGAAAGGACGTGATATAGATGAACGAATCCAGAGAATCAAAGAACGCCGAACAGTTGGAAGAACTTCTGCTCTTGACCGAGGAGATACAAGAAGAGTTGGAACAGAAAGAACAGCTTATCGTGGAACTGAAGACGCAGCTCAGCGAATCTCTGACCTTGAACGAGAAATTAAACAAAGAGAACAGAGCCGGGAATATTCAAGCATTAAAGAACGACTTGAAGCTGGCAGACAGAGCATTGCGGAGCGAGAAAGAGAAGCTGCGAAGCGCAAACGTCACGATAGAGGAATGTCAAGATAAAATACGATGCTTAACACAACAACGGGATTATGCCCGGACACATCAGAAAATCGTAGAGATACCGGTAGAAAAGCCGGTACTCTATAAAAAATGCGAAGCCTGTGACCGGACAGCCTATCAGAATGCAAAAGCAAGATACGAAACACAAAAAGAGCAACTTGCAGGACAATATAAAGCAAAAACGGTAATGTTCCAAACAACCTTGTTCCTTCTTGCATGGTATTCGCTGACAACCACTCTTTTTCAGGCAGTACAGTCAGATGTGTTCCTTTCCGATTGCAAATCATTCTTCCATGATGCAGCATCATTCATACAAACTTTTATTGGTTGGACGATTGATGCCGGGCAATCTGTGGCACAAATCAGCACAAAAATTCCAAATGAGATTATAGCCGGAATCATATATTGGTTATTGCTGATATTGGTTGTGGGAATATGTGTGGCAGGGACAGGAATACTGGCGATACTGATAGAAATAAAGGTTATAGAATTATATAAGAAAAACTGTTGGGATGTTATTACCCTACTGATGATACTGACAAGTGCGGCTGTCATCATTTATTTTGGAGAAGTAATTAAAAAAGCATTATCAATAAATCTGTTGTTCTTTTGGTTAATTTTACAAGGAATATATCTTACAATTCGACGCTATATAAGTCAAGATACTGATTGACTAGATACAAAATATTTGATAAAATATAAATAGAAATACAGCAGATCAAATGAGGTAAAACTTATGAGAGCAAAGAAAGTGATTGTAGGGGTAGCTATTAGTGCAATGTTAATTTCTTCATCAATTCCAGTAATGGCATTTTCTGTTACAAACGGGAATAAGACATTTGATAAAAAGTGGGAATTGAGCACTACATCTGATGGCGGAAAAGGTGTTTTGACTTATGGTTATAATACTCTTGCTATTAATGAAGATTATGCACACGCATATCATTCAACTAAAGATCATTACGCATATGTCAAAAATGGAAATGGTTCTTTTTCGGGTTCAAATGTTGGTAAAGGTAATTGGTCTAAAATTGAGGTTGCTCATAAAGGAAATAGTATTACCTACGGTAATAGCTACTAAACAAAGGTTCGGGATAATGGCTGAGTGGTTGGAATTCCAACCACTCTTTTTTGTGGAGTGTATATAAATGAAGAAAAAAATAAAATATATAGGAATTGTTTTGGTTATTTTGTTCTGTTGCTATAATTTATTTTGGTACTTCGGGAGTTATAAACCATATAACGAATTTCAGAAAGACTTCCCTGAAATAGAAGAATCTGGAGTAAAAATTTACACAGATAAAGATGGATTCCAGTATAGTGTGTCTGTCCCTGATTATTTGCTTTGGAATGGAAATCTTGCGATAGCTGAGTCAGATGTTCGATATGCACTAATTATTTGGATAAAACCATTTCACCAAGGAATAAGTCAAGGCGTGCTATTTAATGACTATAAGGATTTGAATACTCAAATTATGTTGTCAAGTAGCAAAAAAGCTGAAGATCAAGAAGATCAATGGATTGTTGATGAAAATAGCACAATATTGACTACGATATTTGAAAAAGCAAATAAAGTATGGAATCTGGGGTTGAAATAAATGAAAGCAATTAAAAACTTATGTTTGTTTTGTTTCCTGATTTTTGGAATACTTATGCAATCTGAAATATTTCAAGATCAGCTTTGGAACTTTTCTACAGCATATTTTACGTCATCACGCTATGAAGTTGCTAGTGAAGATATGTCGCAGTTTCTGAAAGATGTATCAGAAACTGCAACGGAGAATGATGTACATATTTTTTCTCAGTACAATGAAATCAATAATAAATACCTTTCAACACTTCATATTTATGGCGATGATAAAGTAATCAGACAAACATTAAAAAATACTGCAAACATAGAAGAATCAGAATATACCGCTTTAGTTTCCGGAATTACGAAAGTAAAATTTCATAATCTCTCAGAATTGCAAAGTACCTCTGTGGGTTATGAAAACTTTATCTCATACATAGGAAATGAGGACAATATTATCTCTGCATATCAGAAATTATCAGAAAAATATAGCTTAACTTATCCAGAATATTGGAATTCTACGGAAAAGGACATGATTTTTATTATATGGGGTATGATTATTGCATTGATGATTGTTCTAAATGTAATTGAAGTGGTTAGGCGAAAAAAAGAGGTTGTTGTACGAGTTTCCTTAGGAGAAAGTGCTGGTTTCATAGCATTTAAGGCTGCTTTATTCGATGTAACTTTTGACATTGCATTATTTATTGTTGCAAAAATATTGCTGTCAAATTATATATCGGGAGCATATGAGAATAGACTCGTCACAATTTATATTCCATTGGAATTATTCTTTCCACTATTCCATATTGTTCTTTTTGCTTTTTTGATATTAGAAAGGCATTCGCAAATGCAACACACAAAAGAGGAGTGGATTTTTTAATTTATTCGTTAAAATTTATAGCAGGGGTAGCCGCTGTTTTTACAATTATCACTAATATTAGTAGTATTCATAATAACCTATTTACAAATGAACATTTGTTAGAAGAATATTATGATGCAAATTATTTTACCGTAAAGACTACTGATTTTAATGCTGAAAAAGAAGAAGCTTTTTGGAATAAACTATACAAGAATGAATATAACACATTAAAGCCTGTAATATGCTTGAATATTTTAAATGATAAAAATGATGTGATATATGTAAATAATCATGCAAAAGATATGTTACAAGGTTTTACGAAGCAGATAAATGCAGTAGAGAATGAATCTTCTGATTTGATTATTTTCATTCCAAAGAATAGATATTTTGCTAAAAACAAGCAATTAGCCTATGACTCCTTGAGCCATGTTTTAAATCATGATAATTTACAACAATTAAATATTCAGTACATAGAGTATAGCGAAACAGAATACTTTTCCTATTTAGATACAAGTAGAATAAATGGTATCGAAAAAAGCAAAAATCCGATAATTATTTATCAGGCAAACAAAGATTTAGCAGTCAATGGTGGGTATCTTGAAAGCTATAAAGCAGGAGCAGTTTTATTTCAATGTGATGAAAAACAGCTAAGAAATATCAGCAAAAAGTATGAAGATATGCTTGGAAATTATCAGCTAGTAATTACAAACGTACATGAACAGTATTTATATAATCACACATTTTTAATAAAACTCGTGGGATTTTTAAGTTCTCTTTGTACGATTGTATTGCTTTTAAATATTATGATTATTGTTACCGTAAGTAGACTAGAGTTCCGAGAAAATGCAATGAAAATTTCCTTGATGAAAATCTTTGGATATAGTTTATTTGAACGGCACAAAACACTTCTTAAAATGATTGTAGTGGAAAATTTTGTGATATTAGTAGGTATGCTTATCTATTCTTTATTATCGGTACAGACTGAAGTAGGAATTAGCATTCTTGTTAGTTCATTTATGGCACTAATAGAATTTACAATTATTTTCTTTAATATCACAATTGTTGAAAAAACAAACATACCGAAATCATTAAAAGGAGGTTGCTTATGATAATAATTGAAAATCTATGCAAAGCATATAATGATAAAATTTTGTTCAAAAATTTTCATTTGGAAATTCCAGATAGCAGTTTTTTGGTAATTAGTGGCGAAAGTGGATGCGGAAAAAGTACTTTACTTAATATGATTGGAGGTATTGAAACTCCTGACAAAGGTTCTATTATTGTGAATGGTTTTGATGTGACAAAAAAAGGAAAAAAGCAGAAATATTTCAAAGAAGTTGTTGGATTTTTATTTCAAAATTTTGCCCTTTTGGAAAACAAAACAGTAAAAGAAAATCTAGAAATAATAAAAAAATCAGGTAGAACGGATATTTTAATAAATGAAGCTCTTGAAAAAGTTGGTTTACAGAAAGTAATTAACAAAAAAGTCTATCAATTATCTGGTGGCGAACAGCAGAGAGTTGCGTTAGCTCGTTTAATGCTAAAGAAATGTTCGATTGTATTAGCAGACGAACCAACTGGTTCCTTAGACAAAAAAAATAGTGAGATTGTTATGAATATATTGCATGAGTTAAGTGAACAGGGAAAAACAGTTATTGTTGTAACTCATAGTGAAGAAATTGTAGCACAAGAAAAGCATGTTCTATATTTATAATACCCATAATAGAAGAATATGTTCTTTCGGGAGACACCTCCTCTAAGAACATATTCTTTTGGTTAAAATTGATTATAAAGATACTTTTACTTCAGTATATTCGCTATATTGATGGGATATATATTTGCATATTATTTATATGGATAAGAATTATAACTCTAGTGAGTCTTCTGCATCTACCCACATCTGTAAATTACCCTCAAGATATAATCTTGCATATTCCAAAGGCTCATCCACAGCCAATGAAGTAAGCGCACATTCTGATCCGTATGTGGTTTTTAGATTTTTTTCAGCTTTCCAGCAATCAATGCGAAGCTATATCCGGCACTTGTGTAAACATCAATACTATCGTGATTTATGTTGTATTCTGCATAAATTGTTCTCATCGTATCTTATCTCCATTTTCTTTTAATAATCAGTTATAGAGTTAAATATCGAAAACATTTCAATCAGTTCACCATGTCGTTATTGTTATACTGTGTTATGAAATTTTCTTTCCCTTATTTTTTCCCATATTAAGGTTCATGAAAACCAATGTGAGAATATAACACAAGGGAAAGAGTAAGGGAAAGCTCACTTGCTACAAACTTAGTATTTTCAAGGGTTTGCGAAGAATTTGATAATTAAATATAACAGTTATTAAATTTCCTAAAATATGTGAAATATCAACTGGAAGTTATTAGTCGCTATCTTGTTTGCGGTTAAATTCAAAAACGACAGGTTCAAATTCAACTAAATGCTTATCTTGGGTGTTAGTTCCTTTAGGGTTCTCTATGCCGGTAACTTCATAGTATTCATCACTGTATTGTATTTTACTACCATCAAAATCTTTTTGAATGGATTTGACATATTCAAACGGATTTTCTATTGGTAACAAACTTAATGCCCGCTGTAGCTGTTGTACCGCTGTCCTCTGCTCATCGGTCAGTATTTTTTCTTCGTTTGCCATGTGTTCTTCAAATTTATTTTTATCCATCCAAACGATTTGCTCCAATGGGTTAGCAGTACCACAAGCCAAGATTAAACGGATAAAATCTTCAAAATTTGCCGCTAATGGATATACATTTTGGTCTACACAACTTTCTGGATTGCAGGCAAATACCATTTCTCCATATTCCGGCAAAAAGCAATACAGAATACATCCTTCAAATCCGATTGGATTTGCGTTGACGGGATAGCAAAAATACGGGTCTGCAATATCTCCATATTCTAAACATAAAGATCCCTTATCTATGGGAAGTGCCATATACTTTTCGTAAATTGTTTCCATTGATGTGCCTCCACAAAATTCCGATTTGCGATTACATAATGTGAGAGTTGTCTGTTATTAAATACCTGCGGCAAATTCTTCTATTAAACTGTTTATCAATTCCGGTTTATCTGTATTAGAATTATGTCCAGCTCCTTCAATCCATTTCAAAGGAATTTTGCTCTTTTGGTGCCATGCTTTGTTATACCTTATACATGAACCGGCATGGTCTTGAGTTCCACATATTAACAGAGATGGGCATTTCAGTTCATATGGCAGATTCTTTTCCATTGCCTCTGCCAAAATACGAAAACCATGCCCAGCAATTTGCGCATAACGCTTTTGGTCACCATCATAGACCAGCATCATTTCACGCATTAGATTTCTGCCATAATCAGACGTGGCAACTCCTTCCGTCCCCGATTTCAAAAGCAATTTCCACGGATAATGAGCATATACTGATTCCATTCGCTTCAGAAGCCAGAGTTCAACCGCAGTCACATAGTTTCGTTGCAACGGTGCAGAGTCAATGGAGACAAAACCTGTTAATCGGTTTGGATAGAGCTGTGCATAAGCCTGCCCAACATATCCGCCCATAGACTGCCCAACAATGACCGGTTTGGCAATTTTATCTTGATTTAAAATATCTTTCAGCCATTTTGCCTTATCGAACAAATCGAAATCAAACCGAAACGGCCATGAAGCGGCGTGTGCCGGTGCATCCCATACCACAACATTATACTTCTCCTTGAAATGTTGAATCTGCTTATCAAACAATCTATGATCGGCAGTCAATCCGGGCAGAAAAACAAGGGTAATTTCATCCGGGTGTGAAATGTTTGTCCAATAGTGGATTGTTCCACAAGAAGTCTGATATGTTTTTTCTTCCATTAATTTTCTCTCCAAAACTTCGATTTCTCTTTCTATTCAACTACACGCCAACTTCTTTAAAATTTTAACATTATATTTAAGCTCATTCAAAGAACTCCAATAAACACACATGTGGAATCTTCAAATTAAGTTTGTTTATTTGAAATTGCAATATAACTGCATATAGAAATCAGGAAACTTATACAGTACAAAACAACCGCTCCTAAACTAAACAATATTTCTCCAAGATAAGTTAGTCCTGGCATAAATCCATATCCAGGTAAATCATTATAGTAAATCATCAGTCCTATGGATATAAGCAGCGGAACTAGTTCTGCCGAAAACAATATCCGCCAAAGCTTTTTTGTTTTCTTGCGAATGGATATCACAAATAATATTATTTGAAATATTAAAATCACTATATATGTAATCAGTAGGAACAATGCCATTACTATTTTCCTCCGTAAATTCTCATTTTTTCAAGCGTTAAATTCAGATTTACAGACTTCTCGTATATATATTTTACCACATAATTTTTCCAAAACACAGACTTCTTAATCCTTATTTTCATCCTTAATTTTCATATCTGCTATTATACGTTCTTCCCTCTGCCTCTCTTCACAATAATCCCAGAAGTCTTTCAATGCTTCCTCATCCGATTTCCACGGCAATGGTATGGGATCCAATTCATCTAATCGCTTCACGAGTTTCCGTACCTCTTCGGTATCGAACTCCTCATCACTTGCCTCCATTACATAAAAATCTAGTTTTTCATTTATCATTCTGATTTCTTCTTCTTTGGTCATGTTAAAACCTACCTACATTATATACATGGCGCTTCTCGACAAATTCTTACAAATAACTACAAATTTTTTTACAAGAAACGAAAAAAACGATACTGCATAGATTTCCTACTCCACACAATATCGTTCTTCTATATTTATACTTTCATTGTCTTCGCCATTATCAAGTTGTAATCGGTATACTCACTGCCAAGCGCCTCCTTTACCTCATCCTGTTCCTTCTTTATATCAATAAGGCACTGTGCCACAAATCCCGGTATATAAACTTTGCGCTCACTGGTATTGAATATCTCCAGGAATGGAAACGTAATGGCAATAAACTCATTCTCTGGACTTGCCGTGTGGGGGAAGCCCTGTCAAAAGCTGTCAAATGGTGCCGGGAACAGAATCTTGAATTTGATGCAGTTAATGACAATCTTCCGGAAATCATCGAATTCTATGGACACAACAGCCGGAAGATTTCCTGTGATTACTATATCGACGACCGGATGCTGCTTCCGGAAAACGCAAAGGCATAGAACCCGTAATGGGGCTATGCCTTTGTGCTTATTCTGGCATTCATTTTTAGTTAGTGCGGGTTATTTACCTAATACAGTTTTTCTCATAATAAAAATCTGTTAGTTAAACTTTTTCAAATTTTGCTACTTCATCCGATAAATCTTCCGAAAGGTTCTTATTTTCGTCCGCCTGCACTGTAATTGCTGAAATTGCTGTTACAAGTTGTGATATCTCTTGTGCTACGTTTGTAACACCTTTTGCAGATTCTTCAATCGCTATAGAAATGTTATTGATACCTTCATTCATATCATTCATTGTACCTAAGCTATCTTTTGACTTAACTGCAAACTCGTTAAATGTATTACTTGCCTGATCAGAATCAGCATCATAATTTCCAATAATTTTTACAAATTTGTCATAATCAAGTGCTACCTTTTCATCTACAAAACGAATCATTTCCGTTGCATTTCCAGACAGATTGTTTACTGCCTCAATAACTTTTCCACTGATTTCCTGAATATTGTTTGCTGTCTCACGTGAACTATCTGCAAGCTGTCTGATTTCATCTGCAACAACGGCAAAGCCCCTGCCTGCTTCCCCTGCTCTTGCTGCTTCAATCGATGCATTAAGTGCTAGAAGATTTGTCTGTGCTGCGATATTTAAGATATTTTCTGTAAGTTTTGCAATTTCATTTACAGACTTAGATGCTTCTACTGCCTCCGCGACATCCTTTTGAATGCCATCAAATGTTTCTACTGTTTTTTCTTTTGATGCAATCGCTTCTTTATAGCTATTTTCTGCAGTAAGCTTCACTTCATGCAACTTCATTGCAGAGTTCTTAGCATCCTCATTCATGCCTGCCATTTTCTCCAGCAGATTATTACATCCTTGGGCTAAATCAGATAGAGAAGCAGATACCTCTTCCATGGATGCTGCAAGTTCTTCCGATGTTGCACTCACATTGGATGCACTCATATTTGAAGATTCCGCCTCATTTTGTACAAGATAGGAAGATTTTTTCATATCTTTTGATACACTCTGAATCTTTACCATAAGATTTTGTAATGTTTCAATAAAATGGTTGACACCATTTGCAAGCTGACCAATTTCATCACTGGTTTCATCAAATACTCTTAACGTAAGATTACCCTGTCCTGATTCTATACCTAAAATGATATCATCCAAATCATTCTTTGCTCTTTTTGCTGGACGAACAATGGACTTATTAATAACAATCGAAAGAAGTACGATTACAATAATATTAGCTACCACAAGTGCAAGATCAAAAATGATGCTTCCATTTATTCTGTAGTTGCTATGTCTGATGGCTTCTGCCACTTCTCCTTTTGCTGTTTCAAAAACCGCGGTATCATTATTTTTCACTGCTTCTTCATATTGTTCAAACTGTTCTATAAGCACATTATTCTTTTCTCGAATAGCTTGTAATGCCATTAAATTAAAGACTGTAATCAAAACTGCAAAAAAAGCCTACAGACACTAGCATTGTTACTAACTTTTTTCCCAAGTTCTTTCTCTTTTTCATGTTTATTTTTCTTCTTTCTGCGAAAAGCACCAATGCGTTATGTTTTGGAATTTTTTACCATCATTCTACCCCACCCCACAAAATTTTGTCAATACTTTATTCTCTTGATAGAAAATTTTAATCTTTACTCTGATGAGGATGGCGTGAAACACATCCGTATCAAAGCCTGACCTAATAAATGGCATGAGAATAACTGCCCTTTCTGTCACAAGTCATGTCCTGCTTATGACAAACATTCCAGCAGACCAACCACTTGGAGGGGGCTGGACTGGGGTGGTATTCTGGTCGAAGTTGAATACCAGACGCATCGTATCATCTGCCTTGAACATGGGGTATATGTTGCCGAAGTTCCATGGGCATATCCAGGTAGTAGATTTACCAAGGATTTCGACCTTACCGTTGCATGGTTTGCATCCTATCTTCCAAGAAGTACCACATCATACTTCATGAGAGTGGACTGGGAAACTGTAGGCCGCTGTGTCAATCGTGCTCTTCACGATTTAGAACCGGAGCGCTCAAGAAGACTTGATGGTCTGGTTAATATCGGCATTGACGAAACCAGTTACAAAAGGGTCACAAGTACATTACAGTAATCGTTAATCACGATACCAACACAGTGGTATGGGCATCGGAAGGCCATGGCAAATCCGTTCTTGAAAAGTTTTATAAACAGCTGACTCCAGAGCAACTATCCAGCATCAGGGTTGTCACCGGCGATGGTGCCAAATGGATCACAGAATGTGTAAATGAATACACTCCTGCTGTGCCCGTTGTGTTGATTCCTTTCACGTAGTCGAGTGGGCTATGACAGCTCTCGATGAAGTCAGAAAAGATATCTGGCATGATGCTTACAGTGAATATAAGCAGGTCAAAAAAGATAATACACGTCGGCAAAGGCCGTCCTAAAAAAGATGCTCCTGGGCTTGCTATTGTTAAAGCAGCAAAAGCTAAGCAGATGAGATAAAAGGCTCTGCTTACGCATTAGGAAAAGCCCCGGAGCATCTCAGTGAAAAGCAACAGTTGCGTGTTAATTTGATCGCCTCGCAAAATCCTCGTCTATACCGAGCATATCTGCTTAAAGAACAGCTCCGGTTATTACTAAAGCTTACAAACGTAGATGAAGCTGAGGACGAAACTCAAACGCTGGCTGTGGAAAGCCAGCCACAGCAGGATACCTGCATTTAAAGAATTATATCAGAAGATCAGGCGCCACAAGACGCATATCTTAAATACAATCCGTTATGGTATGAGTAATGCCAGGATTGAAGCAACTAATAACAAGATTAAGCTCATTATCCGTAAAGCTTATGGCTTCAGAAACATACAAAATATGCTTGATATGGTGTACCTTGTATGCTCTGATATACGCATTCCACTTCCTAACCGAAAGTTGAATGCGCTTAATCTA
>ENA-OQDM01001016-OQDM01001016.1-human-gut-metagenome-genome-assembly--contig:-NODE-1016-length-12651-cov-0.933727_pt1 | contig 12651 bp, 15 predicted proteins | sample MGYA00242772_ERZ504605 | MGnify/ENA primary metagenome ERZ504605 (study PRJEB26092, sample SAMD00036348) | human gut metagenome | host: Homo sapiens | study: EMG produced TPA metagenomics assembly of... | reverse complement strand
CTGCAAAGTGGGCAATAGCCGGATCAGGCATCTGTATGCGTTTCGCCGCTTTTAATGTTTCTTCCGTCAGCCCTTCTTTAAGCAGTCGGCGTTCCATCCTGATAATATTTTGGATTTTGTAAATAAAGAACAAATCGATCTTGGTGATCCTATTGATCTCTTCCGGTTCAATACCACGACGAAGTGCTTCTGCCAGGACGAAGAGACGTTCATTATCAATTCGACTCAAAAGACAACGGATGTCATATAAGGATTGCCCATCTAATTTTTTCAAGTGAAGGTAGCCTTCTCCTACCTCCAATGACCGGAGTGCCTTCAACAGAGCCCCTTCAAAAGTACGGTCAAGTGCCATGACTTCCCCAGTGGCTTTCATCTGCGTCCCAATTGAACGATCCGCCAGGGTAAACTTTTCAAAAGGCCATCGGGGGAATTTAACGACTATGTAATCAATAGACGGCTCAAAACATGCTTTCGTACTCTTTGTAATACTGTTCGTGATTTCATCAAGATGCATCCCCAAAGCAATCTTCGCCGCCACTTTCGCAATCGGATAGCCCGTCGCCTTGGATGCCAGCGCGGAAGAACGGCTGACACGGGGATTCACTTCGATTACATAGTAATTATTTGTTTTCGTATCCAGCGCATACTGCACATTACAGCCGCCTCCAATTTGGAGATAACGAATAATATCTAAAGAAGCGGTACGCAACATTTGGTACTGACCATCTGTTAGTGTCTGTGTCGGCGCCACAACGATGGAGTCTCCTGTATGGACGCCGACAGGATCGATATTTTCCATAGCACAGACAATAATGCAATTATCTGCACTGTCACGCATCACTTCGAACTCCACTTCTTTCCAACCAGCCACACTGCGTTCTACCAGAATCTGATTAATAGGGGATAATTTAATACCACGATTGGAAATCTCCTCCATTTCATAGCGGTCATGGGCGATACCGCCGCCTGTGCCCCCGAGCGTATATGCAGGACGAATAATAACAGGATAGCCGATTTTATCAGCAAAAGTTACTGCCGGTTCCAGTTCATCAAAAATACCGCTTTCAGGAACAGGCTGATGGATTTCATTCATCGCGCGCTTGAACAGCTCACGATCTTCCGCATGCTTGATAGCATGGAGCGAAGAGCCAAGCAATTCCACACCATATTTTTCTAAGACGCCTGCCTCTGAAAGATCCACCGCCATATTTAAGCCGACCTGCCCGCCCAAGGTGGCAAGTAGAGCATCAGGACGTTCCTTCTTTATAACTTCCGTCACAAAAGGCAATGTAATTGGTTCGATATAGACACGATCCGCAATATCCACATCTGTCATAATGGTTGACGGGTTGCTATTGACAAGAATAACTTCCATTCCCTCTTCTTTTAAAGAACGGCAGGCCTGTGTCCCCGCATAGTCAAATTCAGCCGCCTGACCGATGACAATAGGACCGGAACCAATGACTAAGACTTTCTTTACATTCTTTTTTGTCATCTTTTTGCATCCTCCATTGCCTTTACAAATTCTTTAAACAGGTAAAAATTATCCGTCGGTCCCGGTGATGCTTCCGGATGGTACTGTACTGCCTGAATCGGCAGAGTTTTATGGCAGAACCCTTCAATCGTTCCATCATTGACACTTCTGTGAGTCACTTCTATACATTCCGGCAGGCCCTCATCAGAAACAGCATACCCATGGTTTTGACTGGTAATATAGACACGCCCTGTACGCAGATCTTTCACCGGATGATTTGATCCGCGGTGCCCGAAAGGCAGCTTAAAAGTATGCGCTCCCAATGCCAGAGAAAGCATCTGTATACCAAGCAGATGCCGAAAATCGGTTTTTCCCCGATCAATTCCTTAACCGTACTGATGACATAAGGTACATCGAGAGGATCCCCCGGACCGGGACTCAGAAATATACCATCAGGGTTATCCGCAAGCATTTCTGCTGCAGTGGTATGGCAGGGATATACGGTTACAGTACAGTCGTTTTTAGCAAGGCTGACTAAGATGTTTTTCTTAAGACCGCAATCAAGCAAAGATACCTTATGTGTCCCATGACCATAGATATAAGGCTTATCAGCCGTTACTCTTTCAACCTGATCCCGATGAAGCTCTTTCGCCAATTTCTCCTGAATTATTTTTTCATCAGTATCGTCTCTGACAATAATCGCTTTCATGACACCGTATTTTCGTACGGCACGGGTAACTGCACGAGTATCCACATTGTAGAGACACGGCACATTATATCTTTCAATAAAATCAGCAATCGTTTCTTTACATTTCCCAATTGCTCGGATGAATCGTAATTTGATCCAAGACATACCCAGTAGCTGCAGGTTTGCTGTTCTGCATAAATTCATTATTAGCGCCGTAATTGCCAATCAAGGGATACGTCAACGCAAGAATCTGCCCTTCGTAAGAAGGATCGGTAAAACATTCCTGATATCCTGTCATTCCCGTATTAAAAACAAGTTCGCCAATTCCCTCTGTTGACCCCAACAAATCCCCTTTAAATCGAACGCCATTCTCTAAAACCAGCAGGCCCCTCATTTAACCACCTTTCCTCCTTTCATAACAATCTCCCCATCCACTATCGTAAGAACAGCCTTTCCCTTCAGGCTGATCCCTTCATATGGCGTAAAGAGAGACTTTGTATATAACTCATTTCCACGGACTACCCACTCTTTGTCAGGATCAATAACAGTTATATCCGCTGTTCCTTCTTCTTCCAGCACACCACCGGAAATATGGAGAAGTTTCGTAGGATTAACCGCCATCAGTTCGACAATGCGATCGATAGACATCTTACCGGTATGATAAAGGACGGTCAATGTTGATGCCAAAGATGTTTCCAGCCCTGCAATTCCATTCGGCGCGCAGTTAAAAGGCACATCCTTTTCCTCGTCAGCATGAGGCGCATGATCCGTCATAATAGCGTCAATCGTTCCATCAAGCAGTCCGTTAATCAATGCCTGCCGATCCTTTTCCGTCCGTATAGGAGGCGCCATCTTAAAAGCGGATTCATAATTTTTCAAATAATCGTCAGTGAAATATAAATGCTGCGCTGTCACTTCTGTAGAACAATCAATCCCTTTCTTCTTTGCATCTCGAATCAATTCCACCGCTTTTGCGGAACTTACGTGAGCAATATGGATATGGCATCCCGTTAACTGTGAAAGGAGCAAATCCCGCGACACCGCGATATCCTCCCCTACAGCCGGCCTCCCAGCCACTCCCATCTGATAAGAAATGATCCCCTCATTCATAAATCCATCACTGCACATCGTCATATCTTCTGCATGGTCGATAATCATTTTTCCAAGCTGCCCTGCATATTCCATCGCACGCCGCATGAAATTGGCATTTTCCACATAATGTCCATCATCAGAGAACGCCACCGCGCCAGCAGCAGATAAATCCCCCATTTCAGACAACTGCTCCCCTTCCAGTCCCTTCGATACGGAACCAATAATGCTGACTTTTACTACACCATCCTCTTCAACCCGCTTCTGTACTGCCCGAGGACAGCCATATTATCAATAACCGGTTTTGTATTTGCCATTGTCACCACATGAGTAATCCCACCTGCGGCGGCTGCTTGTGTCCTGTATGGATATCTTCTTTTGCTTCCTGCCCAGGCTCACGAAGATGGACATGCATATCAATCAGGCCGGGCGTTACAAAAAAACCTTCCGCATCATATACTTCTGCGCCGGGCACATCAGCTATGCCTCCCAAAGACACGATTTTTCCATCTTCAATCACCACATCACCCTTCTCATGTTGATGATGGACAGGATTTATAATGGTCCCATTTTTAATAATCAGTTTCAATGTCTTTTCCCTCCGTCAGCGTTAAATATAACAATGCCATACGTACTGCAACGCCATTCCGCACTTCTTCCTGAATCCAAGACTGCTCATCATAAGCTACATCATGAGAAATTTCTATTCCCCGGTTCATCGGCCCCGGATGAATGATTGCCACATCAGGTTTGCAAAGTGCTAAGCGTTCCCGATTCAATTCCCCACAAACGGGCATATTCACGGGTCGTCGGGAAAAAACCGCCTGCTGCTCTTTCAAGCTGAATGCGCAGGATATTAATAGCATCAGCGTCTTTTAAAGCATCTTCCAATTTATCATCCACAATCGCTCCCATGGCCTCTAACTTTTTAGGTACCAATGTACGCGGTCCTGTTAAATGAACTTCCGCACCTAATTTCGTAAATCCGTAAATATCGCTCCTCGCCACGCGGGAGTGAAGAATATCTCCAATAATTGCATACTTCATTTCCTTGATCTTCTTTCCCGCTTCACGAAGTGTAAAAAGTTCAAGTAACGTCTGACTGGGATGCTCATGCGCCCCATCACCTGCATTAAAAATCAAAGGTGTCTTTACCTTCGGGCTTTTTACTTTGGATGCAAAAAGAGCGGCCCCCTCTGACGAATTACGAATAATCACGCATCTGTTCCCATTGCCGAACAGTAAGCAATGTATCACGCAGGCTTTCACCTTTCGTCATTGAGCTGCCGCTCTTTGTAATATTAACAACATCCGCCCCCAAATACTTGCCGGCAAGTTCAAAAGAACTGCGCGTCCTGGTGGAAGCCTCGGAAAATACGGTAACAATAGATTTCCCTTTAAGATAATCCTTTTTCTTATTCCCGGACAACACAATTCTTTTCATTTGTGCCGCCACATCAAGCACCCGTTCAATCTCTTCAGCTTTAAAATCTTCCAGCCCTAAAATTGATCGGCCTTGTAGCGAAACTGTACCCATTCCGGCCTCCTTAAATTAAACAGCTAAATAGTTATCTTTATGATTCTAAAATATCAAACTCTTTTTTCAACATAAACTCGATTAAATTTTGGTGAATCCGTTTCCCTTAAAGTATTTCTCCCTTTGAATAAGAAACTGCTGCTTCAATCACAGTCTTAAATGCAGGCGGGATTTCCTTCCCTGTTAAAAATTCACCAATAGCTCTTCCAACAATGACCCCTTTATTTCCATAAAGCCAGGCAAAGTAGTAGAACTGCAGTGAACGATTATCCCGTTTCGAAATATTAGACAGCTTTCTCGGCGGATAAGAACCACGAGCCATGCCAAGTTTTTGTCCCGCTTTTTTCACAAGAGAAGAATTTACCACATCGGAACTGTCTTCCACAGAATGTATCACCCGATTCAAAACACCAATACTCCCACTGGATATACAAGCCTGTACCACATCCATTTCATAACAAATATAGTCAGTATAAAAAACATAAGGTTTCGGATTTTCAACCATTACATCCTTATCATAAAGACAAACTGTAGGAATATGAAAACGTCGGATCAACTGGGAAATTTTTGTAATAGAGCTTTCACCACGGGCATTGATCAGGCAGATTCCATAATAATCAAAATTAATGCCTAAAGTCTTCGCAAAATAAGGAAACGAACCATACTCTGTTTCACCTTCTACTAAAATAGTACACCGCGAGTACAGTGCCTCTTTAACCTCGGGAAAATGCATTATCAAATGCTTCTCTATTTCACGGCTGAAATGGAAAGTAGTTCCGCAAGACACCTGTACTTTCTTTTCTTCATTCCAATATAAACGGATGATTTGCCGATAGTCATTTACCAGAGAATCTGTGGAATGAGTTACTACAAAAAGCTGCCCGTCAAGTCCGTCAACTCCTAATGTTCTTTGTATCAGTTTTTAAAAAAAGGTTCTTCATTATTTAAAAATGGACTGCAAAAAGGCCAATACCGCTCTCTGCAGATATGGATGAAGATGCAATTCGGGTTCATCGATGCTTAACACCAAGGGAAAAAATCGTTTTCCCCATTTATTGTATACAATGATATTTTCAAAAGGAATTGCTTTACTGTTTCTTTTTTCCACAAGCTGAACCAACAGATGTGAGGCAATCGCAAACATTAAACGAATTGTAAAACCGGACGGTGCCGCATCTTTATCTGATGTGAAAATAACTTTCAATATTTTAACCACTGCCAAGTTAGGATCGGACGGTAAGCTGACCGGAAGCCCTTTTTTTGCCAAAAAGTTCTTCCGCCTCTCGAATCGTCTCTTCTCCTGCAGAAAGATAATCCTTATATAAGGAAGATATCTGTAGAAGCTCTTCATCCGTAACCATGTTGCGCGGCACATCATCTAAGGCATAATCAATATAAAACAGACAGCGCATATATTCGAGCGGTAATCGTTCGCCCGTATCAGAATTGATCAGAGTCGGTACCACTTCACTCACTAACTGGCGAAGTTCGATATGTGCAAATTCCCCTGTTCCCATATCTGCAGAGGAAAGAGTAAAAAGGACATGTATCGGATTATTCTCATCAAGAAAATCCGCTTCCCGGAATCCATATCCATGAGTAACTGTTTTTAAAAAACTTAGAAAATTAGACTTCCCGATATTGTTATCTCCAACGATATAATTGGCACGACTGTCAAAATGAAATGTCACATCTTGGAATGTACGATAATTCTCAATCCTCACATCAGAAATATACATATCCTCACCTGCCTTAAATTCTTTTTTTATTATACCATTTTCCTAATTCACCGTTACGCCTGCCTTTGCATGGGACGGTGTCAAGTTGTTGTGGGTAAGCGCGCTTCCATAAAATCTCTCTCAATTCTAACAATCAAATCCATCGCCCAAATGATTCCGCGAAGAAGAGTAATTGCATAAAATCAGCAATAATTGATTGACAATACTCTTTCCCGCGCGTATGTTCTAAATAGGAGGTTTTATGCGTAAAGAAAAGAAGACCAATGTTATGCGTATACTTGATAAGGCAAAAATACCATACACCGCAAGATCTTATGAATACAAAGAAAGTAATCTGTCAGGCACCCACGCTGCTGCCGCCCTCGGATATGACCCCGCCATAGTTTTTAAGACCATCGTGACAAAAGGCGATAAAACCGGCCCCGTCGTTTTTTGCTTGCCATCCACAAAAGAACTGGATTTAAAGGCAGCCGCCCGAATCAGTAAAAATAAAAATCTTGAAATGATTCATGTAAAAGACCTTCCTTCTCTCACCGGGATATGTAAGAGGCGGATGTTCACCGATAGGAATGAAGAAACAATTTTCTACTTATATAAACAGTTCCTGTCTGTTTCATGAACAAATCAGTATCAGTGCCGGCCAACGGGGTCAACAGATTCTTTTATCTGCAAGAGCACTGATTGATTTTATCCATGCCACTACTGCAGATATTACACGGACCGCTTCATCTCATTTATGACAAAGCGCGACATCATGCACTAATGATTATAAGTTGTTTTACTGATCAGTCGGTTAAAAATAACTCACAGACAAATCCATTTTAGAAATAAGCAATAAAAAACTGCTGCGAAATTTCACAACAGTTGTTTTTGGTGCCGAGGACCGGAATCGAACCGGTACGAATCTCACGATTCGAGGGATTTTAAGTCCCTTGCGTCTGCCAGTTCCGCCACCCCGGCAGGTTCATGGAACTTTCATCTAAAATATGGAGGCGGCATCCGGAATCGAACCGGAGATAAAGGTTTTGCAGACCTCTGCCTTACCGCTTGGCTATGCCGCCATATGGAGCGGAAACGGGACTCGAACCCGCGACCCCAACCTTGGCAAGGTTGTGCTCTACCACTGAGCTACTTCCGCATCTGTTTTAGCAACGACATTATTATACCATTGCTTAGTCATTTGTCAAGCAACTTTCAAAACACGTTCTGTTTCAAAAGCGCCTGAAACTCTGACGTCATGTCCAATACTCTACCATACGAGATTTCCCATGTCAATAACACACTTAAAGAAATGGGGCAATCATATTTCCCCTTCAGACACCCATTCCAAAAACCTTCAGATGACGGCTGAAAATGGAATCTTCCCGATCCGTAAAATACCCTAAATATTCAGCCACCGTAACTTCCCCTTCTATTTTCTCCACACTGGCAGTCCCATAAGCAGTCTTATCCACCAAGAATCGTCCATCCATGGCGATAAATCCTGCAGAAAGCCCCTCCAGTATAGCTGCAGCGAATGGGTCAATATCCTCGGATGAAATCACATTCTCAGTTGTCGACACGGCTCTCGTCAGAATTTTTTCCGTCGTCCGGGCAGCTTCTGAAGTCCCCGCCGCCAGGGAAAATGGACAGGTAAATAATGTTTCCACACCTAAATAATCCAATCCGGCGAGAAAACAATACAGGGAAATCAAATTTTCCTCTTTTACCCGGCATCTGCGTTAGATCAATAATTGTCGCGGGTATTTCATCCAATGCATCTGACGCGCCGGCAGAAAGAGCTGAAAACACTTTCCACCCCAAGCTTTCCCATCCCGACTCGCCACCTTCGCAGATTTTCCTCCATATGACAAACAGATCTTTCTGCTTTAGCAAAAGAGGTTTATCTTCTTTTTCCGGAATACAAAAATAATGAGCCGATACTTTTGCGTCAAGATTTGAACTTTCAATAAAATCGGAAGAAACTCCGGCTGCCTCCAATTTTGTTCGAAGATAGGCCGGCGGCACCCCCATATCAATCAATCCGCCAACCAGCATATCCGGCGTTAGTTTTCCATTACAACGGATAAATAAAGCTTTCATCACTGCACATCCTCCCTTTGCCGTCCCTTGCCGGGACCATCCTCCGCCACATCGACACCACCCTGTCCAAAAGTTTTCATTTCATTAACCATATCCAAAGCAGCATCAAAAAGTGAAAGTCCCATCGCTGAACCAAACCCTTCTGCTACGGTAAAATCATAGTAGAAAAAAGGTTTCATTCCCAGTTTCTTCATTTGTATTTGATGAACAGGCTCATTATAAGCCGCTGATGGAAATACATAATCCCTTACTTCAGGATATACTTCTATTGCAGCAAGAACGGCAGCACCGGTTACCGCATTGTCAAATACGATGGCAATCTTCTCTCTTGCCGCCTGTACCACAAGGCCAAAAAGTCCTGCAATTTCAGCGGAGCCTACGCGAGACAATACGCCGACAGGATCATTTGCCATATTTCCCACATCATCCATATGGAGAGAAATCCGTCTTTTAGGGAATTTTCCTGTAACTCCTTTTTCATAATGGCAGCTGTTACGCCTAAGGCGGACAACAAGGAACGCTCACCTATATTCCCCAGCCCCACCGCTTGGATACCCTGAACCGCCAATGTCCTTGCTACAGACATCCCGATCGATATAGCAGCGGATACCGCATCTTGGTCTAAAGCGGGATTTCCACGATGAGTTCCGTAAACCACCTTATTTGTCAAAACACCTTCTATGTCATTGGTATTCTGTTCCAGCCCCACATCAATAAGATACACCGGAGCACCAAGCGTACGGGCCACCGCACTTACAGTGCCCAATCCTCTGGATGCCATCTGTACTTCTGTCAAACTTGTTTTACCGCCAGTCTTATTTTCTCCGTCTACCGCCGTATCACCCGCCATAATGACAATCGCTTTATTCAGCTTTCCAGGTTTTATTTTTCCTGTAATCCCCGCCAACCTGACTGCTATATCCTCCAGCTTTCCCAAGGAATGGATCGGCTTAATTAAATTATCCACATAAAGCCGGCAAGCCTCCATGGTTTCCTTATCCGGTGCCTGTATTCCGCTCATTCTGCCACTCCCGTTCTTTTATCCGCGCCGTCTTTATAAACAGCAAGCGCCATATCCAATATTTTCTTTTGTATACTTGCGCCAACGGCTTCCCCAAGACGGATATCCAAATCAATATATTCTGTAAGACCGATTACCTTCAGTGATTTTCTGTGAGCCTGCTCCAAGGACAAATGAGAAGCCATCAGGTATTGAACGGATTCCTCAGACAGTGCCTTTGCAATAAATGCACTGGCAGTAGAATTAAATCCGTCAATAATCGTCAGGCAGTGATTGGCAGCCGCACCAAGCATAACGCCCGTCATACACCCGAATTCAAAACCTCCAACTTTAGACAGCACATCCAAACCGTCAGCAGGATCCGGCTGATTGACATCAAGTGCTTTTTGCACCATCTCAATTTTATGAAGAAGACGGGCATCGGAAATATTTGTACCACGCCCCGTAACCTCAACAGCATTCCACCGGTTAAATGCTCCAAGTATGCAGGCAGACGCTGTCGTATTCGCAATCCCCATCTCTCCCACCGTAAAGACACGGTATCCTTCTTTTATTTTATTTTCTGCGATTTCAATACCGGCTTCTATGGCGTGAATCGCCTCTGCCCTGCTCATGGCCGCCCCTTCTGTTATGTCCTTGGTTCCGAAAGCAATTTTTCTGTGAAGCAAACCGGGCACATCACTCATGTCCGCATTGATTCCCATATCCACTACGACCATATGAGCACCGCAATAATGAGCCAGAGCATTGGCTGATGCGCCTTTTACATCCACATAAGATTTTACCATGCCTACTGTTGTAGACTGGGGGTAAGCAGATACTTTCTGACGATACACGCCATGATCCGCACAAGCCACCACCATACAGCATTTAGGAATCTCGGGTAATACCTCCCCTGTAACTCCTGCATACTGAATCACCATCTCTTCCAGCTTGCCCAAATCCCTACACCCACATAAAGATCGTCCCAGCGCTTCTGCGCCTTATACATGGCCTCTCTGTCCAAGGGATGAATACGCCCAATTGTTTCATCTAACAATCCCATATTTATTTTCGCCTTTTATCATTAAATTCTATAAAGATTATAATTTAGATTCTGCTTAAATTATACCATAGAAAAACAGCAGCCTGCAGACATCTTCCGCATGACATGGCAGGTATCCATGAGAGCACTTCCATCGGAATTTCCACAAAAAAGAAATGCTGCAGAAAATTCTCTGCCACATTCCTTTACACTGCTTTCTACTTTTTAATAATATGCAGACGCCCATCCATCAGTGAATCAGGAAAAGGGAACTCCATTTTCTTACCTGAGAAATCCACAATGAAATATCCGTCTTCCACACTTATGATAATCCCTTCGCCATACACCTTGTTACTGATTTTCGTACCGCTGCCAACCTCTATATAATTCGTCATGATCCGCTCTTTCCGTGTGGAAGCTGCCTGTACAGGAAGAGATTTAACATCCTTTAGCGCCATCTTTACGGGCGGCACCTTATAAATACGAGCTACGCTGCCGGAATGCTTAATCGGTTTCTTTTTCTTCATCCCCGTTTCAGGGAAAGCACTTTTCAGCAGTTTCACCGGCAGTCCTGAAGGATACAGAACAAACTCCCCCGTCCGTTCATAAGTTACATAGGTTCCCCGTTCTGTAATCTTTCCTACCACACCGGGACCTAAAATATCATCGACCACGTGCAAGCCAATCTTGACAGGTGAACGGCCCTCTCCCGGGTTCCGCTCCGTTTCCCTGGCATCGGTACGATCAAACTTGAATACGGGATTTCGATCATCTTTCGCATATTCCCTTTTGACAAAAGGCTTCGGTTCTCCTCTTCGTTCTGTATGTTTACGGCGGGGGATGATTTTTTCAATCACTCCGAACTGCACCGTCATGCTCTCTTTATTGATTTCCTTAACCGCTCCAGTTCCCAATTCCCTGTCATGGAATTCAGCTCCTACTTCCAGCTTTCTTCTTTTTAAACCGTCCCGCTTCCCTTTAACTCTTCTATTACGGCTCCCGTCACGGCCATCATAACTTTTGCGAGAAAAGACCCCCCTTTTGCTGCGGAAATCCTTACGAGTCTCTTTTATATCTTTACTTTTTTCCATATTTGCCCCCAAATATAAAATTCTATCCTGCCTATTATACACGATAGCGGGAATTTACACACGAAAATAAGAACTCTATTCTGTCATCCATCATAAAAATATACCCGCTCCGCCATCTTCCTATGATAAAATAGAAAAAAATGCTTTCTTCTGTAACGGAAAGGAGTTCTCATGAAAAAACTTCTCATCATTATTATACTGCTCGTCACCGCAGCTGTCGGATTCTATTTTGGTTACTGGACAAACACCCCTGCCTATGCCGCTGGAGAAATACAGCAGGCAGTACAAAAAAAGATCTGCAACTTTTTAAAGAACGGGTAGATATGGAAAAAGTTTATTCTTCTGCCATTGATGATATCCTGTCAGAGCTGAAAGCAGACGGGCAACCGGAGCATAAAATGGCCGCCACGGTCATCAGAGGACTAAAAAAAGATCTCATTCGTGAACTCATCCGGCGTACGGAATTGAAATTCCAGGCAAAAGAAGTCCCGGATTCATCCCTCATGGATAAACCGCTCAAAAGCATCACTGCCTACATCGGTTCTGCCGCACTCTCCATGACAGATATTTTAGATGTGGAAGAAAAAGATGGGCTTGCTTTCGCCAATATAAAACTGCATGACAAAAAATTGGACCAAGACTTCCTATGGCGCGTACAACTTGAAAAAGATCCGAACAATAAATGGACAGCTGTAAAAATCGTTAATTTGAAAGAATACATGAAAAAGCGAAAAGAATTATTGAAAAATCAGGTTGAATTCTGACAAAGATTCTTATTCACAATCCATTCTGAACGCTTGCGCATTTCCAAAAGAATTTGTGTAAAGGGCTGGCACAAAACGTAAAAAAATGTTTTGTGCCAGCTTTTTTTATGCTATCCATTTAAAACTTCGCAATATTTTTCGA
>ENA-OQDM01001015-OQDM01001015.1-human-gut-metagenome-genome-assembly--contig:-NODE-1015-length-12668-cov-1.378997_pt1 | contig 12668 bp, 13 predicted proteins | sample MGYA00242772_ERZ504605 | MGnify/ENA primary metagenome ERZ504605 (study PRJEB26092, sample SAMD00036348) | human gut metagenome | host: Homo sapiens | study: EMG produced TPA metagenomics assembly of... | reverse complement strand
CAGCGAAGGATACAAAGAACGCGGACGCATCAAACTGATGCTCAACGACAAAGCCGGAGCGGCCGACGACCTGAAAAAAGCGTTGGAGACCTCGCCGGAAGCCGCCAAAGCCCTCGAAGGACAGTTCAGCAACATAGAACAAGAGATGAACGAACAATACAAAAACCGCAACCCTTACGGTTTCTAAATGTAATCAAAATCAGGTATTCTTTCACATTTTTCCCGTTTAAGAGGAAAAAAGCGGTGAAAACATTTGCCGGGAATGAAAAAATCCCTAATTTTGCAACAAATTCAGAAATACGAAGATGAAAGAATTATTCAACACATATTTTTATTTCTTCTTTTACTTTTACTTTAGCCATAAAGTGAAGCGGGAGTTCGTATGTGTACCAAACAAAAAATTATACTAACCCAATAAAACATGAGGTCCCGCTTCCCACCGAAGCGGGACTTTTTTGTGAAAACGACAAAACAAGAACAATGAAACGAATTGCAATCCAAGGTATCAAAGGGTCGTACCACGACATGGCAGCCCATTACTTCTTCCACAACGAAGACATCGAGCTTATCTGCTGCTCCACGTTTGAAGAAGTCTTTGCCACGGTAAAGGACGACAGTACGATACTCGGCATGGCTGCCATCGAAATACCATTGCGGGCAGCCTGTTGCACAATTACGAATTACTTTGCGACAGCGGACTGACCATCGTAGGCGAGCATAAGCTGCGCATTTCCCACAGCCTGCTCTGCCTCCCCGACGACAATCTGGAGGACATCACCGAGGTACATTCCCATCCGGTAGCCCTGATGCAATGCCGCGAATTTCTGGCCCGGCATCCCCGTCTGAAAGTCGTGGAAGGTGAGGACACGGCCGGCTCGGCGGAAATCATCAGCCGGGAACAACTGCGCGGACAAGCCGCCATCTGTTCCAAATTCGCAGCCCCGCTGTACGGCATGAAAGTATTGGAAGAAGGTATCGAGACCAACAAACACAATTTCACCCGTTTTCTGGTATTCAGCCAACCGCAACGCGCCAACCTGCTGCGCGATATCCGTCAGACCAACAAAGCCAGTCTGGTATTCACCCTTCCCCACGAAGAAGGCTCGCTCTCGCAGGTGTTGTCCATTCTCTCTTTCTATAAATTGAACCTGACCAAAATACAATCCCTCCCCCTCGTGGGAAAAGAGTGGCAATATATGTTTTACGTAGACTTGGGCTTCGATGATTATACCCGCTATTCACAAAGCATCGATGCCATTACCCCACTGACCAAAGAACTCAAAATATTAGGAGAATATCAAGATGGAAGACAAACTATATAATTTCCGCATACAGCCGGCCGAACGGCTGAGTTCCGTACAGGAATACTATTTTTCAGTAAAACTCAAAGAGGTGGCACGCATGAACGCCGAGGCAAGGACATCATCAGCCTGGCTATCGGAAGCCCGGACATGCCGCCCTCACCTCAAACCATAGAAACGCTGTGCGAAGAAGCCCGACATGCCGACGCACACGGCTACCAACCCACGACGGGTATTCCCGAACTGCGCCGGGCGATGGCCGATTTCTATAAACGGTGGTACGACGTGAACTTGGATCCGGCCTGCGAAATACAGCCTCTTATCGGCTCCAAGGAAGGCATCCTCCACGTCACGCTGGCCCTGGCCAATCCGGGCGACCGCGTACTGGTGCCCAATCCGGGATATCCTACTTATACGTCACTCAGCAAAATCCTCGGCCAGCAAATCACCTATTATGACTTGCTGCCCGAAAACGGCTGGCAACCCGACTTCAAAGCCTTGGAAGAAATGGACCTGACGGGCGTGAAAATCATGTGGACCAACTATCCCAACATGCCGACGGGTGCCAACGCCCGACGCGAGACGTACGAAAAACTGGTAGACTTTGCCTTGCGCCACAACCTTGTCATCGTGAACGACAACCCATACAGCTTCATTCTGAACCACGAACGCCTCAGCATCCTGCAAGTCCCCGGTGCCAAACGCTGTTGCATCGAGTTCAACTCTATGAGCAAGAGCCACAACATGCCGGGCTGGCGTGTGGGCATGTTGGCCACGAACGCGGAATTCGTGAAATGGATTCTTAAAGTGAAGAGCAATATCGACTCGGGAACCTTCCGCCCGATGCAGCTCGCCGCCGCTGCCGCTTACCGGAACGATGCCCAATGGCACGAAGAGGCCAACATACATGTGTACGCCGAACGACGGGCACTGGCCGAAGAAATCATGCACACGCTAGGCTGCACTTTCGACCCGACGCAAGTGGGCATGTTCCTTTGGGGACGCATCCCGGAAAGTTGCGACAATGTGGAACAACTCACGGAGAAGATTCTGCACGAAGCACGGGTCTTCATTACGCCGGGATTTATCTTCGGCAGTAACGGCAGCCGGTATATCCGGATTTCGCTTTGCGCCAAAAAAGAGAAAATAGCCGAAGCACTGGAACGCATCCGAAAAGTATTTTAAACACCAACAAGCATAGAATTAAAAACATAACGATATGGACGATTTACGATTAACTTCCCTGAACCTTCCGGGAATAAACGAAAACAAGCGACCACTCGTCATCGCCGGCCCCTGTAGTGCCGAAACCGAGGAACAAGTCATGACCACCGCCCGGCAACTGGCCGAAAAAGGATTCAAGATATTCCGTGCCGGTGTGTGGAAACCGCGTACCAAGCCGGGAGGATTCGAAGGTATGGGCGAGGCCGCATTACCCTGGCTGCAACGCGTCAAGGAAGAAACCGGCATGCTGGTATCCACCGAAGTGGCTATGCCTAAGCATGTGGAAGCGTCTCTCAAAGCCGGAGTGGATTTGCTTTGGGTCGGAGCACGCACTACGGCCAATCCTTTCGCCATGCAGGAACTGGCCGACTCTCTGAAAGGTGTGGACATCCCGGTTCTGGTCAAAAACCCGGTGAATCCCGACATCGAACTCTGGATCGGTGCTTTGGAGCGCATCAACGGAGCGGGCATCACACGCCTGGGAGCCATCCACCGCGGATTCTCCAGCATCGACCAGAAAATCTACCGCAACGCTCCCATGTGGCACATCCCCCATCGAACTGCATCGCCGTTTCCCCAACTTGCCCGTCATCTGCGACCCGAGCCACATCGGCGGACGCCGCGACCTGATTGCCCCGCTCTGCCAACAGGCCATGGACATGGGATTCAGCGGATTGATAGTAGAGAGCCACTGTAACCCGGATTGTGCATGGAGCGACGCCAAACAACAAGTCATGCCCGATGTGCTCGACTTCATACTCGACCGTCTGGTGATACGCGAGAACGTGGAAATGACAGAAAGCCTGTCGGCCCTACGCAAACAAATAGACGCACTGGACAACGACCTGATGGACCTGCTGACCCGCAGGATGCGTGTGAGCCGTGAAATCGCGACTTACAAAAAGGAGCATGACATGGCTGTCGTGCAAACCGGACGCTACTCCGAGATTCTCGACAAACGAGGAGCGCAAGGAGTGTTGTGCGGCATGGATGCTGAATTCGTGAAAAAAAATCTATGAAGCCATCCACGAGGAAAGCGTGCGTCAACAAATGGACATCATTAATAAGTAAGCACGGACAGAAAGAACAAACATCATGAGAATACTCATCTTAGGAGCCGGAAAAATGGGCTCATTCTTCGTGGACTTGCTGAGTTTCGACCATGAGACGGCAGTATATGACATCGACGCCAAACGACTGCGGTTCATGTATAATACGCAACGCTTCACCTCGATGGACGAAATAGACGCATTCCGCCCCGAACTGGTCATCAATGCCGTGACGCTGAAATATACACTGGATGTCTTCCGACAAGTGATTCCCCACCTGCCTCAAGACTGTATCCTGAGCGACATCTCGTCCGTCAAAACGGGATTCAAAGAGTTTTATGAAGGCGCAGGCATGCGTTATGTCAGTACGCACCCGATGTTCGGTCCCACGTTTGCCAATCTGGGGAGCCTGAACCACGAGAACGCCATCGTCATCAACGAAGGCGACTATATGGGGCGCATTTTTTTCCGTGACTTATACAGTCGGCTCGGGCTACATGTCTGCGAATATTCGTTCGAGGAACACGACGAGACCATGGCCTACTCGCTCAGTATTCCTTTCGTGTCGACCTTCACCTTTGCTGCGGTGATGAAACATCAGGATGCACCGGGCACGACATTCAAACGCCATCTGAAAATAGCCCAAGGCGTGCTGAGCGAAGACGACTGCCTCCTTCGGGAAATCCTTTTCAACCCGCGTACCAAAAGTCACGTGGAGCGCATCCGTGAAGAGTTGAAAAACCTCATCCACATCATCGACGAGCGCGACGAAGAAGGACTGAACCGCTACCTCACACGTATCCGGGAAAACATCAAATAAAAGTAACCGGGATTGCGATAAAAACCAACCGTATGCCTCCACCACCATCGGGAAAGCAACATACGGTTGGTTTATTTTTTAGTCTTCTGCCTGAGGAAATGCCGAAATCCTCAGACGGGCTGCTCCCATCGGAATCAACGTGATATCCTCCACCCTCCCCTTCGGCGCATCTTCGTCCGGCAACACCCCGCAAAGCCCGGTATTGTCAACCTGCCATCCGGATACTCTTCGTCCCAACGCCCTGACTTCCAAAGGCACCTTATCCGTCGTGAAAGGGAAATCATCGGCAGGCCAAGCCTTACGCACCACCTCGAAATCTTTCGGCAAGCCTTTCCCGTCCACGACTAACGCATAATTCCAAGGACTGTCTGCATAGATTTCATAAGTAGGCCACTGCTCCGGGTCGGCTCCTGCCTGCCATTGAGAATCGCCGATGGCGGTCTCGCGGCTGTCTTTTTTCACATAGCGTTCGTCGATTTTAAGCGACATGGTCAACGGCCCGTAATCCACCGTCACACTATGCTTGTTCACCTGCCAGACGCGTGTGGAAAGTTCCATCGGGAAATGCAACTCTATACGGTCGCCTTCCGACCATTCCCGTTCGACGCACAAATATTTCCCGGCAACGGGCTTGATGCCCACCTTCTTCCCGTTCACACGCACTTCAGCATCCTTTGCCCAAGAAGGTATACAGCAATAAAACGGAAACGAAACATTCTTTTCGGTAGACAAGGTGAACGTCACCGTCTCTTCAAAAGGATAACGGGTTTCCTCCCGGAGCGAGATTTTCGTTCCGTCCCCGACTTTCATCGTAGCGCGGCAAGCGGCATACATGGCAACGGCAAGTCCGTTATCCGGAGTGGCCAACACCAAATGTTCCGAGAAGTAAGGCCATCCTTGCGCATGATTATGTTGGCAACAACGGCTGCTGAACGGATTCATAGCCAAAAAAGGGCCGCTGTTGGCAATGCCCGGATGATGGTTCTCGGCATCGCTGACCACTTGGTTGGGACAAGTAATGTAGCGTAAGGCCCTGAAATCCGGCATTGACGGCAGCCGGATAGGAATTGAATGCCACTTCTTCGCAATGCTCCGCCCACATGGGGTCGCCCGTCATGCAAAGCATCAACTCGTCCGAAGCCATTTGTTCTACCATCCCGCAGGTTTCTACCCCCTTGTCGGGGGGTCTATATACCCCATCCGGGCATTTTCGTCTGCCCCGAACATTCCACCGGGCACTTGTCCGAACGTACGGCGCACCAGCCGATGCACATTATAAGAAGCCTTGAGCATGACGGAATCCCCAGTCTGCATATAATAAGTGGCCGGCTCGCGAAAACACTGTGCCACATTGACATTATGCCAATTAGGCAAGGAAGAAGGTAGGGTCCAGTCTGCTGTATTCCGGTGAACCTTTTCCGCCAAATCCAACAGGAAGCGGTCTCCGGTACGGCTGTATAACCAATAAATACTCAAAAGATTATCCCCTCCCCGGCTATTCTCCCAATAATCTTCCAGGAACAAGTTGTCGGGCACCGTCATCTGCCATTTAAAATAACCTTTCATGAGGTCTATGACACGTGGGTCGCCGGAATATTCATAATAAGACTGCAAACACCAAAGCATTATCATCTGCGCCCATAGCTCCCGCCGGCCGTCTTTCCCGTTCACCGGACCGAAAAATCCGTCGGATTGCCGACTGGCAAAAACGCCTTCTATCCAAGATTCCGTTTCGGCTATCATAGCCGTATCGTTCAGGATATAAGCCAGATTCCCGTAGCCTTTCAGCCAATAGGGTACTTCCTCCCAGCCGTGGTCTCCCCCGTTCGTCAACCAAGCATTGTTTTTCTTCTCCAACCAGGCGCTGATTTCACCCAGATGTCCGGTCAGCCCGTCTCTTTGCAGTTCCAAAAACTTCTTCAGCCATCCCTCCGGCCTGATGCTCCCCACCGGCAGTTTGATGAAGGACAGGGGACGGAGCGGTGCGCGATAGCCCACATAATTCACGTTCACCTGATTCGCAGGAGGCCTGTCTACAATCCTTACGGATGCAAAAGCAGAGGAACACACGGCACAAACCGTTATCCCCGACACCATGAAAGACAACCGTCTTCCGATTCTAAAAAAAACTTTTCATGCTTGGCATATATATTAATTAAGGAGTGCAATTTATGAAAAAGATTTCGGACGGGCAAAGGAGCATATAGGAAAATAAATGGCTATCTTTGCGAACATGAAAAGAATTATCCTGATTACAGGGGGAGAACGCTCCGGTAAAAGCGTGTATGCCGAACAGTTGGCACTGCGACTGTCCGAACAACCTGTTTACATGGCCACGGCACGCATCTGGGACGAGGAGTTCCGCCAACGCGTACGCATCCACCGCGAACGGCGAGGAGCGCAATGGACCAACATCGAGGAAGAAAAACATCTGAGCCGCCATGACCTGGCGGGACGGACGGTATTGGTGGATTGCGTCACGCTATGGACCACGAATTTCTTTTTCGACTATACGCCGCAGCCGGGATCTCCGGTCCCGAATCCCTCCGACACCGTGGAAAGCCGACAGGCTCAAGCCGGAATCCGGCAAGTAGAGGAGACGCTGCAAACCGTGAAAGAAGAATTCCTGCGATTCACTTCGCAGGAGGCGACTTTTATATTCGTAACCAACGAAATCGGGATGGGCGGCGTATCGACTAACGAAGTGCAACGCCGCTTTACCGACTTGTTGGGTTGGACCAACCAATTCGTAGCGTCCCAAGCCGATGAGGTCTATCTGATGGTGAGCGGTATTCCTGTGAAAATCAAATGAACATGAAAACATTCCGAATCACAGCTCCGGACGAGGCTTTACGTCCTGTCCTGCAAAACAAAATAGACAACCTGAACAAGCCGAAAGGGTCGATGGGACGATTGGAAGAATTGGCCCTGCAAATCGGTCTGATACAACACACGCTCTCACCGGAATTGCGCCACCCTTGCCACCTGCTGTTCGGTGCCGACCATGGAATCGAACGCGAAAGAGTCAGCATATCCCCCCGCGAAATCACCTGGCAACAGATGATTAATTTCAGCCGGGGAGGAGGCGGGGTGAACCTGTTCTGCCGCCAGCACGGTTTCGAACTTTTCCTGATAGACATGGGGGTGGACTACGACTTGCATCCCTATCCCGGTATCATCGACTGTAAAGTAGCACGCGGTACACGGAACTTCCTTCACGAAGCAGCCATGGCGGAAGAGGAAACGAACCGATGTATAGAAACCGGTGCCCGCATGGTGACAGAATGCCACAAACGGGGTTGCAACGTCGTCAGCATAGGCGAAATGGGAATTGGCAACACCTCTCCTTCTTCCATTTGGATGCACTTACTGACCGGCACGCCGTTGGAAATGTGCGTGGGGGCAGGAGCCGGACTGAACAATGCCGGTATCCGTCACAAATACGAGATCCTGCAAAGCGCGGTACAGCGTTTCCGCGACCACCATCCCGACCTGCAAGATGCCGATGTCCGTTCGCCCCGATACGCCACAGAAGTGCTTCGTTGGTTCGGCGGCTTCGAAATGACAGCGGCCATCGGTGCGATGTTGCGTGCCGCCGAACTGGGCATGGTGATTCTGGTAGACGGTTTCATCATGACGGCCTGCATGCTGATGGCCTCACGGCTTTATCCGGCCATACGCCACTATGCCGTGTTCTGCCACGAAGGCGACGAGGCCGGACACCGGCGGATGCTCGAAGCCTTGCATGCCCGCGGACTGCTCCAAATAGGACTGCGCCTCGGGGAGGGTACAGGCGCCTTGTGCGCCTATCCGCTCTTGCAATCCGCCGTCCGCATGCTCAACGAAATGAACAACTTCGAAAACGCTCATATTACCAAATACTTTTAATCCCGCATCCCGCTATGACAGACCGACTATGGGCCTCACTGATGTTCTTCACGCGCCTGCCTTTCTGGCGCATCCGGCAAGTGGACGCCGAGTGTTTCAAACACGTGGTGGACTACTGGCCGTTCGTAGGCTGGCTCACGGGAGGTACGGCCGCCCTCGTTTTCTGGCTTGTTTCAGGGATTCTACCGGTCACCACGGCTGCTTTGGCAGCGATAGGCACACGCCTATGGCTTACCGGTGCCTTGCATGAAGACGGATTGGCCGACTTCTGCGACGGATTCGGCGGAGGAACCACGCGCGAACGTACATTGGCCATCATGAAGGATTCCCATATCGGTACGTATGGTGTTCTGGGACTGGTCTTCTACATCGGACTGCTAATCAGTCTGATCTCAGCCCTGCCGCTTTATGTGGCTCCGGCCATTATCTTCACAGCCGACGTGTATGCCAAAGCATGCAGCAGTTTCATCATCCTGCAACTCCCCTACGCCCGGACGGCGGAACAAGCCAAAGCGGGTATCGTTTACTCCGTCTGGAATAAGCAAGCAGCCGCAGGCCACGTATTCCGTTGTCTGCTCGCCCTTGTCCCATGCGTAGCGTGGCTCCTGTCCGGCCCGACCGCTTTCCCTCTTTGGGCTTTTCTGGTTCCTCCGGTAACGGAACTTTTGCTCACCGGCTGGATGAAACACCGGTTGCAAGGTTATACGGGCGACTGTTGCGGTGCCTTGTTTTTGCTCTGTGAGTTGAGTTTCTATTTATCTATCGTCATACTTTACCATTTTATATAATCCCGTCATGGAAATCTATTTAGCCCGACATACCTCTGTAGACGTCCCACGCGGCACTTGCTACGGTTTTACGGACGTTCCCCTCCGTGCCACATTCCGGCGCGAAGCCACTGCCACCCGGCTGCGGTTGGGCGGCCTCACTTTCGACCACGTGTACACCAGTCCGCTCAGCCGTGCGGCCAAATTGGCCGCATTCTGCGGTTATCCCGATGCCGAACGAGACGAACGGCTGAAAGAAATGAATATGGGCCACTGGGAGATGCAACGTTTTGACGACATCATCGACGAACGGTTGCAACTTTGGTACGACGATTTCCTGAACCAACCGACCACAGGCGGGGAATCGTTCCGCGACCTTTACGCCCGCGTAGCAGCCTTTCTGAACGAACTGCGTAAGAAAGACTACCGGCGTGTAGCTGTCTTCGCCCACGGCGGAGTACTGATTTGTGCCCAAGTGTATGCCGGTACCATCCCGTTGGAAGACGGTTTCAAACATCTGACATCCTACGGTGGCGTAGTGAAAATCAACATCTGAAAATCATGAAGTTCATATCTCTGTTTTTCTTACTGCTGACATGCCTTCTGCCGTCGCGGACAGCGAAAGCCATGCCTTACGTATTCACCCGCCTGCAAGCCTCGAATGGGTTGAGCGACAACCAGGTACAGCATATCTTACAACTGCCGGACGGCCGGATGGTCTTCACCACGCGAGGAAACATCAACCTGTATGACGGCATGCGCTTCCACTACATGCACCGGAACGACTCAGACGTATATACCCTCGACCACTATCGTGGAGCCTACCATGTGTATGTGGGCGACCACGACCGTCTTTGGGTAAAAGACTACCGTCGGATGTGGTGCCTCGACCTCCGTCATGAGCGCTATCTGAAACATCCGGAAAAGGTTTTCCGCGATATGGGGTTAAAAGAAACCGTAACAGACTTTTTCGTAGACTCCGAAAAGGGGCTATGGCTCGTCACATCTACAGGACTGTGGGACGGGCAACGCAAATGCTATCTTTCCCTGACCGGACACGAAGGGGAATTGCAGGATGTGGAAGTACAAGACGACCATCTCTATTTGTTTTTCAGCTCCGGCGAGATGTCCTGCCACTCCCGGCATGACGGCCGCTTCCTCTACCGCACGGCGGCCTATCCCGAAAACGAGAGGGCGGACTACGCCCACACGTCACTTGTAGTAAAAGGTCCCGACGGTAATCTCTACCAGATCCGTTCGGGACGACGGGCCGGATTTTTCGCATTTTATCCTTCTTCACGTACATGGCGCAAATTGATGGATGCCGACGGACAGTTGCATACACTCATTGTCCCTTCGTCCCGCATCGCCTATATCAGTAGCCTGAACGGAATTTGGGCCATAGACCTGCAAAGCGGGCAAGCCACATTCCAATCGACCTTACAGACCACAGAAGGCAGAAACCTGCAAACCAATATCAACACCATCTATCAAGACCGCCAGCAAGGCATCTGGTTGGGGACGGACAATCAGGGCATCCTTTACGCCCATCCCGGACGATTCAAATTCATGTCCGCCCCTACGCTGGAAAGCCTGCCCTTTTCCTCTCCACTCCATGAAGCCGACTTCCGACGGGACGGCCACCGGCATGAAATTCAAGGCAAGCACTACAATGACGTGTACACTGACAGTCGGGGACGGACTTGGGCCGGAATGCCGGACGGCCTCTGCCTGTTCCTTCCCGACCAACAAGCATCCCGTACATTTTATACGGAAGACGGGTTGCCCAACAACTTCGTCCATGCCCTCACTGAAGATGCAAAAGGAAACATTTGGGCATCGACCAGTTACGGCATTTCACGGATTTCGGTCGGAAAATCAACTGATTCCATCACTTTCACCAACTATCGCCACGAAGACGGAACCCTGAAGGGGGAATATCGTGACGGCCAGGCTTATACCCTACCAGACGGCCATCTTCTGATGGGGGGCGTGGACGGATGGACACTTTTCCATCCCGACAGTGTGGAAATTCCCCTCCGGTATTTCCGTCCGCTGCTCATCGGTTTATCATTGCATGGAACAGCACTTTCTCTCTCCCGTACGGACAGTACCATGGCCTTCCCCCAACTCTCGCAAGCTCCGCCTTACACTACGCATTATGAGTTCCGTTACGACCAAAATCATATCGGGTTCGACTTTTCAGCCCTGAACTATGCCTGGCCTACACAAACTCATTACCGTTACCGCCTGCTCCACGACGGCGATTCCACTTGGTACGCCACTCATTTGCAATCGGGCGGTAGCTTAGTAGACGAAAAAGGCAACCTGCATTTGTCTTTCCCCCATGCTTCCCCCGGGAGAATACCGTTTGCAGGTCATGGCTTCTACACACGACGGATGCTGGAACGGCCCGGCCACGGAAGTATCGTTTGTTATCCACGCCCCTTGGTGGCTCACCCGTTGGGCCTACTTCGGATACACCTGCACAGCTTTGTTGCTTGCCACCATCGGCATACGCTTGTACGTCCGACAGTCCAAGCGGCGTATCCTGCGACGCCACAAGGAAGACATCCTATTGCTTCGCATACAACATCTCATAGAACGGTGCGACAGTTACGAACGACAGCGCGAAACAACCGCCGGCCCGAATCCGGAAACGCAAGAGAAAGCCGAACTGCCCATCAGTGCCGCCGACAGTGAATTTCTGAACAAGGCCGTGGCGTTGGTCGAAGCTCATTTAGAAACCCCGGGATATTCCGTGGAACAGCTCAGCAAAGACTTGTGCATGGAACGTAGCGGACTATACAAAAAATTGACAAACATATTAGATAAATCGCCCAGTCTATTTATCCGGAGCATCCGCCTGAAACGGGCAGCCGACCTGATTCTGGAAGGCAGGATGAGCATGGCCGAAATCGCAGAACAAGTGGGCTTCAGTTCCGCGAGCTACATGGGCAAGTGTTTTCAGGAAGAATTCGGTTGTAAGCCGTCGGAATACGCTGAAAAAGCGAAAGAATCAACATAGTTACCATACGTTTCAACATCAGTGTTCTATGTTCTCCCCGTTCTGAGGTTAACTTTGCACCATCAAAACAAACTATCAATCCATAGAACCATGAAGAAAAGTATGTTTATCTTATGTGGACTGACTTGTGCAGCATCCTTGTTCGCCCAAGAAGTCAAACGTACCTCAAACGGAGCTACGAATTTTATTCACACACAGGACGTGACGGAAGAAGTCCGTTTTTACGCGCCGGACATCGTACGAGTTATCAAATATCCGTCGCGCACATTACCGGAAAAGAAAAGCTATCCGGTAGTGAAAGTACCGGAAACGGTAAATATCAGCTATTCGGAACAAGACGACCGTCTCTCCATGAAGACCGACTACATGGAAGTTGTCATGGACAAGAAGTCCGGTAAAATCTCTTTCAAGGATGCGCAGGGCAACTTGCTGGTGCAAGAGAAAGAGTTCGGCACGAACTTTATTCCCCGCAAAGACGGCCCGCATGACAGTTACCTCGTCAGCCAGCGGTTCATGTTGCAACCCGACGAAACCATCTACGGACTCGGACAACAACAGACCGGCAAACTGAACCAACGTGGGCAGGAATTG
>ENA-OQDM01001014-OQDM01001014.1-human-gut-metagenome-genome-assembly--contig:-NODE-1014-length-12669-cov-1.099904_pt1 | contig 12669 bp, 12 predicted proteins | sample MGYA00242772_ERZ504605 | MGnify/ENA primary metagenome ERZ504605 (study PRJEB26092, sample SAMD00036348) | human gut metagenome | host: Homo sapiens | study: EMG produced TPA metagenomics assembly of... | reverse complement strand
TTCTTTTTGGGCGACTATTTGGAGATTTGGGGGATGTTCGATGCTTCGATTACCGTGGGACCCGTGCGGCCGGAAGTTATGAAGTACGTATCGGTTATCGTGTGGATGCGGCCACGCGCGGTATTACGCAGTTTTATTTAGACGACGAGCCTTGCGGCATTCCTATCGACATGCGTCTGAAAGGTACGGATGCCGGAATCGGTTGGGAGCAGGTGTGGCAGTTCACGCAGGACAATCCCGGAGCGTGGTGGGATTATGATTCCAAGGAAGACGACCCCTACGGGTATGAAAACGACAAGAGTATGCACAACCGAGGATTCATGAAAGGGCCGGATTCCTTTGCTTCCACGGAATTGATGATGGGGCAAAGCGGAGGCATCAAAGGCTCTACCCGTAACGACCCGTTCGAACTGCGCAAGGTGCTGGGTATATTCAGTTGGACGGAAATGTCCACGCATGAGTTCCGTTTCGTGCAGATGCTCAACGGTAACTGCCATTTGGATTACATCGAGTTCATGCCGACCAATCTGATTGAGAGTGAAGATACGCATTGATTTCTATTTAAACATTTTATACCATGAAGTTTTATAAGTTACTGGCTTTGCTTTCCGTAGGTGTGGCAGGGGCTTTCCCTACGGCTTGTACGGACAAGTATGAGGACATGGAAAACCACATGCCATCGTGGCTGAACAGCAACATATACGATTATCTTTCAGGCCGTGGGGACTGTACGTATTATATCCGCCTGATTGATGACTGCGGATACACCGATGCCATGAAGGTGTCGGGGAGCAATACGCTGTTCTTTTCGAACGATGCTTCTTTCGAACGCTTTTCCAGACGAACGAAATGGGGTATCGCAGTTATGAGGATTTGCCTTATTCGTTCAAGATGATGCTGCTCAAGTTGGGAACGATACCTTATTCCCAACTCTTGGAACGTTTGTCTTTGAGCGACAGGGGGCAGGTGACTTTCCGCCGGACGACCGATTTCGAGGTGGAAGACACGATTCCGGTAGTCGACGCGGAGGATCTGCCGGACAGCAAATACTTCGCTCCCTACCGCCGGGCGGGCAAACCGATAAAATTGTTGTCCGATGCCACGAAATGGACATTGGTACAGTTCTTTCCCGATGTAATGTCCGGGAAGCACATTACGGATGATGATTTCAGTTTCGTGACGGGTATTCCCCGCGAGGCGGACGATGCGTCGTTGTTTGCCAATAAGATTATCCAGAAAGATATCGTTTGCCAAAACGGGTATTTGCACGAGTTGGCCGACGTGCTGGTTCCGCCCGAAAACATGGCGGCTTATATCCGGGGAAATGAAAAGGTGAGCCGTTTCAGCCGACTGATGGATCGTTTCGCCTGTCCGGTGTTCTACAAACGGGATGCCCAGGGCGACTCCATCTTCCAGACACGTTATTTCAATCAAAGTCCGGCATACTCCTTTACGGAATATAACGGTACGAATGCGCCGGGCCTGTTGTATTTCGATCCGGGATGGAACTTGTACCAACCGAAAGGCGGAAACACGAGCCAGCCCGGCTATGAGACGGACATGGGCTGTATGTTCGTGCCGACCAACGAGGCGATGGACCGGTTCTTTTCTCCATCGGGTGAGGGAAGCGACTTTTTTGAAGCTTTCGGTTCGTGGGACAAGGTGCCCGACAATATTGCCGCAGACTTTTGTGGCCAACCACCAGAAGTATTCTTTCCTGTCTTCGTTGCCGAGCCGTTTCGGGGATATCAAAGATGAGGCCGGTTATGAGATGGAGGTAAGCAAGGAAAATATTGTGGATAAATTTGTGGGACGTAACGGGGTGGTCTATGTGACCGACAAAGTCTTTACGCCGTTGGATTATCGTACGGTAATGGGGCCGGCCAAGATTGATTCCCTGAACTCCATCTTCAATCAGGCTATGACGGATGCACAATTTGTTTATTATTTGCGCTCGTTGAAGAGTACGTATCAGTCTTTGTCACGCCGAACGAGTATATGAAAGACTATGTGGACCCCGTGGCGAAATCATACGCCTCGGAAAACTATCGGTGTAACCTGCAATTCCAGTTGACGCCGCAGAATACGGTGGCTGCCGTACCGACCCGTACATCCGACGGGACGGTGATTATGGACAATGGTTTTCCGTTGGGTTCGAATGGTACCGTCAGTAACAGTTCCATCCTGAAGAACCGTTTGGAAGACATCTTGAACTGCCAGACTTTGGTCACGGAAAGCAATGAAGCCTTTGAAGCGGCTCGTGCGGGCGGGCAGGAGTACTTTATCACTAAAGGATATGCGCCGGTTCGTATTACGCAGGACAACAAAATCAGCGGGGCCGGAAATGAACGGCCGCTCACAGTGAGTAAGATATATAATAAGGAAAACGGAAATACTTATCTGATAGACGGTATCTTGCAAAACACGACGACTTCCATTTATGATGTATTGTCGTCCAAGGATGATTTCCGGGAGTTTTATGACATGTGTGCTTTGCTGGGCATTTTCGTCAACAATCCGACGTCTTCTACCGTGGCACCGGGACGTAAGGTGAAGTTCCTCAACCAGTATCATTATACGGTGTATGTGCCGACGAATGAGGCGATACGCGAAGCTCAGGCGAAAGGATGGATTCCCACGGTGGGGCAGATAGAGAACGAGGGGGACCAAAGCGTGAGGGATTCTCTGGAAAACGTAATGGAGCGTTTTGTCCGCTATCATTTCCAAGATAATTCCGTGTTTATAAAAGGTGAGAAGGTGGAAAACAAAGCTTATCTGACCTCTACGATCAACGAAGCAAGCAATAAATTCTATCCGGTGTATGTGACGAACAAGGACGGGAATATCACTTTGGTCGATGAAGCTGACTATGGTACGGAAGGGTTTCGGCCCGTGTGGTCAAAACGGAAGGAGTGTATAACCTGATGACTCGCGACATGACGTTGAACAGCGGCGATAAGGAAAAGGCCACGACAATAGAGGCTTATACCTACGCCGTGATACATCAGATAGACGATGTGTTGTGGTTCGAACTGCCCAAAGGAGAGAGTGCAAAAGAACCAAAAATGACCTTAAAAAAAGAGAACGATGAAGAGATATTTGTTATTAATGGCTTTTCTATGCGCGGTATGGCGTGCCGGGGCGCAGGTCATGGTGAGCGGGCGTGTCGTGGATGCAAACGACGGGCTTGAACTGATGGGATGTACCGTGGCGGAGAAGGATGCGACCAATCGTGTGGTCGGCGGTATGACGACGGACATGAACGGTAACTTTGCCTTTAAGGTGAAGAATGTGAACAACAAACTGGTATTTACCTTTATGGGATATAAAACGCAGGAATTTCCTATCGGCTCCCAACGTAAGTTCAATGTCAAGATGGAAGACAACACGATGAAAGTGAGTGAAGTCGTGGTCAAAGCGCAGAAGAGAGGGCCGGACGGGGCTTTCAATATTCCGCAACGGGAGGTGAGTATGGCCATGACTACTTTCAAGATGGATGCCATGGAAGGAGTGTCTGTAGCCGGAGCCGACGATGCTTTGCAAGGACGTGTGGCCGGTTTGGATATCGTGGTAGGCGGAAGTCCCGGTTCGGGCAGTCAGATGCGTATTCGTGGTACGACATCCATCACGGGTAACTCACAACCTTTGGTGGTGGTGAACGGTGTGCCTTATAGCGGTGAGATTGATGAAAGTTTCGATTTCGGTACGGCTAATGAGGAAGAGTATGCAGACTTATTGAGCGTTAATGTGGAGGATATCGAGGAGATTACCGTATTGAAAGATGCCGCCTCCACCGCCATGTGGGGTTCTAAGGGAGCCAACGGCGTATTGTTGATCAAGACGAAACGGGGTACGAGGGGGAAGACACGTGTGTCTTATACCTATAAACTTTCCGGTTCCACCCAACCCAAAGGGATGAAGTTGCTGTCGGGAGGGGATTATACGATGATGATGAAGCAGGCGTATTTTAACCGAACTTTGAGCGGACGTGACGAGACTTACGAACAATATGATTATGACGAGTTGCGCTACGAACCGGACAACCAGAATTACAATAATAATACAGATTGGGTGGACGAAGTGACGCGACACGGATGGACAAACGACCACTATCTGACCGTGTCGGGTGGCGGTGAACGGGCTGCATTCCGTATTTCCGGTGGTTACTATGACCAAAAAGGTACGGTCATGGGGCAGCGGTATCAACGTTTTTCTACCCGTTCGCAACTGGATTATTATGTGTCCGACCGTATGGTGTTCGGTTCGGAATTCCAATTTACTTATTCGGACAATGACCGGAATTATGAGAATTTGTTAGACATAGCCTACAAGAAGATGCCGAACATGGCCGTGTATGAAGAGAATGCGGACGGGAGCAGTACGGGACGTTATTATAATATGGATGCCGAGTCGGGCTTCAATAAAGAGCAGCGGGAATTGAAGAATCCCGTGGCGTTGGGCAAGTTGGCCAAGAACAACCTGAAGGGGTACCGTATTATGCCCAAGTTGTCGTTGCAATACGACTTTTTCAATCCGGAGGAGCATTACTTGCGTTATCTTGGTTGGGTGGCCATCGACTTGAACAATGAACGGGAAGAGAAGTTTCTACCGGCGGAATGTGTGTACAATGCGGCGGACAACTATGGATCGGCCAATGTGGCGGAGACGAAAACGTCCGGCAAGCTGACGGTAGCCACGGAGCACGGACTTACATGCGGCAGAGCCGTTCCTGAATGACGACCATAACTTGCAGGCGCAGGCTCTGATGCAGTTGACTACGACCACGAGCCATTCCCAATATGTGAAGATGCAGGGATTGCCGAGTTCTGCCATTAACGACGCCACGGCTACGGGATACATATCTGGCACGGAAAACGGGAACAGTAATGACAAGACTTTAGGTTGGATGGGACGTGTGCACTACAGTTTCAAGGGGCGTTATATCTTTGATGCCAATCTTCGTGTGGACGGTTCCACACAGTTCGGTCCTTCCAACCGTTACGGATTTTTCCCGGGAGTGGGTGGCAAATGGATTATCTCGGACGAACCGTGGTTGCAGAAGTACACGGGAAAAGTGCTGACCTTGTTGGCTTTCCGTCCGAGTTGGGGTATCGCCGGTCGGCAACCCGGACAGAATTACCTCAGTATAGTGTATTGACGACGAATTCTACAGGCTATATGGACATGAGTGCCGTTTATCCCACACGTATCCGTCTGGACGGGTTGAAATGGGAGAAGGTGACTTCGTTGAACTTGGGTTTCGACATGGAACTTTGGAACGGAAAGGTGTCTGTCATTTACGACTGGTACAAAAAGCGTACAGACGATCTTTTGTTTAAAGATATCGACATTCCGTCTTCTTCCGGCTTCGCCACATTGACTTACAAAAACGTGGGGCGAATGGATAATGACGGTTGGGAACTTACGGTCAATTTCAACAAGGTGGTGGAGAAAGGTAAGTTCTCGTTGGATATCAATACAAACTTTGCTTCCAACAAGAACATGATTCGCAGTCTCGATCCGAGTGTGCTGAACAACTTCAACAACCATTCCGACTTCGGAAACGGGGCTTACTATACGCGTTTGCAGGAAGGCAACTCGTTCGGCTCCATCTATGGGTTCCGTTACAAGGGGGTATATTCCTACAGTTACGACCGTTACGACCAAGCGGTAGCAGAAGGAAAGACGGTGCCTGTGGCCCGTGATGAGAACGGAGTCCCGATGACGAATTTCGACGGTACGGTGAAACCGATGTACTATTACCACAGTACGACCAAATACCAGTTCCAGGGCGGTGATGCCATCTACGAGGATATCAACCACGACGGAAGCATCGACCAGTATGATGTGGTCTATTTGGGTAATTGCAATCCTAAACTTACGGGTGGTTTCGGCTTTACGTTGCGTTATGACCGCTTCTCGTTGAATGTGTTCTGTAACTACCGTTGGGGGAACAAAATCGTGAACATGGCGCGTATGAATGCTGAGAACATGTATCATGCCTACAACCAGTGTACGACGGTGAACTGGCGTTGGCGCAAGGAAGGAGACGTGACGGACATGCCGCGTGCAGTGTACAACCAAGGTTATAACTGGCTGGCATCCGACCGTTATGTAGAGGACGGTTCTTTCCTGCGTGTGAAGTACATCACACTTCGTTATCGTTTCCCGTCCAACTGGGTGAAGCGTATCGGCATGACGAACCTGAGTGCTTATCTCACTGTGAACAACCTTTGGTGTTTTACCAAGTATTCCGGTGTAGACCCTGAGATTTCTATTTGTACGGATACAGCCAAAGACTATTACGGCATAGCGGTGGACAATTCCATGACTCCGCGTGCCAAGGAATGGACATTCGGACTTTCAGCTACATTTTAATTAAAAAACGGAAATGATGAAAACAATGAAATATTATCTGAAGAATATCTTTCTGGCGGCTTCCTGCTTGTGGCTTTTTACCGCATGCAACGACTTCCTGACGCTTTATCCGGAAGACGATATCGTGGACGACGAATATTGGGAAACGGGAGAAGACGTACAGAGTGTGGTGGCTTCCTGTTATCGTTTCATGCTGGAGGATAATGTGATCAGCAGAATCATTTATTGGGGCGAGGCGCGTTCGGACAATATGGATTATTCTACGTCGGCTTCCACTGACGAGCAATATTTGAAAGATGCGAACCTGCTGTCATCGAACGGATTGGTGACGTGGGGCGATTTCTATAAGGTTATCAATATTTGCAACAAAGTCATCAAGTCGGCTCCGGCCGTGCGTGACCGCGACGCCAACTTTACCGAAGAACGCCTACACAATTATTTGGCGGAGGTTTATACTTTGCGCGCACTCTGTTATTTCTATTTGGTACGCAGTTTTGGCGACGTGCCTTATGTGACAGAGCCCAGCGAGAGCGAACAACAGGACTATCAGGTAGCGCAAAGTTCGGCGGACGATGTGATTGTACCGGCTTTGATTGAAGATTTGAAACTGGCGGAGGAGTACGCTCCCGAAGAATGGCCGACGGAACAATACACACGCGGGAGGATTACGAAGAACGGTGTGCGTGCCCTTTTGGCCGATGTATATTTATGGAAGGCTTCCGACGTGGGCAATTCCGAAGCGCAGGCGGATTATCGGTCTTGTGTGGAAGCTTGCGACCGTGTGCTGTACAATCAGGCCATGTATGAAACGGAAATGATGATGGTAGAGGGTAACAGGATGTATAATTCGGTGTTCTACACCGGTAATTCCACGGAGGCGATTTTGAATTGAACTTTGATAAGGACGGAAAGATGAACGGGGCCACTGCCAATTTGTACGGGAATACTACAAAAGGCAAAAGTGCCCATTTCGAGCCGACGGCACAGTTGTTCAATACCTATTTGGATGTGCAGTACGATTATCGTGCCCGCGACTTTATTGCAGCTACGGTAGAGGCCGGTTCCGACGGTTCCGTCGTGCCGCCCACGAGCTTCAAGGTATTCAAATACGAGGGGCAGTCGCCGGCATCGGCCTTGGTGCCGCACACGTCGTATGAATATAGTTATCGTGCTTCTACCAGCACGGCCAACTGGATATTCTACCGTTTGTCGGATATTTACTTGATGAAGGCGGAAGCATTGGCCGAATTAGCCGTGACGGACGATGAACGCAAGACTGTCATTTCCTTGTGTAACGTGACGTACAAACGGGCTACCATGGAGATGGACTCTTTGGAATATGCCGACTATCCTTCTATGGATGCCGTGAAAGCGATGGTACTCCAAGAACGCCAACGCGAACTTTGTTTCGAAGGCAAACGCTGGTACGACCTGTTAAGGAAAGTTCGGCGTGAGGGGGCGACTGCGGGGGCTTACGCTTTGTTGGAAAAGGCGTATGCCCGGGAGGTTTCCACCTATAAAGCCCGGTTGTCCAATCCGGAGGCGGTGGTATCTTCCTATTTCGCTTACGGAGATGAACGCCAATACGCAATTACACCAGAATTCATATTATGCAATGAAAGAACAGTAATCACAGAGGAAAGCTATTATGAAAAGGACTATTATACAACTATCGTTCGGTTTGGGTGTACTGGCTTTTGCTGCCGGTTGCCAAGACCATTTGTGGGACGACCATTACGGGATAGACGGTTCGATGGAGACCCGTACGCTCATGCAGGTATTGGAAAGCCGTCCGGAGTATTCGGCTTTCTGCGAAGTCGTCCGGAGCCAGGGGCTTGATTCCTTGTTGTCCACGGACCAGACCTTTACGGTGTGGGCTCCGACCAATGAGGCCATGGCGGGTTATGTAGAGGACGCAGATACGAAAGACCAGTTCTTGAACAACCATATCTCCCGTTACCTGTACGGTATGGTCGATTTGGCAGATACCGCTTCCGTACGGGTCAGGATGCTGAACGGCAAGTCGCAGGACTATGTACGTGAGGGAGGAGCATACACTTTTGCGGGTGTACCGGTAGAGGCTACGGACATTGCGGCCGGTAACGGGATTATCCATACGCTTCGCCAAAGGGCACCGTTTTATTATAACCTGTATGAAAGTATCCGGCAAAAGGATAACGGGACGGACTCCATAGCCCGTTTCTTGACCTCGTTCGATGAATATACTTTCGACGAGGAGGGGAGTACGGCTATCGGAAAGAATGAGCAAGGCCAGATTCTTTACGACTCGATTTTCGATTTTAATAACGATTGGTTGCGCCGCTACGGTTTCCTCCATTCCGAGGACAGTGTGTACACGATGATCGTACCGACCAACGAGGGATGGGAAGACGGGCGCAGGCGTATGGCACGGTATTTCCGGACCTTCGGAGAGACATTGAAAGACACGGTGAAGTCTTTGATTATTCCCGACCGCGAGTATGCCGTGGGTACGGCATTGGCTGACTCTTTGTCCGATACCTACCTCAAGCAGGCGATGTGTATGGACTTGGTGTTCCGTAAGGATTTGGATTTCGGAGATGTGCCGGGTGACTCTTTAGCCTCTACCTCGGGAAATGTTTTCCACCATCCGTCTTACCTGTTGTCAGGAGCGACGGAGGTTCCGGTCAGCAACGGCAGGATATGGAAGACCTCGGCGTTGAAACACAAACCGGAGGAGTCGTGGCTGAAGACCATTGTCGTGGAAGCGGAGAACACTGCCGGACGGGAGTCGAATTATGCGGTCATCAGTTCGCGTAGTGCATCCTCCACGTCGTTCCGCGATTCTGTATCGGAAGGACGTTTCATCGAGGTGGCTGCTACTAGCGAGAATCCCCGCCAGCAACCCGTAGTGCAGTTTACCGTGCCGAACACATTGGCAGCCAATACAACGTGTATTGCGTGTTTGCTCCGGCCGAGCTTATATGGAAGGAGTCGCTGCCGATAGCACGAAAGTGAATTTCTATCTGAATTATGTGCACGAAGACGGAAGGATGTACGAAGATGCGGTGATTGCCGGTCCGATGCCGACTCATGGGGAAACGATGACCAAGATGTTTGTGACCCAGATAGAATTGCCGTATGCCAACTATTCTGAATCCCCGTTCGAGGGACCCCTTACGCAAGACGACGATTGTGTGAAGTTGCGTGTACAGGCGAATGTCGACCGGAACGAGACCACGAAGTTTACCCGTACCATGCGGATAGACTGCCTTATTTTGAACCTGTAATAGAATGATGCGATGACGAACATATTGAAATACGCCATGCTGGCCATGGCTTTGGGGACAGTTCCCGCACGGGCAGCCGGGGACGGTGTTCCGTCGGAAAAGGACGGACAGGAGATATATGTAAATGGCCGGGTCACGGACGCTCGGAGCGGAAAGCCCGTACAAGGTGTCAGGGTAGCGGCCGGTTCATGGTCGGCACTGACGGACGAGGAAGGCCGTTATAGGGTACGCGTACCGTCTTATATGGTGCAGTTGACCCTTTCTTCTGAAAGTTATTTGCAGAGGATAGTGCCTTTGCAAGGAGATTCGGTGAAAGATGTGTCTGTTTATAGCGATGCCTTTCTGACCTTGAAGGGAGATGATGCTTTTACCAATACGCAAGCTGTGTCGTTGGACGAAGTCTTGGGCGGACGTTGGGGAAGCGATGTGCGTGCGGCGACCCGCAGTGCAGTGGGCGGCGAAGGGGCGAACCTCTTTATACGCGGATATAATTCGCTGAACGTGAACGTACAGCCGCTGATTGTTGTAGACGGTACGATTTGGGACACTTCGACGTTGGTGGAATTCCGTTCATGACGGTTTTTATGAGAACCCTTTGGCTTTCGTCGATGTGAACGACATAGAGTCCGTGCAGATACTCAAAGACGCTACATCCTTATATGGCAGTAAGGGAGCTAACGGGGTGATACTCATATCCACAAAGCGGGGACGGAGCATAACGACCCGTATTGCGGCCGATCTCTCATACGGCTTTGTGCAATCGCCCGAACCGATACGGATGATGGGAGCCGCCCAGTATCGTACTTATCTGAGCGAGATGCTGAAAGGAAGCGGTCAAGGCAATAAACTGGCCACTTTGTTCGACGGATACCTGGGGATGAATCCGTCATCGGCAGATTATTCCACATATCATCAGAACAATGATTGGACGGACAACGTGACCCGTAACGGTAACATGCAACATTACGGTATTAACGTGCAGGGCGGGGACGACATCGCCAAGTACTCCATCTCGTTGAGTTATGACAATCAAAAGGGAGTCGTGGAAGAAACCGGATTCTCCCGCTTGAATGCCCGTATCAATTCCGATGTGTTCCTGACCAAGACGCTGACCTTGGGCACGGACATTTACTTTACGAACTTGAATTATACGCTTCAGGACGACGGCGTGAACGCTACGACCGCTCCCCGTTATCTGGCGTTAATCAAAGCTCCTTTCTTGGTGGGCTACAGCTATACCGACGACGGAACGCAGCTCACGAATACGTTGAACGACGTGGACGAACTGGGGGGTATCCAATCCGTTGGCTTTGTTGGAGAACGCGGAGAATACCAATAAGCAATATCGGTTCGGAGTAAGTCTGGCACCGAAATGGGACATCACGGATGACTGGGCGGTAGAGGGACGTTTCAGTTACAGTTTCAACAACTCCAAAAGCCATTATTTCTCCCCGATGGTCGGCGTGGCTCCGCAGGTTGTGGGCAACCAGGTGTGGGAGAATACGGTGAAAGACCAGACGGCCACGCAGAACGATTTGTTCGGCAACGTGAAGTTGTCTTATCGCAAACTGATTCATAACGATCATTTCGTGGATGCTTTCGTGGGTTACCGCATCATGAACACCTCTTTCAAGAGTGTGTATGAGGACGGGCACAACACGGGCAACGACAAGGTGTCCAACATGAATAATTCGTTGTCTTACCGTACGGTAGACGGCCTGAATACCGATTGGAGTTCTGTGGCTTTGTATGCGCAAGGCAAATACACCTTCCAAGAACGTTATACTTTGTGGGCCGCCGTGTCGCTCGACGCTTCTTCGCGTTTCGGCAAAGATGCCCCGGAAGTTTCCGAATGTGCGGCGGCACGTGGGGCACGTTCCCGAGCATAGGCGGATCGTGGTTGGTCACAGGCGAGCGTTTCATGCGTCGGCTGACGTTTTTGGACCGTTTGAATCTGCGTGCAAGTTTCGGGGTCACAGGAAATGATAATATCGACGGGATGTATGGCTACTCGTTATCTGTCGGGCGTGAACTATTTGGGGTCGGCCGTGGGGTTGAAATTGGCCAATCTGGCCAATTCATCCTGAAGTGGGAGACCACGCGCAAGTGGAATGCCGGAATCGACTTGGCGTTCCTGAACGACCGGATAGGAGTGAGTTTCGACTATTTCCGGCACAAGACCAAAGACTTGCTGACGTGGAAGCAGGCCGATACGGAGACCGGGCTTGACACCTATTTATATAATGGCGGAGAACTTACGAACCGAGGCTTCGAGATTGCCCTTTCGGCCAAGGTGTTGGACACCAAACCCTTTAAGTGGAATGCGGAGCTTGGTATCGCGAGGTACAAAAATGAGATTTCGGCCTTGCCCGACGGAGATTATACAACGGAAATCTTAGGGGGAGAAGTACTGACGGCCGTGGGCCATCCTGCCGGAGTTTTCTACGGTTATGAAGGCCCACGGGGTATATGCTACGGAAGCCGAGGCGCAGGCCGCCCGCTTGAAAGTGCAGCATGAAGATGCCTCTTACACCTATTTCCATGCCGGTGACGTACGTTTTGCAGACCTTCATGCCGACGGGGTATTGGACGAAAGGGATAAAACGATTATCGGCGATCCGAATCCCGATTTCACGGGGTCGTTTGCCAACCGTTTTACGATGGGACGTTTCGCTTTGGATGTGTTATGCACGTTCAAATGCGGGGGAGACGTTTATAACTACCAGCGTCAGACATTGGAGAGCATGACCGATACTTACAACCAGACCGGTGCCGTCATGAACCGTTGGCGGCATGAGGGGCAGGTGACGGACATGCCGAAGGCCGTGTATGGCGACCCGATGGGTAACGGCCGTTTCAGTTCCCGCTGGATAGAAGACGGTAGTTTCTTCAAGTTGAAGAATGTGCGTCTTTCCTACGTGTGGCCGATAAACAACGTCTTCATCCAAGGGGTGACTTTCTGGGCAGGTGCATCCAACCTGTTGACGTTGACTAAATATTTAGGTCCGGATCCGGATGTGTC
>ENA-OQDM01001012-OQDM01001012.1-human-gut-metagenome-genome-assembly--contig:-NODE-1012-length-12678-cov-2.755796_pt1 | contig 12678 bp, 20 predicted proteins | sample MGYA00242772_ERZ504605 | MGnify/ENA primary metagenome ERZ504605 (study PRJEB26092, sample SAMD00036348) | human gut metagenome | host: Homo sapiens | study: EMG produced TPA metagenomics assembly of... | reverse complement strand
GGTTCAGGAAGATGATATACAAATCAGTGATTCGGCAAGAAGTTAGTTGAGACTGCTCGTAATAAGGTATCGGATTTTCATACAATGCATTTTTCATCTATTAATGGAGAAATAAGAGAGATACCAGCAGAGTATAAATGTGAAAATTTATTCAAATTAGATTTGAAAGCAACTTCCATTTCTGGAGAACAAAGTGCGTTTGAAGGCTGTTCGGAAAATCAGTCAGAGGTTTTTGAAAAATGGCTGGACGAAAATGCTTCTGAATATTTGACAGAAGATGAAATGAAAGATTTAAAAGAGAAGATTAATGCAATGACAGCAGATGTAGATTTTTTGAATGCTCAGGAGGGATATAGAGGAACTTCCTATGAATCTGTATTTTTGTTAAGTGCAAGTGAAGCGGGGCTAAGAAAAGTAAATGAAATGTATGTTCCAGAGCAATTACAAGCAGGTTTTTCAGACATGATTGACGAATATGTTCATTTTAATGATTCGGCACGTAATTCTATCATGGAGAAAATGACACCAGATTACATGGTTGTTGGAATTGGAAGCAAAACAGAATCTTATAAGTACAAGTCAGAAATAATCTCAGATGAGACAGCTTTTTATACAAATGAGAAGAAAGAGATAAGTGGTATCTGCAATCAGTTTTTAAATGGTAAAACAGATCAAAAATTATTTTGTAATGAGATGAAAGACCGTTTAAATGATTACTATGGAAGCAGGTATGAATTAAGGAATCAGCCAGAAGCTGTTGAAGGCAGAGTAAATAATATGCTGGACAAATTGCAGCATATGTTTGGCGTTTAATGTTGAAAAAGGGTTTGGAGAATAATTATGAAGACAGTAACAGATGTAAACACAGTAAACCAGCTGTTGACATATTCAAAGCAGGCAGAGGCAGGAATACACCAAAAAGCAATACAGATGTTGCTTGGAGCAGGAAATAATAAAAAACAGGACAGTTTAAGTATTTCTGATGCTGCACGAGGCTTTTCAAAGCAATCCATAGCTGCACTGATAGATAAAAATGCGAATATTTCTAACAGTGAATTAGCTTATTATTTTGCAAACTATAATAATTCAAGTGCTATTTTGGATGCAATCAATTTTGGGGAGAATGTTTCCTGTGGATATAATTCTGATTTTAAGGAGTACGGGGTTATTTCCTTTGACCTTAATGGGAGCAGACAGGTAGTACCTAATTATGCAGTACCGAAAATGAATACAAGCACCATGTCAGGCATTTGTGCTGCGAATAATTCTCTGGTACTAAGTAATAAAAGTTATTATGCATGGACAACATCAAGTGGCGGTAAATATACATGGACGGTCAATAATGGAAGAATAGGCTGGGCAGCCTCGGAATCGTTGCTTGCAGAGAATACAAATCAAAAAGGAACAAATTATAAGTGGGAAATGTGTAAGGCAGGCAATATCCTGTCTGATCTGGCACAGGGAAAGAGTGTGTGGGGGTATCTCTACAGCAATGAGGAGGTATTGTCCGTCTGTGAGAAAGTCGGGATTTCTCCGGGATTCTTTTCTATAGATGCGGGAGCAGGAAAACACACTTATTTATTGCAGGAATCAGGAAAGACCATAAATGTTGACGCAAAGATAAAACAGTTAAATGATATAAACTGGATAGAAATCGGATATAAAGAAGGAGATACGTTTTCCGTTTATGGTAAAGAGTATGCTATTGACAGCAGTGGGCATATCAATGTTTCGGCGGAAGATGAATTTACATCAACGGAAATTAAATATCCAAGTCGTTCAATATAATAGAAATTATTTTAAGTTTCAATAACAGGGAGGTAGGATTATGGCAATTACAGGTATCAATAACAGCAGTTACACATCGTATTATGCTTCAAATTATAAGAATACTGTAAAAAAAACAGATAGTGAAAAGGATAGTACAAATACAAAAGATGGCAACGTGACAACAAGTACAGTTGAATTAAAAACATCACGTCCCGGTGTGACAAAAACAGAGCAGATTAAGACAGGGTATAGTAATGTAAATGATTATTCAAAATACTTGCAAGGAAAATACCATTATATGAATATAGGGCTGACTTCAATGCAGGGTATTCCGACAACGGTATCTGTTTCAAGTGCATTTTTACAAAAGTGCATGAATGATCCGGAAAAAGCAAAGTATTTGGAGGAAAACTTAGCAGCCATTCCGGATTGTACAAAAGATACGATTAATGGATGTTTGGGCACTGTGACAAATCAGAGTTATATGATTGATGCAAACGGAAATATTATAGAGACAGCATCTTGTACAAATGATCCAGATGGGAAAATAGCGAAAGAGAATGCTGAACGAAAGGCAAAAGAGAACAGAGAAAAAGAGGAAAAGATAAAAGAAAAAAGAGCTGCTAAAAAAGCAGAGGAAGAAAAGTTTGAGTCGAAACGGGCAAAAAGACAGACAGAAAAAGAAAAAAATGCCAATGTTTCTGGTAATGAAGATATAGATATCATTGAAGGAAAGACTAAAACTATCAATAAAGCTGTTAATTATAATTCATCGACTATTAATATTGGAAGCAATTTCAATAGTTATAGTTAAAGATTGACGAAAGGAGGTGAGAGATTATGAGTATGAAGAAACTTGGTAAAAAAGGCGGATTCAATGAAGGTACATTAGTTGCTTTTGCATGTGCTTGTAATTGTAATTTATGCCTGTGTACATCTTGTAATAATTGTAATACAATTCCTAATGCTACAGGGATACAGCTCACAAAAAATGTAACTTTAAACAATCTGTACAACAAGTCATTCGGACCTATGACTCTTTTGAGTTAGGTTCAGGAGCTACAAACAGTATTTGAACTACTCTTTTGAGATATGTTTAAATACTATGGGCAGTCTGATGGGACTTTTAGTCAGGCTGCCCTTTTTAAAAGGAGGAAAATATATGATTGATCATATACCATATATCCATTTGATAGAAGTATATAATGAAAAATATTTCTATGATGTAAACACAAATGGAATAATTCATATTTCGGATGAGATGTATGACTTTTTGAAAAATTTGCTTTCGAAAACATCAATAACAAGGAAACAAATTGGGAAAGAGTACAGTGCATTAAGTGAGGAATGCAAAAGTGATATTGATTTGTTGATGCAAAAAGGATTTCTTTGTGACAAAAATGAAAATATCATTTTTAGGCATCCGGAAACGGATAGAATTGAAGAATTTTATAAAACCAATTTGAATATGATGATTTTGCAAGTAACACAAAACTGTAACTTGCGGTGTAAATATTGTGTATATTCAGGCAGTTATGTTAATAGAACACATATGAATAAGCGTATGAGTGTCGAAACAGCAATAGCAGCAATAAAATTTTTCTATGATCATTCGTTAAACAGTGATTCTGTAACAATAGGATTTTACGGAGGAGAACCTCTGTTAGAATATGAGTTGATTAAACAGTGTGTTGCGTATGCGGAAGAAATATTTGCAGGTAAAAAGTTGTCTTTTAATATGACGAGTAATGCAACATTACTTACAGAAGAAAGTGTATTATTTTTAGCAGCACATGATTTTAATCTGACCATTAGCTTAGATGGACCTGCGAACATTCAAAATAAGAACAGAATATTTGCAGGGAGTAACAGGGGAACATATGAAACGGTTATGGAGAAGTTGGATATGGTAAAGGAGATATGTCCTGCCTTTATTAAAAAAATATCTTTTAATGCCGTTATTGACTTGAAACAGGATGTTTCTTGTACAAGTGAGTTTTTTATGTCATATGATTTAGTAAAAGAAATAGGTGTATCAGGAAATTATGTTGATGTAAACAATTTAAAAGAATTGGAACAGGATGATGTACCGCCGGAATTTTATGCAAATTCTAGCTATGAAGTTTTTAAGGTTTATTTAAATAGTTGTACAAATTTGTTAAAAGGCTATGATTATTCACTATATAATTTTCATATATCTGCATTACATAATCAGATGGTTGAAAGAAATGTTTATAATAAGCATAAGAGCTGTTACGATTGTCCAGGTGGACAATGCTTACCGGGAATACAGAGGTTGTTTGTGAATGTGGATGGCAGGATGTTCCCTTGTGAAAGGGTAAATGAAACATCAGACATTTTATGTATTGGAAGTATTCAGGAAGGTTTTAATATAAAGAATGCTAAAAATCTGCTCAATGTTGCAAAAATTTCAGAAGATGAGTGTAAAAGGTGTTGGTGTTATAAGATGTGTGAGTTATGCTGTGGAAAAGCAGAAAATAATGGAAAGTTAGATAAAGGAAAAAGGCTTTCTTTTTGTAAGACAAGCAGATTTTCAATAGAAGAGAATATTAAAAACTATATAACATTAAAAAAATATGGCTGTCGTACCTTATGAAAGGAGAAGAAATGAGTAAAGTAAATGTAGGGATATATCCGTTTGATGAGTCTTTTGTTCCAGTTATAAGATATAAGGAATTGTTTGATAAATATAGGTTTTGCCTGTTTATAAATCATAACGGTAACATTTTAAGTGAAGAAGAAATTAAAGACAAAAGCACATATGCAAGGGAATATCATGAAATAAAATGGGATGACTTGGATACAAATAGTAATATAGATGTGCTTTTAGTAACTAGCAATGTAGAAGTTTTAGATTGTGATGTGGCATTAGGAGTTATAGAAAAATACTGCAAAAAAGGCATTGAAATTTGGCTGATGGGAGTTCAAGTTACATTTAGAAAAAGGGTTAAAGAGATATGCAGTCTGAATAATGTGCGATGCAAAATGCAGGATGATATTCAATTTGAAAATGGAATGATAGATTATAGAAATTTAAAATATTCTTTGGTACAGCAGATTATTGAAACACCGATTGTATCGGTGGCAGGAGTGGTTCCGGTAGCTCAAAAATATCAGATACAGCTAAATTTGTTAAATAATTTCAAAAAGGACGGTTATAAGGTGGTTCTTATTGGAACAGGGGAATTAAATGAGCTAATGGGGGCTTATTCACTTGGCGATGTACTGTTTTGCAGAGATTTACCAGAAGTACATAGAATACATTATTTTAACAATTTTTTGAAAGAAATAGAAAAAAGAGATAAGCCGGATGTAATAATTATTGGCATTGATGATCCGTTGCTTTCTCTATCATCAAGGCATCCGTTTAATTATGGCATTTATGCAACAGAACTGTACAGTGCATTTTCTCCGGATATTTCAATAATAGCTTTGATGAATGGAAATTATAATGATGATTTTTATGATGAATTTGGGAAACTGTGTCGTTTTAAGTATAATATTGATGCAAGTGCTTATTTTGTATCAAGGTATGTTTCGTTATCTGCTTCTATGTATAGGGAGAAACTTTCGTATGCATATTCAAGTGAAATACAAAATTTATCAGAAAAATACACAGTATTTTCAAATAGTGATATAGAACAAAGAAATATATATGATTTTGTGCTGAGCAGATTGCAGCAATACGGAAGGTGCGAACAATTCTAGGAGAGGAGATAATTTAGAGATGGAAAATTCTTTAAGAGAAAAAATTATAAACATAATTGAAACAGAGTTAAATATCAAATTTACGGATGAAGTTGATTATCAATATAGTTTGTTAGATCCAAGAATTGGATAAACCGAGAGATTTATTGGTTATATTTTTTGGGTTACAAAGTGCATTTCATATTACATTTAATGATAAAGATATATTGGAAAGAAGATTTGATTTTTTAGATAACATTGTCGCTGCGGTTCAGGAAAAAGTAGAAAATGTTGTCTGAAGGTGGGGTTGTTTTGGATAAAGTAAAAATAGCAGTCATTGATAATGGAGTTGTAGAGAAAGTTTTAGACAGCCTTTGGAATATAGGGTATATATTGACGATACAAATTGTTGCGTCATTGATAATGAACATATGGACCTTTTGGGATTTATACATGGTACAATATGTGCCATGATAATAGAAAATAATTTTTCTGAGTGTATGTTAAGCAGTGTGAAAATTTTGAATGATGATGGAATAGGAAAGGTAGATAAATTAAAAATAGCGTTGGATTGGTGTTATCAAAATAATATTTTTCTTGTGAATCTTAGTCTTGGGGTAACACATTTTCAAGACAGAACAAGCATTCGAGATGTGATTAATCATTATGCAAATAGAGGAATGGTTATTGTTGCTGCATCAGCTAATGACGGATACAAAACTTATCCAGCATCGTTTTCCAATGTTATTGGTATAGCGGCTGGTGATGTTTTTAAGATAGATATTAATTTACAGAAACATATAGGAGTAGATTTTATTGTTCCATCAGATCATGAAATAGTGTTGAGAGGAAATCCTTTTAAAGTGGGTAATAGCAATAGCTACGCTGCTCCATATGTGACTGCTATGATAGGAAAATATTTTGAAAAAAAATCTTACAGTAATGTTTATACAATACGGAGAGAACTTTCATCAAAAGAAGATTTTGTATATTATCCAGATTGGATAGAAATTGCATGGGTATCAAAGCGATGTGAACAAAGCAGGGAAGAATATTATTTCGAAGAGTGAGTGGAGAATTAGAAGGATGTTTATCGGTGATTGATACTATTATTGTAAACAATAAGGAAGAATTTAAAAAATATTGTAAGTTGGATAAGCATATGGTATATCTGGGTCAAGAACCGATAGAGTATAGGACACTTGATAGATATTTTTGGTGCAGAAAACAGAGAGTGAAGCAGATTGTTGGAAGTAGGAAAAGGGAAGCGGAAATAGGTATTCCTGTTATCATTTGCAAATTTTCAGAAAATCAGGATAGTATTTATTGGTTGAGTGAACTAAGAAAATATTTTGCAAAAGACGGGTATAATATGTTTACTGTAAGCAGTAAGGTAGAGAGTGTGTTATATGATTTGGAATTTCTGCCAGAGGAATTGTGTAATAAATCAAACAGAGAAGATGTATATAATTTTTTATATTGGCAGACTTATTATTGCCAGTCGGATGCTTTGTTGATGGGAATTGATGACAAGAAGGAATATGACATAAATGTTTTGGAAAAAGCTGTGGATATGATTATCGTGGTGAAAACTGTAGCTGGAATGGTGAAAATCGATATCTATTGTGATGGTAATATGGAGGTTAGAGAAACAATAAATTGTCTTGAGAGCAGATCAATACACTTATTGTATCAGAAAGTATTAAAACTTTTTATGGAGGTTACGGATGAGCAATAGAGAAGCAGTGCGAAAATTGCTTGCACTTCTAAAGGACTATACAAAAATAATATCAATTATATTTGGGTGCCTGCTGATCTCAACAGTTTTGAATTTATGTGTACCATTGTTAAGCAGAAGAATAATGGATGATGGCTTTATTGGTGGCAATAAGGAACTGTTAATAAAATTAGTGCTTTGTTCTTTGATGGTTTATCTTGTGATTTCTGTAATTGATATAATCAAGGAGAAGAATAGAATCAATATTTCAGCAAAAATACAATATTCTCTTTCTGAACAGGCTTTTTCACATCTTATGAAAATGAAAGCAAGTTATTTCAATAACAAGAACTACGCTGAAATATTAAATAATATAAATGTCGACATCGGTAATATGACATCTATTGCTGATGAAGGTGTGTTTTTTGTTGTTACACAAGCATTCAGTATGACTGGAGGAGTCATTGGGTTGTTTATTTTGAACTGGCGAATGACAATTTTAGTTTTGCTGTTTATTCCGATAAAATATGTAGTTATGAAAAAATTTGCAAAGCAACGAAAAAAAGTGATGGATGATTTTATCAATGATAGTCAAAAGTACGCAAGATGGTTTGGTGACACAATTGGTGGTGTGAGAGAAGTAAAACTTTTTGGAATATTAAATTATAAACATGCAGAGTTTTCTCAAAAGCAGTCGAAAGTAGTTGAAAGACAAAAGAAACTAAATATACTTAGTCAATGGAACAATATTATAGATACCACACTTGTACAAATATTAGTGACAGTGATATATATTATTGGAGCTAATTTGGTGTTTAAATTCCAATTATCGGTTGGAAGCGTTTTTGCGTTTATTACATATAGTGCTTATGTGACGGGTCCAATATCAGCAATTTTAAATATTGGCTATTTGCTATCAGGTATTATACCGTCTACCAAAAGATACTACGAGTTTATGAATCTGCAAGAGGAAACGGATAAGGGAAAACTTATAAAGCCAGAGTTTGGAAATTTGAAATTGGAAGAAGTTTTTTTTTCGTATGAAACAGACAAACCAATTCTTACAGATGTCAATATAGAAATTCCTAAAGGAAGTAAGACTGTACTGATAGGAAAGAACGGTTCGGGAAAATCAACAATTATCAATTTGCTCACAAGAATGTATGAACCAACTGCGGGACAGATAAAATTGAAAGGAGTAAACATTTTCGAGATTACATTAGAATCATATAGAAATATGATTTCGGTAGTCAGCCAGCAAATATATCTTTTTAATGATACAATCCGCAATAATATATGTATTTATAAAAAAGTAAGTGATGAAGTGATAGAAACTGCTTGCAAGGACAGTGGATTAGAAGATTTTTTAAAGGAGGTATCTTTGGATTATGTAGTAGGACAAAATGGAGCGATGCTTTCTGGAGGACAGAAACAGAAAATTGCTCTCGCCAGAGCTCTTGTGCATGATAAACCGATTATAATTTTTGATGAGGTGACTTCTAATACGGATGTGTATTCAGAACATCAGATCAATGGACTTCTTCATACGAGACTAAAAGAAAAGACGGTTATTATTATAACTCATAAACAAGAGATACTTCAAGATGTGGATCAGATTGTTATGTTGAAAGATGGAGCTGTTGTTGGTACTGGAAAGTATGATGATTTGGTAATAAACAATGCAGAATTTAAAGATATGTTGAGAGGACTGAAAAAGATGGACTAGTATATTGCATGAAGCACTAAATAATAGCAATATCTGCAAAGTATTACACGAAAATGTCAAAGGATTACAGTTTACCAAAACCCATAATAATTTCTGATATAATGCGATAAGTCAGAAAGGATGATGGGGCTATGGGGAAAAGAGAGCACATATACGAAATTATTGCAGAGAATATCAGAAAAGAACGCAGAAGGTTTGGAATTACACAGGCAGAGCTTGCAGAACGGGCAGATGTATCATTGGATACGATCAAAAGTGTTGAAAATGGCAGAAGGGCAATGAGTCTTGATACATATTTGAATATTGTTCATGCATTGGAGTCATCGCCTATGGTTCTGATGAGCCAGCAGCACCCTAAGAAGCACATTGAGCGTTTTGCATTTATGATGAATCGGTGCGACGAAAGAGAAATAGAATTTGCATTACATATGATTGAACAAATATTAAGAGGACAGGAAGATTATCTGAGTGAATAGATGGATAGTTATCCTGTCCTTTGTCTATGACTCTTTTGCAAATTTTTCAGCGAGATGGTATATGATTTCTTCAATGGTGGGAGTATCATTTTCACATGGAAAGTCTGTCCAGAAGCGTTGCATTTGTGGATCAGGGCTTTTTAAAGCGATGGAAACTGCCCGCCCAATTTCCTGTTGGACTTCTTCTTTTGTGATTCCTTCTTTTTCGGCAATGATTTCCAAATATTTATCAACAGAGTATGTGCTTTTATCATTCATAGTGTTGTTGTGAATCCTTTCTGAGAAGGGTATCTACGGGCAAATTGTCAGGTGCTTGAATTGTCCCGGTTGAATACCATAAAAGTAAAACAGATAATCCGTTCTATATTACATAATAACCTTGAGAGCTGTTTTCTATGCAGATTATGGCTATTTTCTATTCTATCATATACATACAGTATGGTGCATACACGCACCATATCATTATAGGACACTCTTGCGTAGAATACAAGGAGGAGGTCTTTGTAATGATAGTATATGACAGGTTATGGATTACACTCAAGAAGAAAAATATTAGCCAGTATGCACTAATTAAAGATTATGGAATAGATAAAGCACAGTTACAGCGATTGCGAAAGAATATGGTCGTAAAAACGGTAATCCTAAACAGATTATGTTCCATACTTGATTGTAAGATAGAGGACATCATGGAGTTTGTGCCGGATGAGGATATTAAGTAAAGAGATATTTCCAAAATGTAATGAGAGTTTGGAAATATCTCTTTTTTTAATCTGCGAATATTTATATTCTTGGTATTAAGGTGTACAATATTCCACTTGAAATAGCTGGTTTAGTCACTCTGACAAAAGATTCGCTTACGGTACAATGAATACAGCTTAAGCAAATATATAAGGTGCCGGAAAAGAGTGGAAGGTGTACTACGATATTGTTAATAGTGGAGAAAGAATAAAACAGTTGCGTGCGGCAAGAAGAATGACAAGACAGCAGCTTGCCGAGCAGATTGGATTGTCAGTGGATGCTCTGCGGAAAATTGAAGCTGGTGTAAATGGAGCAAAAATAGATACGCTGATTAGTATTGCTGAATTGTTTCATATAACGTTGGATTATCTTGTGTGTGGGTGTGAAAGAAAGGTAGAAGTCGATGATCTGCTGGTTGGTCTGAAGGAGAAGGAAGTACAGTTTATCCGGAATATGGTATTAAATGCCGTTGACAATATGAAACTTCTGACAGAATAAAAAAGTCGGATTGCATTTTTGATGATGCAGTCCGGCTTTTTTTATAAGGATTTGGAACAGGTGGGAGTGTTACTCTTAGTTCAAAAGAGTGTCGGTTACTGTAGAAGATGCGTGGTGTCAGTTATACTCTGTTCAGGTTCTGAGAAAAGAACCGTTGAATATTGAAAACAGAATAGGACACGCATATCCCACGAGCTTATATCGCCTTGTCTATGACAGGGTGGCAGAATCCCATTTCGTGCGATGACTATCCTCAGAGCTGTAGCCGATTATGAGAAACGTAACAGCAGGAGCCTTTAAGGATAAGAGCAGAGGGTTGTGCCTACCGGGTTAGCAGCCGGAGGTAATGAGATAATAAGTGCACCTGAATTTCAGCAAAACGCATTTTCAGAGAGTGGCTACTTTCGTAAGTCCAGATGGGCAGGAAACTACGAAGTGATTGTGGCTGGCAAAGGATATGTTACCCGATACGGGGATGGTTAAGAAACCGGGAAGATAGTATTTTATCTTCCCACACAAACTGATTTATGGTCACCGACAGAAAAGAAATGTTTAGGTGTGATGGTGTGGAGAGTACAGATAAGTCAGCTTATGTGAGGAGATAAAGTGCGCACAGTATCAAATCAATATTATTTATAAGGAGATTTTAAGATGGAAAGAGCAATTATATATTATGCAAAAACAGGATTAGAGGCTACAGATCATTTTGTGCCGAAGTTGCTTGAAAAGTATTGTAAGGATAATGGCTATGAAATTGTAGCTATGCTTTCAGAGCCTGCTTCTACAGAAGGAGTTTCATTTCCGATGAAATATGCCATTATCGGTTTAAATATGGAAGAAGATGTTAATACAATCATAACACTTTCAAAGGATATGATTGGTGCAACAGATGAGACCGTTATTGATACACTTGGAAAACTCAGCGAATATGATATCTATGTGGAGGATATTAATGGAGAACTTGAAGAGTGTTATGAGATGATGTACAAAGAGCCTGTTCAGGAAAGTGATATAAGAGGGCTGGTGCTTGATACGGTATCAAAGTTCTATCATAACATCAGGGACGGCAGATAGGAGGCAATATGCAGGATTCCAAAGAAAAGCAGTGTCTGATATTTGTAAGGAATAATGCAAATGATACAGCTGACCGTATCGAGGCATATGCAAAAAAATCCGGCATGGAAGTTGTTGAGACAATTTTCAATACAGATAAAAAAGCGGTTGAACGATTAAGATATTATATTGAAAGAGATGCAATTATATGTGTGCTGGTAAGAGATGTGGTAGACATTTCAATGGAACTTAATGAGATTAAAGCTGTAATGACACTTGCAGCGGAACATGGAATCAGTATTAATGCAGAGAGCAGGGGCTATGAACCTGCTCTCATTTCTTTTGAATGATATGACAGAAGAAAATAGAAAATTAAAACTGATTATATTTCCGGGCGAAACAGTAGTGATTGATGAATATGGGAAACGGATTGTTGCCTGTCCGACAGAGGATGAGGCAGAAGAATATATCAGGGAACAGGAGGAATGACATAGATGAAACTGAACAGGGGCGATATTGTTATTGCAAATCTGGAGTCAGTAAGTAAAGGGAGCATTCAGAAGTATACAAGACCTTATATTATTATCTCAAATAACAAGGCAAATCAGTATTCACCGGTTGTCACAGCAGTAGCCATGTCCACAAAAACATGGAAAAAGAAATATCTGCCAACCCACTGTCTAATACCGGCTGCAAAGGTAAAGGTTACTGACACAGATTTTGAGGTGTTTGACAGTATGGCATTATGCGAGCAAATTGTATCCATTGATGTAAATGTCCAGATTGAGAGGGTAGTTGCTTCAATTTCAGATACGGAACTACTTGATAAGATTACTGAATGTGTAAAAATCCAGATTGGGGCATATGAAAAGTACAATTAAATATTACCGGGGCATTTGCTCCGGGTTACATAGCCACCTGTATTTTATGGGTGGCATTTTTACTGAAAGGGGGATAGATTTTATGACAGCAGAAGAATACAGAGCATTGCT
>ENA-OQDM01001011-OQDM01001011.1-human-gut-metagenome-genome-assembly--contig:-NODE-1011-length-12680-cov-1.613718_pt1 | contig 12680 bp, 13 predicted proteins | sample MGYA00242772_ERZ504605 | MGnify/ENA primary metagenome ERZ504605 (study PRJEB26092, sample SAMD00036348) | human gut metagenome | host: Homo sapiens | study: EMG produced TPA metagenomics assembly of... | reverse complement strand
TTTGTAGTCTCCTCTGCCTCACACTGTTTTAATACGACTCTGTCGCTTAATGGAACTAATTTCATGTTGCTTACCTCCTGCTTATGATCATCTGTTTTATTTCTTTTGAATGGTTATTAGCACTCATTTCTTTCGAGTGCTAACTTATGGTTCATATAATAGATTTTTATATTTGAATCTGCAACCAAATATATTTCTATTTATAATTATTTATTCCAATATTTTCTTATTTTTTCTCTCTTTTTCTCGTCTTTTTATAAGTTCACTCATTTTCTGTGATTTTATACTTTTTTTTATTTTTTCAGCGTAGACTGTTTTACCGTGCGTTTTACGGTCTGTTTTACGGTCTCCTTCATTGCTTTATTTCCTTCCGTCCAAAGCAGTTTTAAGGCTCTTGAAAACAGTTTCTGCCGCTCCGGTGAAAGTTTACTGGTTTCCTTCATCAGTTCCTGTATTTTCTTCCATTTACTGTGGTAAAAATCATCTACCGTATGGATCCCGACTTTTTCGATCATATCAAATGCGGTCTCTACGATCTGTGCTCTCTCTTCCCCGTCTAACTGGTAAATCCATGATTTCATCGTTTCATCCAGCAACAGGCTCTGCGCCGCAACCTGATCTACATGTACAAAAGATCTTCCGAGTACTTCCCATGACATGGCATCGTGCTGCTGGATCCCGCTGTTTGAGCTCTTGACAACTTCAAACGACTCCTGATGTTCTAAGAGCATTCCGACAATGGAAGATTCCGGCAGGATCGTGTGCAGCTTCGGCAGCATGCGCTGGTACTCTGTGCTTTCCACCATATCACTCCGGAATCCCGGACCATCATTGCTGTACACATTTAAAATCTGATTCTGGATCTGCGGATCACATTTTACGGAGGCATACACGGCAAAATTTCCACCCTTTGAATGGCCGCCGACACGCACTCTCTGCTTTTTGTCTGTTACTGCACGGTTCAAATATTCCACTGCCCGGAGCTGTCCCGGTGTTTCTGACAGATAACCCATATTAAAATCTTCCCGCCAGCCCGTGATCGTGTTGTCTGTTCCACGAAATGCCACATACAGGCTGTCATCCGGCAGTTCCACACAGACCGCCGAAAACTGAAACTGTTCCTCATCCCGGATCTCGTTGACATAGCAGCGTAGTTTTACATCCGAAAAACGTTTTGTTTCCGCCATTTTCTCCATAACAAACGGAGCCGATTTCGTCATGGATACCCGCGCTAAGATTTCGTCCTTATCATTCTTTTCCCAAAATTGTCCGGATGTCTCCTTAAGCGGTACTGCCGATGCATTTTCCTCTGCAGTAACGATCCCCTCAAAATCAACATATGCAAGCTGCGCTAAAATCAGATTATCAACTTCATTAAATTCATCTGCCTCAAACGATAAATCACCACGCCAGTCCATATAATCCATGATATTTGCCATTGTTTTCCCCCTGTCTTTTATTTAAATCAGCCCATAATGCTTCAGTCCGTTCCAGATCCCATCTTTATGGATATCTGTGGTAACAAATTCTGCCGCATTCTTTGCCACATCCGTACCATTTCCCATGGCAATCCCATGTGCCACAAATTCAAGCATTTCCACATCATTAGCGCTATCCCCGAATGCATAGGTATCTTCCTTTGCGATTCCAAGAGACGCACAGAGGCGCTCAATGCCGCTTGCCTTTGAATGCCCCGCCTGCCCGATCTCTAATATTCCATCCGGCTCATGGACGATCATATCAAACTCCGTTCCCAGTTCTTTTCTGACAAGTTCTACATCTGCATTTCCAAGTTCCGCACTCAGCTTATTTACCTCATATTGTGCAGTTCCGGTAATACTTTTTAAGTTTTCCCCAAGCTCATTTCTCAGATAAATGACATATGGATCATCCTTAAAATCCTTTTCATCCACATAAATATAATTTGGACCTTCCAGAACCATCGGTATCTGATGCTTCCGCAGCACTGTGAGAATATGTTCAATCTGTGCCTTCGTCAGCAGCAGTTCAAATAACTTTTCTCCCTCAAATTCGATATGTGTACCGCATGCCGCCACGATTCCGTCAAATCCAAGTGCAAGTAATTTGGGACTTTTAATATTTGACCGACTTCTTCCACTGCATAGAAATGCATAATAACCATTTTTCTGAGCTCTTTTAATTGCTTTTTTGTACTTTCCGGAATATTCATTTTAAAATCCCACAAAGTACCGTCTATATCAAAAAATACTGCTTTTTTCATTGTCGATTATCTTTTTCCTTTCTGCTGTGTTGTTTTTTATTCTAACAGAATTCATTCCTTAAGCAAAGTCTTTTCCTGTCTGAAACACGAAACCTGAAATGGACGGCTGCCGTTCAGACACAAAAATGCCGCGCAACCCTATTACAGGTCACGCGGCATAAATAACACATAATTCTACTCGCGATGCAATGCCCCGCTCATATTATTCGCGATGCAATACTCCGCTCGTTTTACTCGCGATGCAATGCTCCGCTCGTTTTACTCGCGGTGCATGGAGAAGCTTTCCATGTCATAATTCTTTAAGTTATCATGGATCGTACGGTCGTCTGCCTGTCCGATCAGTGTATCACGGTTCTTCTTGGAAGAAACCTGATCATTGAATGCACTTGGACCACCGACGCATCCGCCTTCACATGCCATCCTCGATAAAGTCTTCCGGCAGTCTTGCTGCTTTTAACAGAAGTAATGCTTTCTTACACTCTGCCGCACCGTTTGCCTTGCATACGGTTGCTGCGATCTCATCGTTAGACTCTTTTAAACTTTCAAGCACGGCTGCTGTTACACCGCCTGAGTTTGCGAAACGTTTACCAAATGTAGATGCTGTCTGGTCATCATTTGCACATGGCTGTAATTCAACACCTTTTGCTTTCATCATCGCACGGATCTCGCTGTATGTTAATACATAATCTGCATTTCCCTCGATCTTCTGATCTGCACTTCAGACTTCTTGGCAACACAAGGTCCGATAAATACAGTGATTGCTTCCGGATCTTTTGCTTTGATCAGACGTGAAACTGCACACATCGGAGACACTGTTGTGGACACGCACTCTGCTAATTCCGGATAATGTAAACGCACCATATTTACGAATGCCGGACAACAGGAAGTAACTTTCTTATTTCCCTCTTTATATGCCTCAGCCCACTCTTCTGCCTCATAAGCTGCCGTCATATCTCCGCCAAGACCTACATCATAGAAATCTGTAAATCCCATCTCTTTCATGGCTTTTTTCCAGCTTGCCATCGTAATATCTGCACCAAACTGACCTTCTGTTGCCGGAGCTGCCATCGCATATACATGTCTGCCTGCTTTTAAAGCCTCGATTACCGGCACAATATAAGTCTTAGAAGCGATTGCACCGAACGGACAGCTGTGGATACATTTACCGCAGCGGATACATTTTTCTTTGTCGATCACGGAAATGCCATACTCATTGTATGTAATCGCATTAACCGGACAGCTGAATTTACATGGTCTCTTTAAATGTGCGATTGCATTGTAAGGACATGCCTGTGCACATCTTCCACACTCTTTACATTTGGAAGGATCAATATGGGAGCGGTCTCTTCCCGCTCAATTGCGCCAAATTTACATGCATTGACACATGCTTTCCAAGACAATTCTGACAGTTTTCTGTTACTGTATAACTGGAAATCGGGCAATCCTCACATGCGGAACTGATAACCTGGATCACATTTCCATCATCCTCTGCACCCGGTGCCTTGCCCTCTGCTAAACGGACTCTCTGACGGATGATCTCCCTCTCTTTATAAATACAACAGCGAAACTGCGGTGTCGGACCTGGAATGAGTTCTGTTGCGATGTGGTCTCTCTCTTCTTCAAGTCTGCCTTCAAATGCAAGCTTTGCGACTGTGTAGAGTACATCGTGTTTGATTTTAATCACATTTTCATCTGCATACATCGTGTTTTACCTCGCTCATCTTATCTTTGTTAACTTTTTAACCATCTTAGACATTATATATTATCTGTATGGAAATTCAAGTACTTCGCATGTTTTTATTGAGAAACACAGTAAGTTTTTCACCTCTTATTGAGAAAAAGCGCCTTTCATGCTATAATTAAGCTGTTCGTCTGCCTGACGATCATACATTTTACAAAGGACTAAGAAGGTACTGCCTGTACAAAACCGGAGATTTTTATGAATACATTTTCCAAACTTTACGATACAGAATTGCACAATCAGGAGATCAAATCAAATAAACGGACTTTAATGGGGTTTTGCTGGTTTTTCCTGACACTGCTGCTTGTCTGGGTTTTAACCATGATTAATTTCTTTCTGATCAGTAAATTTTTAATCAGTCTTTCACTGGGATTTACGGTACTCTTACTCATTTCTCCTGTCATTATCTATAAAAAGGCCGATCTCTCAAGTCCATGGATCAAATATTTATTTCTGGCATTGATCAGTATCATCTGCTCGATCATTACCGCACTGCTTACCTATCATGCAGTTTTGATTTTCGTTATGCCACTGTTATTTGCGATCCAGTACCGGAAACGTCAGGCGCTCTGGTTTTCCTTTATTTTTAACACGATTACCATGTTTATCAGTTCCTATGTGGGATTTTATTACGGACTGTGTGACCTGAATCTGCTCTTAGAGAGCACCCATACAAGAAACTGGTATCTGCAGACTATGTCCGGTTCTTTTCTGCAGATTCCTTTTAATGAAAATCCTGTATTTATCATTGCCGTCTTTGAAGTTTTGCCGCGTACACTGATCCTGCTTATTTTTACGATCATGCTTCAGTATACTATCATCAGCAGTCACAATGATGCCCTTAGGATTGCAGAGCTTACCTATCGCAAGGATATGGATGCCCGCACAAAACTTTATAATAAGAATAAATACGAAGATATGGCTGTAAATTATTATCCATCCGTCGGATATATTGCCGTTGCATTCTGGGATCTGAACAATTTAAAAATGATCAATGATAACTTTGGACATGCTGTTGGCGATTCCCTGATCCAGACCATGTCAGAGAAATTGCTTGCCGTTTCCAATGAAAGATGCCGTACTTACCGTGTCGGCGGTGATGAATTTCTGCTGATCCTTGATGATCCGGCACCTGGTGAAATAAACCGGATCATACAACAGGTAAAAACGGAACTCTCTTCCGGCACTGGCACTACCGGTCTCCGTATCCTTGCTGCAGTCGGTTCGGCAGAAGGATGTGGAGCCGATATCCGTTCACTTGTAAAAAAAGCAGATGCCGCCATGTATTCAGACAAGGCAAAGAGCAAGGAGGGCAGATCATGATCTATATTCTTACAGCATGTTTAGTTTTGGTATTTCTTTTGTTTTTCACTTCCTATCTGCTATATCGCGGTGTCTTTTATTATCCGCAAAAAAAGCATGTCGACCCGTACCAGATACCGGATGACATGCTCTATGCCCCTTATAAAAATGCTATGCTCCATCTTCTCCATGAAATGGAGCAGACTCCCTATGAAGAAGTTTCTATCCGGTCACAGGATGGTCTGTCTCTGTGCGGCAGACTTTATCTGTTTCGTCCGGATGCACCGCTTATGCTCTTTTTTCATGGATATCATGGAACTTTTCTCTGGGATGGTCTGGGATCTTTTCGCTTCTGCAGGAAAAATCATATCAACCTTCTTGTAGTCGATGAGCGCAGCCACGGGAAAAGTGCCGACCAGATCATTACCTTTGGTATCCGGGAATGCAAGGATGTAAAATGCTGGGCAGATTACGCTGCAAAACGCTTTCCGGAAAAATCCCTGATCTTATCCGGTGTATCTATGGGTTCTGCTTCTGTCATGATGGCATCTGTTCTCTCCCTGCCGTCTTCTGTGAAAGCCCTGATCTGCGACTGCGGATACACTGCCCCTGCCGAAATTATCAAAGAAACCATACGGTCTTTTCATCTGCCGGTTTCTTTCTGTTATGCCCTGCTGCACTTTGGCGCACGCATTTTCGGGCACTTCAATCTCAGTGAATCAACCGCATTATCTGCCGTAAAACAGACAAAACTGCCCATTCTCTTTATCCATGGGGATCATGATTCCATCGTTCCACCAAAAATGTGCGACGAACTTTATGATGCCTGTGCATCCAGAAAGAAAAAACTGATCATTACAGGCTCCCAGCACGCTGTCAACGCAATGGCTGATTTTGATTCCTATGAACGGGAGATCATGAATTTTCTCAAAGAATCCGGAATAAAGATTTAAAACCCAAAACCGGCAAACTCTCCAAATAATTCTAACAGCTCAAAGCCGTTTAGCTTCATAAGATTACATTCCTCTCCCGTCAGTTCAGATATCTGGCAGCCTTTTTGCACAGAGATCCTGCCACTCAGACTGTCCGTATCATCCGATTCAAACGTAATTGTTCCGTCCTTTGCTGCAAGGTTTCCGCTAATATTTGTCTGAATCGTTGTCGTTTTCTCCCCCGTCAAAAATGCGATTTTCATATTCTGTGTCCGGAAATCACCTCCCAGGAACAGAACATCTATATTCTGTGCATTTTCATCATCCTCATAATTGACAGAAACAGATGCCAGCTTATTCTGATACAAATATACACTGCATTCCATCTCCCCGGCCGCAGATATTTTATCATAAAATACCATAAAAACTTTTCCCACCGGATCCGCAGATATTTTTGTCCCGTCCCCGTACTTTTTCTTCACAGCCTTCTCCGCTGCATCTAATACATTTTGGGCATTATCCTTGCTGATTGTAAACTGATACCCCGCACAGTTTCTTTTCTGACCATCAATTTTAAATTCTTTTTTTTCTGTTTTCTTTATTTTCAGTTTGTTAAATTCTTTCCGCGCCTCTTTTAATATATCTGTTCCGATCGTTTTCTGCTCATTTCCACCATATAGTTCTTCCAAAATGGTATCGAAACGTTCCAGCTTTTCCGAACCGATCTTTTTCGCAAGATATCCACTTTTTCCACCATTCTTATAATCGTATGTAAATACTTTCGAGCTCAGTGACGGAAGCTGTGTTTTCAGCTCTTTTTCATCCAGTGTCATTACAAATTCCAGATCCGGCAGCTTATCTAAATCTATCGTTCCCTTTAACTGTTTCTGATCGGAAACGGATGCATATTCTGCCTGGATTTTCTGCTCTTTCCATTGTCCGTCCATCGAAACGGTGTAATCCTCATCCTTTGAAACATCTGCGGTTTCCGGCTGATCCTTGATCGTATGATATGCTGCATATAAAATCTTATCACCTTTTCTTAAAAAGAAACCATTCTTTATCCCTGCAAACAGTACGATTGCCAGGATTACAATCATTCCCGCAGACAGCACCCATATTTTCTTTGAGATTTTTTTATGATCATTTTGCTTTTCCATTGTAAGCCTCCATTTAGATCCTGAAATATCAAACTCATTTTTCCCGTTTTCTTTTTATCCGGTTTATTTTATTCTTTTTTTCATGCCTTGTAAACCTGTTTTCAACTATTTTTATTTCCATTTGTGCTGCTTTCTCATACAATGTTTTCATCCGTACAATAAGCCTCTATACAATAAAAAACGCCCCGGTATTACATCCAAGTAACACCGGAGCGCTCTCCTGCCTGTCTGTTCTGTTTTCTAATCCAACAGATTCTGCATACTCTTTAAACTGATCAAAAGTGTTGATGTATTATGCAGTAACGCCGATGTGGTCGGCTGTAAAATTCCTGCAACACCACATAATATTAATCCCAAATTGAAACTTACGATAAAGCGGTAATTGCCGCGGATCCGTTTCATCAGGCTGTCCGATAACAGCTTTAATGTTACGATCTGATAAAGATCATCCGAACCAACTGTAATATCAGCGATCTCTCTTGCGATCTCAGCACCATCACTGATCGCAATACCGACATTCGCTGCAGAAAGTGCCGGTGAATCATTGATTCCGTCACCAATCATGATAACTTTTCTTCCGGCCGCCTTTTCTTTCTCAATAAATCCGGCTTTATCCTCCGGCAATACTTCCGAGTAATACTCATCCACGCCAACACGCTTTGCGATTGCTGCTGCGGTACGCTCACTGTCGCCCGTCATCATAACAACTTTCGTGATTCCGGCACGCTTTAATGAATTGACAACTGCCTCTGCTTCCTCACGAAGAGGATCTTCGATACAGATTACGCCTGCTAACTTTCCTTCGATTGCAAGATACAGGTGAGAATATTCTTTCGGGAGGGAATCAAACAATTCCTGTTTTCCTTCCGGGATCGTACAGTTTTCATCTTCAAACACGAAGTGGCTGCTTCCGATGACTGCACGTTTTCCATCGATCGTCGTGGAAATACCATGTGCTACGATATATTCCACTTTGGTATGCATTTCCTCGTGTGCAAGATTTTTCTGCTGTGCAGCATCCACGACTGCTTTTGCCATGGAATGCGGAAAATGCTCCTCTAAACATGCTGCAATACGCAGTAACTCATCTGGTTCTGCACCGTTAAATGATACAACATCCACAACAGTCGGTTTCGCTTTTGTGAGTGTTCCCGTCTTATCAAACACGATCGTGTCTGCATCTGCAACAGCTTCTAAATATTTTCCACCCTTGACAGTCACATGATAAAGACTTGCCTCACGGATTGCAGAAAGTACCGAGATCGGCATTGCGAGTTTTAACGCGCAGGAAAAATCGACCATCAATACCGATATGGCTTTATTTACATTTCTGGTCAGAAGGTATGTCAGTGCCGTACCGCCTAATGAATATGGTACTAATTTGTCTGCTAAATGCTCTGCTTTACCTTCCAGTGCAGATTTTAATTTTTCGGACTCCTCGATCATGGTGACGATCTTCTCGAAGCGGCTGGAACCGCCGACTTCTTTGATGAGAACGGTAAGCTCTCCCTCCTCTACCACGGTGCCGGCATAAACAGAATTTTCCACAATTCTTCTGACAGGAACAGATTCTCCGGTTAAGGATGCCTGATTGACCATTGCCTCACCGTCGCTGACTATACCGTCAAATGGGATGACATTGCCCATATGGACAACAACCTCATCTCCCGGACGGATTTCAGAGGTTTGTACAAGTACTTCCTGATCTTCGCGTTTTAACCATACTTTTCCTACATTTAAAGACATCGTGCGCGCCAGATCGTCCACAGATTTCTTGTGTGTCCACTCCTCTAAGAGTTCACCGATGCCAAGTAAGAACATGACAGAACCGGCTGTCTCGATATCATTTCTGAAAATGGATACCCCAATCGCAGTTGCATCCAGTACCGGCACTTCAATCTTCCGCCGCCATAAGCACTGTAAACCTTTCCAGAGATATTTCACGGATTTGACGGTCGTGACACATGCCCGGAATGGGTACGGTAAAAACATCCTGCCCGCATAACGACAGACGATCTTTCCGATCAGTTTTTCCTGATATTTTGCATTTAACTCACGGCCGGAATTTTCAATCACTCCTGCCGGAACATCCACTTTTTCATAGGAAAACTGCTGTAATGTGCGGGATCATCTCTGTACGGTCTCCGACATAGGAGATCACAGCGTCCCCCGGTGCGCTCATATACTTTCGCAAATGTCACATATTTATTGCTATGTAAAAAATAAAGGAGCGTATCTGCCTGCTCATAGCTCATCCGGTACTGAGACACATGGATACGCATACGCCCTTTGATCTCATGTTTGATGACAAACTTCATTTTTCTCACTCCAATCAATAGTAAAGGAAAGCACCAGGGTATTTTTCCCGGTGCTTCCTGTCGCGGTCTTGATATCGCCACATTCTTTATCATGGCGATATCAAGACCGCGAAACGTGTAATCTATTGTTTTATGCTTCTTCTGCTGCTTCGTTCTCTGCTGTGCTGTCCTCTGCTTCCGCTGCCTCATCTGCGAATGCTGCCGCCTCTGCTGCTGCAGCGCGCTCCTCGTTGATGTTCTTAGCTTCCTCGTAAATGTCACCAGCATTTTCCTGAACAGTTGTAACTGTGTTCATCACGCACTCTTTTGCGCGGAGAACTGCTGCTGTACAGTTTGTGTAAACTTTCTTTGCATCCTTGCTTGAGAGAACTTTGATACCTGCGGTTCCAAATAATACTCCTGCTGCAAAAACACCTGTTTTCTTCCAGTTAATCGCTTTCAAACAATCTAACATCTTATGTACCTCCTGTGGATTTAATTATTTGTATTAGCTGTCATTTTTGGTCAGAATCTGACTATTTTCTACAAAATCAACTGCCCTCTCTATGACATTTTCACGATTATATACCTGATTTTTCCAATTTTCAATAAAAAAACGGGCAAATGATAAAATTTATCATTTGCCCGTTTTTTCATATATTTATGAACTTTTTTCTATTTCGTATTGAGCGTGCGCATGGAGTTTAAGATCGCGATTACAGAAACTCCGACATCCGCGAATACTGCTTCCCACATATTTGCCATACCAAGGGCACCTAATAATAATACCAGAGCTTTGACTGCAAGTGCAAATACAATATTCTGTTTTACGATGCCAAGTGTCTTTCTTGCGATTTTGACCAGTGATGCAATTTTTCGGATATCATCATCCATCAGTACGATGTCCGCTGCCTCGATCGCAGCATCCGAACCCATGCTTCCCATGGCGATTCCGATATCTGCTCTTGTGAGTACCGGTGCATCGTTGATACCATCACCGACGAATGCCAGTCTCTCTTTTTCATTCTGTGCACCCAACAGTTTCTCCACCTGACCGACTTTGTCTGCCGGGAGCAGTTCTGCATGCACTTCATCAATGCCAAGTTCTGCGGCAACGGCATCTGCAGCCGCCTGTCTGTCTCCGGTCAGCATAACTGTCTTTTTCACACCGACCTGTTTCATATCGCGGATCGCATCTTTGCTGCCCTCTTTGACAGTATCGGAGATCACGATACTTCCGGCAAACACGTTGTTGCATACCACATAGACAACCGTTCCGGCAGTCTTGTTTTCCGTGTAAGCGATATTCTGCGCGTCCATCAGTTTTGCATTGCCAAGGTATACTTCCCTGCCATCAATAAATGTATGGATTCCGTGTCCTGCGATCTCCTCCGTATCTGTGACGCGCTCCATGGAAAGTGTTTTTCCATATGCTTCGCGGATAGAGTTCGCGATCGGATGGTTGGAATAACCCTCGCCGTACGCTGCGATCTCCAACAATTCTTCTTTTCCGATTGTGTTGTTTTTGTCCGCGGAAGGCTGTACTTCCGAAACCTTAAATTCACCCTTGGTCAGTGTACCGGTCTTGTCAAACACGATCGTTGTCATCTCGGCAACTGCCTCTAAATAGTTGCTTCCTTTGACCAGAATACCGATCTTAGAGGAAGCACCGATTCCACCGAAGAAACCAAGCGGAACAGAAATGACAAGTGCACACGGGCAGGAAATAACCAAAAAGATACATGCTCTCTGGATCCAGTCTGCCCAGCCACCGCCTAAGATCAACGGAGGTAAAATAGCTAAGATCACTGCACCGATGGTGACAACCGGTGTATAATATTTTGCAAATCTTGTGATAAAGTTTTCTACTTTGGCTTTCTTACTGCTTGCATTTTCTACCAGTTCTAAGATACGGGCTACCGTAGAATCCTCAAATGCTTTTGTTACTTTTACTTTGATCGTACTGCTACCGTTGACACATCCGCTGATGATCTCATCTCCGACTGTTGCCCTGCGCGGTACAGATTCACCGGTCAGCGCTGCGGTGTCGATCATGGAGGTTCCCTCCGTCACGATTCCATCAAGCGGAATGCGCTCGCCCGGTTTTACAACGATGATCGTTCCAACTTCCACATCATCCGGATCAACCTGCGTCAGCACACCATCTTCCTCAATGTTGGCGTATTCCGGACAGATATTCATCATATCGGAAATGGACTGTCTGGATTTGCCGACTGCATAATTCTGGAACAGCTCTCCAACCTGATAAAACAGCATAACGGCAACTGCCTCGGAATATTCTTTCACGCCAAACGCGCCAAAAGTTGCGACCATCATAAGGAAGTTTTCATCAAACACCTGTCCGTGACTGATGTTTCTGACTGCCTTATAGACAATGTCATAACCGATCACCAGATACGGGATCAGATAGATCAGGAATACAAGCCACTGGCTCGGTAACTGCTCTAACACTCCAGTATGCTCTAAAACCATTAACACTACAAACAGCACAAATGCAGTGATAATACGGTACAGCATTTTTTTCTGTTTTGATGTCATATTGATTCCTCTTTTCTTCATTTATTTCATATGTTCATGTATTCATATGTTTTCTTTTTTGTAAGCCCGGTATGCATCTGTTTTCAACCCTGTACTGCCTGATCTCTTTTTTCCTGCAGCATTTTTATTTCGTGCAGATATATGATCACGTGCAGCACTCCTTTTGCATAACCGGGCTTCCATGTATGAGACTGACTGTCACATACAACTATGTTTTTGTTTTACCTGATTTTTTTACATTAAAATCTTGCAGTCCGGCTCAACCTTTGCACAGACTTTTACGACTTCTTTCATGATGTCATCGAATTTGTCATCCACAGCATCTACCATCATTTTCTGTGTCATAAAGCTGACATTTGCATCGTTGACACCCTCGATTTTTTGATAGCCTCTTCCATTTTTGCTGCGCAGTTTGCACAGTCAAGATCCTCAAGTTTGAATTTTCTT
>ENA-OQDM01001009-OQDM01001009.1-human-gut-metagenome-genome-assembly--contig:-NODE-1009-length-12752-cov-1.507089_pt1 | contig 12752 bp, 13 predicted proteins | sample MGYA00242772_ERZ504605 | MGnify/ENA primary metagenome ERZ504605 (study PRJEB26092, sample SAMD00036348) | human gut metagenome | host: Homo sapiens | study: EMG produced TPA metagenomics assembly of... | reverse complement strand
CACAGTGATGTTCTGCCACGGATGGCAGACAAGGCAGCATCGAGTCATGGAGGACTCGTTGTTGCCGTTCACGTCACTCTGAGAAAACCTGACTCAGGCAGGCTTAGATTTTCTTATTTTCGTACAATGGAACAAAACAGACACGGCTTTGCGCAATTTGTCAATCAAGAAGTTTAAATGCACTATCTGACCCCAACACCATGATAATTGCACCGTTCTTTTCTCCCTGTCATTTACTGTTTGATCTGCACATCCATCTGAGGATATGGAATGGAAATATTGTGACTGTCAAGCGCATACTTGATATTCTCGGTCAGGCGCCACCTTGCAGACCAGTAGTCCTCTGTTTTTACCCAGATACGCACACCCATGTTTACGGAAGAATCTCCGAGTTCATCCACAAATACAAGAATCTCTTCTTCCGGCAGTCTTGCCTCCTCCGCTTCTGCAACAGAATACAACACTTCTTTTGCAGTTCTGATATCTGCTTCATATGCAATGCCTACTACCAGATCCACACGGCGTTTCTCCATGGTGGAAACATTCGTGATGCTGCTGTTAGAGAGTGTACCGTTTGGTACCATGACCACTTTGTTGTCAATGGTGAGCAGTTTCGTATAGAAAATGGAGATCTCTGTTACCGTACCCTCTTTCCCGCCGGAATGTTCTATAATGTAATCTCCGACACGGAAAGGTTTTAACAGTAAGATCAGCACACCACCCGCAAAATTTGAAAGGCTGCCCTGTAATGCCAGACCGACTGCCACACCAGCAGAACCAAGCACTGCCACTGCCGAGGTGGTTGCAATTCCAAACAGTCCCATGATAATAAAGATCAGTACCAGATATAGTGCGTATTTGATCAATGGCAGTACAAACTGTCTGACACCGGTATCGACATCTCTGCGTTCCATGGATTTGCGGAACATTTTTAAGATCAGACCAATGATCTTGCTTCCAACAATATAAATGAGAATCGCAACTACGACCTGAAACGCAAAGTTCAAAAGATCCGGTATCAGTCCCTGCAGCCATGTGCCTACGATTCCCGGGTTCTTCGCAACCTCCTGTAAATTTTCCTGCGCCTGGTTTAACATTTCGACGGTCTCGGTTGCATTAGCGATTCCTTCTACATTTTCTGCCAGCATATATGGCTCCCTTCGTTTTTATTCGAATTTGAATTTTAAAAAAACTCATCTTTAGGCTATGAATGTTGTGAACCTGACACAGATTCACAACTTCCTCAGTTCTTTATAAGTTTTCAAAATTCCATTTCTCATTTTGTCCTGCTCTAAGGAATTTCCTTATTCTAAGGAATGAATGAACAGACCGCTGCGGAGCTTCGGCTCAAACCAGGTAGATTTTGGAGGCATGAGTTTTCCGGCATCTGCGACGGAGAAGAGCTCTGTGATCGAGGTCGGGTACATGGCAAATGCCACGGAACAGTCTTCCTCACAGCGTCTGACCAGTTCGTCCATGCCGCGGATTCCGCCGACAAAGTCGATCCTGCCGTCTGTTTTCGGATCTCCGATGCCTAGTACCGGATGGAGTAAAAGGTCATGTAACAGTGAGACATCCAGACTTTTGACCGGATCATCCGCCACTGCCGCAAGGTCTTCCTCTCTGATCTTACACAAGAACCAGTGTCCTTCCATGTACATGGTAAAGCTGCCTTTTTCCTGCGGTCTCTTTTCTTCCTGATCTGTGATCTCCGTCACGTCAAAGCGTTTTTTCATTTCCTTGTAAAAACTCTGGAAAGAGTATCCGTTTAAATCCTTGACCACACGGTTATAATCCATGATCATAAGCTGGTCATCCGGGAATAATACAGACAGGAAATAATTAAATTCTTCCGTTCCATCGTAACCCGGATGTTCTTCTCTTCGTTTTAAACCAACCTTTACAGCCGAGGCTGCACGGTGATGACCATCTGCGATATAGATATCTGCCATATTTTCAAATGCCTGTGAGACCGCAGCTATTTTTTCGTCGTCATCGATCACAAACACGCGGTGTCTGATCCCGTCCTCCGATATAAAATCATACTCCGGCTCTCCCTCTTTGACCTGTGCTACGATTCCGTTGATCACCGGATCTGACCGGTATGCCAAAAAAATCGGTCCTGTCTGCGCATTGCAGACGTCTACATGATGGATACGGTCTGCCTCTTTTTCCGCTCTGGTGTTCTCATGTTTTTTGATAACACCGTTTAAATAGTCGTCGATCGACGCACATGCGGTAATACCTGTCTGCACGCGTCCATTCATCGTAAGTTCGTAAATATAGTAGCAGTTCTTCTGATCCCTGATAAAAGAACCATCCTCTACCATCCCCACACAGATCGTGTGCCCTTTCGTACACTCTGTCGTCATACATATCCACGGAAAGCGGATAACCCGTTTCCGCACGGTCGATCTTTAAAAAAGACTCCGGGTTCTTTTCCACTTCCTCAGTTGCTTCTTTTCTGTTATAAACATCATAAGGGAGGGCAGCGATTTTAGCTGCCTTCCCTTTTTTCTGGTCTGATGCTCATAAACGGTCTGATATCTGCCATTTTTGCTGCACCTCATTTTTTCTTATGCGATAGTTACCATTTTTCTTATAACTCTCTCCTGTGCCGATCACAGGTAACAATAAAATCTTCGTTTTATGAACACTCTATTGTCATATATCACTGCTGTTTTTTCTAGCAGATCTTGCGAACCTTTAAGACACCTTCTGTATTTTTTAATTTTTCAAGTACGTCATCCGGAACGGAAGTATCCAGATCCAAAAGTGCATATGCATAATCACCTTTTGATTTGTTTGCCATCCCATCAATGTTGATACCAGCATCGCCAAGGATCGTTGTATATAAACTTAACATACCTTTGACATTGCGGTGTAAGATTCCGATACGTCCTGCAGTTGTGCATGCTCCCATGCTGCAGTCCGGGAAATTTACAGAATGGACAATATTACCATTTTCTAAGTAATCACGGATCTCACGCACTGCCATAATCGCACAGTTATCTTCTGACTCTGCTGTGGAAGCTCCAAGGTGAGGTGTTACGATACAGCCCTTTGCACCAACAGTCGTTGTGTTCGGGAAATCAGATACATATTTGTGTACTTTTCCTGCTGCAAGTGCATCCACCATTGCTTCTTCATCCACAAGCAGATCTCTTGCAAAATTTAATACGATCGCAGTTGGTTTCATCATAGCAATTGCGTCTGCACTGATCATTTTTTCGTAGAATCCAGAAGCGGCACATGGATCGTGATGTAGTCACACTCACGGTAGATATCTTCTACGTTACTGATGTGCTTAACACTTCTTGATAAGTTCCATGCTGCTGCAACAGAGATATACGGATCATATCCATATACTTCCATTCCCATATGGATTGCTGCATTGGCAACTAACACACCGATCGCACCAAGACCGATGACACCTAATTTCTTTCCGGAAATTTCGGTTCCTGCAAAGTTCTTTTTCTGCTTCTCAGCTGTCTTTGCGATATTTTCATCGTTCTGGTTCTCTAAGCACCATTCGATACCGCCTACGATATCACGGGATGCGTAAAGCATACCTGCAAATACAAGCTCTTTTACACCATTGGCATTTGCACCAGGTGTATTGAATACGACGATACCCTTTTCTGCACATTTATCAAGTGGAATATTGTTGACTCCGGCACCGGCTCTTGCGACTGCCTCTAAGGTATCCGGCAGTTCTAAATCATGCATTGCAGCACTTCTGACTAAAGCAGCCTGTGCATCTTTTAATTCATCTACTTTCTCATACTGATCTGAAAACAGATCCAGACCGACTGATGCGATCGGATTTAAGCAGTTATACTTAAACATTATGCATTCTCCTCCTCAAACTTCTTCATGAACTCTACTAATTTTTCAACGCCCTCTTTTGGCATCGCATTGTAGATAGATGCTCTCATACCGCCAACAGTACGATGTCCTTTTAAGTTTACAAATCCGGCTTCGGTTGCTTCTTTTACGAATTTTGCATCCAGATCGGCATCTCCGGTTACGAATGGAACGTTCATCAGGGAACGGTCCTCCGGTACAACAGTTCCTTTGAATAATTTGCTCTGATCTAAGAAATCGTAAAGGATTTTTGCTTTTTCTTCATTGCGCTCTTTCATGACAGAAAGTCCGCCCATCTTCTTTAACCATTTGAATACTTTTCCGCAGATATAAATGCCGTAGCATGGCGGTGTATTGTAAAGAGAATCTGCATCTGCATGTGTTTTGTATTTTAACATGGTAGGTGTTCCCGGTAAGGTATCCTCTGTGATCAGATCCTCACGGATAATTACGATAACAACACCGGCAGGTCCGACATTCTTCTGAACACCGCCATAGATCACACCATATTTGGTAACATCTACAGGCTCTGACAAGAAGCAGGAAGATACGTCAGCGACCAATGTATGTCCTTTTGTATTCGGGAGTTTTTTGTATTTGGTTCCATAAATTGTGTTGTTCTCACAAATATATACATAATCAAGATCATCCGGAATATCAAGATCGGAGCAGTCCGGTATGTAAGAAAATGTCTTATCCTCGGAAGATGCAAGTTTGATTGCCTCACCGTAAATGGATGCTTCCTGATATGCTTTCTTTGCCCACTGACCTGTTACGATATAACCTGCTTTTTTATTTTTCATCAGGTTCATCGGGATCATGGCAAACTGCTGGGATGCTCCACCCTGTAAAAACAGGACTTTGTAATTATCTGGAATATTCATCAGGTCTCTTAAATCCTGCTCTGCCTCTTTGATGATATTGTCATATACTTTGGAACGGTGGCTCATCTCCATAACGGACATTCCGCTTCCTTTGTAATCCAACATTTCATCTGCTGCCTCTTTTAATACTTCCTCCGGTAATACAGCCGGTCCTGCAGAAAAATTATACACTCTGCTCATCTTAAACTTCCTCCTCTGATTTATGATTGTTGTTTTTTTGCTAAGTCTTCACCGGTAAATGAAGAACTGATTGCCTCTCCCGGTGCAACCATCGGCCACACCTTGTCATCACAGTTGATGATACAATCAATTAAAACCGGTACTTCTGATTCAAGTGCTTCCTTAAAAGCCTCTTTGAACTCTTCCTGGCTGGTCACGCGATATCCTTTCGCCCCCATTGCCTCTGCTAATTTTACAAAATCCACACCGTCGTCAAGAACAGTTGCGGAATAACGTTTTTCATAGAAAAGATCCTGCCACTGGCGAACCATTCCAAGTACATGATTGTTGACGATTACTTCTATCAACGGCAGCTTTTCGCGTGCTGCAGTTGCGATTTCATTCATGTTCATCCTGAAACAGCCGTCACCTGCAATATTGATCACCTGTTTATCCGGATTGCCGATCTGTGCACCGATCGCAGCTCCAAGTCCATAACCCATCGTTCCGAGTCCGCCGGATGATAAAAAGGTACGCGGGTTTTTGTATTTGTAATACTGTGCTGCCCACATCTGATGCTGTCCTACTTCTGTCACGATAACTGCATCTCCCTTTGTCGCACGGTAGATCTCCTCCATCAGATATGGACCACTGAGTCCCTCTTTCGGATAAGTGAGCGGATATTTTTTTTTCAAATCCATGATCTCCCCGATCCATTCCGGATGACTCTGTGCATCTAATTTTTCATTGACACGGATCAGAATTTCTTTTAAATCCCCGATCACACTGGCATCCACCTGGATATTTTTATTGATTTCTGCCGCATCCACATCAAACTGTAAAATTTTTGCCTGTGATGCAAATTTCTTAGCATTTCCAAGAACACGGTCTGAGAAACGGACACCAACTGCGATCAGAAGATCACACTCACTGACACCAAGGTTGGATGTCTTTGTTCCATGCATGCCGAGCATTCCGGTATAAAGATCATCTGTTCCGTCAAATGCTCCTTTTCCCATCAATGTATCACAGACCGGAGCATTTACTTTCCCTGCAAACTCTTTTAATTCTTCCGATGCACCGGAGATCACTGCACCGCCGCCGACAAAGATATACGGTTTCTTTGCCGCCTTTATCATGGAAACCGCTGTATCAACATCTTTTTCGCAGATTGTATCTGTGACCCTTGCGATCGGTTTCGGCTCCACCGAAGTGTATTCCGTCTTTGCCGCTGTGATATCTTTTGGGATATCCACTAAAACCGGTCCCGGACGTCCTGTCTGTGCGATCTTAAATGCACGCCGGATCGTATCTGCAAGTTTTGTAACATCCTTTACAATAAAGTTATGCTTTGTAATCGGCATTGTGATTCCCGCAATGTCGATCTCCTGAAAACTGTCTTTTCCAAGAAGCGGTACGGTAACGTTGCAGGTGATCGCAACAACCGGAACTGAATCCATATATGCGGTTGCGATTCCTGTCACAAGGTTCGTTGCACCAGGACCTGATGTTGCAAAACATACACCGACTTTTCCAGTACTTCTCGCATATCCGTCCGCTGCATGGGATGCTCCCTGCTCATGTGATGTCAGCACATGCCGGATTTCTCCCTGATGTTTATATAATTCATCATATACATTTAAAATGGCACCGCCCGGATAACCAAAAACTGTATCAACACCCTGTTCTTTCAGGCATTCGATCACGATCTGGGCACCTGTTAACTGCATATTATTCCTCCATTCCACTGCCATTCTCATCTGTTTTTAATTTCTACATCATCAGATGCGTCTTTTACAACATATGACTTTTTGAATGACAACTTTTGTATTTCTTTTTTATTTCTGTTCTTCCGGCAATGCTAAAATAGCACCTCTGTTGCCGGAAGTTACTAACGATGCATAGCGTTTCAGATAACCTGTCGTTACCTTTGGCTCTCTCGGCTGCCATTTTGCTTTTCTTGCTGCCATTTCTTCGTCTGAAACTGCAATCTCTAATTTCATCTCCGGAATATTGATACGGATGATATCGCCCTCTTCCACAAGTGCGATCGGTCCGCCGACTGCTGCCTCCGGTGACACATGTCCGATGGAAGCTCCACGGCTTGCGCCGGAAAAACGTCCGTCTGTGATCAATGCTACGGATGAGCCAAGTCCCATACCTGCGATCGCTGAAGTTGGATTTAACATTTCACGCATACCAGGTCCACCTTTTGGTCCCTCGTAACGGATCACAACCACGTCACCGGCAACGATCTTACCGCCTTTGATCGCAGCAATCGCATCTTCCTCACAGTCAAATACTCTCGCCGGTCCCTCATGCACCATCATCTCATCACAGACTGCGGAACGTTTTACAACGCTTCCGTCCGGTGCAAGATTTCCTTTTAATACGGCAAGACCGCCTGTTTTACTGTATGGATTATCGACTGGTCTGATGACTTCCGGATTCTTATTTACCGCATTGGCAATATTTTCGCCGACTGTCTTTCCTGTCACAGTCATGCAATCTGTATTCAGTAAACCAATGTCTGCAAGTTCTTTCATAACGGCATAGACACCGCCTGCCTCGTTTAAGTCTTCCATATAAGTAGGACCTGCCGGAGCAAGATGGCAGAGGTTCGGTGTTTTTTCACTGATCGGGTTTGCAAATGCGATATCAAAATCGAATCCGATCTCATGTGCGATCGCCGGAAGATGTAACATACTGTTCGTAGAACAGCCTAATGCCATATCTACCGTCAATGCATTTAAAATGGCATCTTTTGTCATGATATCCCTTGGACGGATATTCTTGCGGTACATATCCATAACTGCCATACCTGCATGTTTTGCAAGTTTGATTCTCTCAGAGTAGACAGCCGGGATCGTTCCGTTTCCACGAAGTCCCATGCCGAGTGCCTCTGTCAGACAGTTCATGGAATTTGCTGTGTACATACCGGAGCAGGAGCCACAGGTCGGACATACTTTTTCTTCGTATTCTCTTACATCATCCTCCGTCATGGTTCCTGCTGCATAGGAGCCGACTGCCTCGAACATAGAAGATAAACTTCTCTTTTTGCCCTGAACGTGTCCGGCAAGCATCGGTCCGCCGGATACAAATACGGTCGGAACATTGATACGCGCTGCCGCCATCAGAAGTCCCGGAACATTTTTATCACAGTTTGGCACCATGACAAGTGCATCAAACTGATGTGCAAGTGCCATACACTCGGTGGAATCTGCGATCAGATCCCTGGTTACAAGGGAATATTTCATTCCGATGTGTCCCATTGCAATTCCGTCACAGACTGCGATCGCCGGAAATACAACCGGAACTCCGCCTGCCTCTGCAACACCTAATTTTACTGCATTTACGATTTTATCAAGATTCATATGACCCGGTACGATCTCATTGTAGGAGCTTACGATACCGACCATCGGTTTATTCATTTCTTCTTCCGTGAAGCCTAATGCATTAAAAAGACTTCTGTGAGGTGCCTGCTGCATCCCTTTTTTTACATTATCGCTTTTCATGTTAAATCAAATCTCCCATTCTAATATCTATATTAAATTCGTTCGCAGATCAGATCTCCCATCTGTGCGGTGCCGACCTGTGTCACTGCGTTTCGTTTATCTTCTTCCTGCGGCATGATGTCGATGGTGCGGTAACCGTCTTTCAACACCTGTTTTACGGCTGCCTCGATGGCATCTGCCTCTTTGTCAAGGTCAAAGGTATAGCGGAGCATCATGCTGCGCTTAAGATCGTCGCGATCGGGTTTGCGATACCTTTTCCTGCGATATCCGGTGCTGAACCGCCGCTCGGCTCATAGAGACCGAACTTCGTGTCGTTTAAGCTGGCGCTTGACAACATTCCGATGGAACCTGTTACCATGCTCGCCTCATCGGATAAGATATCACCAAACATATTTTCCGTTAAAATAACATCAAACTGTTTCGGATCTTTGACTAACTGCATTGCACAGTTGTCAACTAACATGTGCTCGTAGGTAACTTCCGGGTAATCCTTTGCCACTTCCTCGACCACTTTACGCCAAAGTCTTGAGGAATCCAGCACGTTTGCCTTGTCCACGCTCGTCACTTTTTTGCGGCGTTTCATGGCAATGTCAAATCCTCTCTTTGCGATCCTGCGGATCTCTGTCTCGCTGTATGTCAGGGTATCTGTCGCAGTCATCACACCGTCAACTTCCTCGGTTTTTCGCGCACCGAAGTATAATCCTCCGGTCAGCTCACGCATGATCATCATATCAAATCCATCCCCAATAATATCATCGCGGAGCGGACATGCCTCTTTTAATTCTTCATATAAATATGCCGGTCTTAAATTTGCAAATAAATTCAAAGACTTTCTCAACTTTAATAATCCTGCCTCCGGTCTCAATTCCGGTGCTAATTTATACCACGGAGAGGTCGCTGTATTACCGCCGATGGAACCCATAAGCACTGCATCGGACGCTTTTGCTGCTGCGATTGCCTCATCTGTTAACGGCACGCCTGTCGCATCAATCGAACAGCCGCCCATCAAAATCGCTTCATATAGAAAACTGTGACCATACTTTGTTCCGATCTTGTCTAATACTTTTTTTGCCTCTGCCACGATCTCCGGTCCGATTCCGTCACCGGAAATCACGCCAATCTTACATTCCATGCTCTAATCCCTCTTTCTTTTCCTCTGTCAGATATGTGTAACTGATTTTTCGGCTGCCAGAAAGTATCCTGCTTTTCTGCACCATAGAATGCATACTCTGTGAACCTCCTGCTTTGTTATGAATAAAAAGAAAATCAGCGGCTGCTGTGTGCCCGCACTTTATCACATTACTAACAGACAGTATGTATAATGTCTATAATAATGTAATTTGGGAAACATTGCAACCTCTGATTCTATTTTTCTTTTTTATAATATTTATAACTGGGTATTATGAAAGAGCTTTCTTTTCATTACCTGGTTGTATACCATGGTATAGCTTAAGCGCTCATTACGGATAACAGACTGCGGAAGATTCCATCTTTCTGGATCAGTTCATCATAATTGCCGCGTTCGATGATGGCGCCTTTGGAAAATACCAGAATTTCATCATATTGTTTTAAGCTGTCTGCTTTTAACTGGTGTACGATATTTAAGATGGTCGTGTCTGACTGCAGGACGGTCTGTTCGATTTTTGCTGCCATGAGGCTGTCAAGACTGGATGTCGCTTCGTCTAAGATCATGACAGGAGTATTGCGGAGGAATGCCCTGGCTATGGCAATGCGCTGTTTTTCTCCGCCGGAGAGATTGGAACCGGATTCCTGTATGGTAAAATCAAGTCCCTTTTCGTTCAGGTAGTCTCCCATACCGGCACGGATTAATGCCTGTTTGATGTTCTCATCCGAATAGCTTTCATAAAGGGAAACATTGTCCCGCAGTGTGCCGTCTAACACGACGACATTCTGATGAATGAGTGCAATGCTGCGGTAGAGTTCTTTCTTCTGGATATCGCTGATGCTCTGGCTGCCAAAACGGATCTCTCCTTCAAAATGGTTATAATAATGCATCAGCACATACATAAAGGTACTCTTTCCACTTCCGCTGTTTCCGACGATCGCATATTTTTTGCCAGGTTCAAAAGTTACGCTTAAATTATGTAAGACCTCTTCGCCCTCCTCGTAGGAAAAACGTAGATTTTCCACTGAGATTGGCAGTGCTGTTTTTAACTTTTCCCCATGGTCTGCATCTTTCGGCAGGTTTAAGATATCCGTCACCCGCTTTAAAACCGGCTGGCTTGTCTTATAGTCTGCAAGCAGTTTTGAGATCCACTGGATCGGTGTCTGGATATAGTTCATAAGCTGTATGGTTGCGATCAGGATACCGACCGTAACGTAACCTTTTAAAACTAAAATCCCGGCAATTCCCATCATGCACACATCGATCAGGAAACCGACCCCGCCGGAGATGCTTCTTGACATGTTCTGCGTATTGCGAACGGAAAAATGCGTCCTTTCCACTTCCCAGTTACATTTTTCATAATCGGTAAGGATCTCCCGCTCCACATGATAGCTCTTGATGACCTCATAGCCGTTCCAGATGTTTTTCAGTTTTCCGTTGTACCAGTCAAGCACATGGATGTATGATTTCTGGCGCGCTGAAATCTGTTTTCCAAACAAAAACGGCACGATTAACGGCACCGCACAGAGCAGAATCGCCGAAAATGCCAGCCACGGTTCCATCTGGTACAACGTGACCGTCGCGATCAGAAATGTGAGGATCTGGATCACAATGTTTGGCAGACACAGAAAATATTTTTCATCGAGCATACCGATATCATTGTTTAAGATCGATGTATACTCCGCGCTCTTGTGCAGACGGTAACTGTCGAGATCCGTGCTCACAATACTTTTACAGATGTCTTGTCTCACATCCACTAAGACTTTCTGTGAAAACTTCATCTCAAAATAGGAGCCGACATAGCCGAATGCTGCATAACAGACAACGATCACCACCCCTGCAATGCTCGTATGTAACATTTTTTTGTGCATCCATGGCGGACACTGCGTCGATCATTTTCTGCATATAGAGTGCAAATAAAACTGCGGCTATGGTTTTTAGGACAGCGAAAAATACCCACGCCATAAGGTGTACTTTATGCTTTTTGAAATATTCATTCATTGTTATTCTCCTTGCAGTCCATATTTACTTGCAAATATTTTTCGCACATCTCTATAACATGATTTCCATTAATATTTTTTATTCTATCATAGACCATTTTTGCTATTTGGTATTCATTTTTTTCAATTAATATTGTAAATAATTGAAGAAGCTGCTCCTCATCCAATTTATTAATGTATTTTCTTGCTTGTACTAACTTATAGTTATATGAACATAAAATATTCTCAGACTCTATCGTTCCATTTAATGTGAACCGCGAATTTGAGCATCCACCCAAACACATATCCCCATACTTGCACTCACGACACAGCCCTTTCAAATCATCTCTTTTAAAATTTCTATTCCACAAAAATGAATCCTTAGAAAACCATATATCTCGCAATGATCCATCTCTGATATTTCCCTCTATCATTTTCTCATTTCTAATAGAAGTACATCCAACAATATCTCCATTTTGTAAAATACCAACTGATTTTTTTCCTGCCGAACATCCTGCCCAACAAGTATTCTGTTGCATACAAATTTGTTTTTTGTTGTAATAGCCTATTCCATCTGTCAGATGTATCTCTAATTGTCCTTCTTTCTTTTTATACGCAAAATCAATTATTTGTTCAATCATCCCTGGTTCAACAAATAATGTTTGTTGTTTAAGGAAATTACCCATTGGAAGTGTGATCTGTAGCTGCCAGAAATCAACCCCTATCTCCGAAAAGATATCATACATTTCGTCTAATTCTTCAATATTTTCATTGTTGATAGTAGTGGCTACCATTGTCTGTACACCATGATATTTTAATTTTTTTAACGCCAATAAATCTTTTTCAAAAGATCCCTCTTTTCTTATTTTATCATGAGTCTCTTTTACACCATCAATACTTATTGCACAAATTGCAATTCCAGCCTGTTTTATTTTTTCTACTAAATCATCCTCCACAAACCACCCATTAGAAATTATGTTTGTGTAAATTCCAGCTTTACTTAATTTTTCCGCAATCACATCCCAATCTTTTTTTGTAGTTGGTTCTCCTCCTGTAAGTGTAACAAATTTTACTCCCATATTCTAAATCTCTCATGGCATTCCTTCCTTTCATATTTTATATATCAACACTTAATAAGTGCTAATAACTTTTTTTACTGTAAATCACCTGTTGCAAAAAGACCATGTCAAAACCAGAAAAAAATTTTTTCCGGTTTTGACAT
>ENA-OQDM01001007-OQDM01001007.1-human-gut-metagenome-genome-assembly--contig:-NODE-1007-length-12774-cov-1.376137_pt1 | contig 12774 bp, 13 predicted proteins | sample MGYA00242772_ERZ504605 | MGnify/ENA primary metagenome ERZ504605 (study PRJEB26092, sample SAMD00036348) | human gut metagenome | host: Homo sapiens | study: EMG produced TPA metagenomics assembly of... | reverse complement strand
AGTTATTTTCGTGCCGCTTTTCGTTCAATATCCACAGAAACCGTTGTGTGGTAAATAAGTACTATTTTATATTTTTTCTCTTATTTCCGCGTCATAATTGCGTGTTGTCTGATAACTTTAGGTAAAAAAATTTTTGTTTACCACATGTACTTTTTTCATTTGTCGACGCAGATTTCATTATAGCAGTTGTCATTTTCCGGATATACGGTAATTTTCAGACTTTATTCGCATGTATTTTTGTGAATTTGCGTTTTTTGACATGAATCCCAAAAAAAGCATGCCGCTTCTAAATTTATATAGAACCGCATGCTTTTTGCTTGCAACTATAAGTCTTTTCATTTACATTTTTCTTTATTGAAATCAAAGAGCCGGTTTCGAGATAACTATATTTCCCATCCAAAACAAGATGCTTTATTGCCTGCCTTGCTTTAGGAAAAAGTTGTACTTCATCAAAAATGATCAATGACTCATGTTCATATAATGTCACTCCGGTTTCCGCCTGAAGTCTCAAAAAAACATATTCAAATTTCCTATATCATCAAAACATTCCCGTATATTATTCGCTGTTTTTGAAAAATCTATTAAATATATGATTTATATTCATTTTGGGCAAAATTTTCCGCGATCGTCGATTTTCCAACCCGTCTGGCACCTTCAAGCAAAACAGCGTATTTATCTGAATAAGTCTTTTTCCATTCTAATAATTCGTTATATACTTTTCTTTTAAAATACATAAGTATCTCCCAAATATAAGATCACAAAATGTGCATTTCTTCAAAATTTTCTGTTTTTATCCATACATTTTTTCGATCTGTCCGGGTTCCATAGTCTGTTCCGGCACAAAACGCTCTGACGCGGCATACTGATACAAACTGTAGAACAGCCATTTTGCCGCGATCTCATCTTTATGCAAAAGATCCGGCTGACAAAACAGTACGCTTCCATTATCCACTTTCGCCTCATAGATCAGTCCAAGCCTGTGATTGCGGGCAAAATTGTCGATTACCCAGACGATCGGTTCAATGTCTGTCCCGTCTAAAATTGCATTTTTTTCCTCTGTTACGATATCCCACCACTGCGGTGTCTCATATTCCTCCGTCACAAACTCCGCCAGCGCCGGATGCTCTGAGCGGATGTAAAGTCCCATCGTTCCAACCGGTTTTGGTCTGTTCATGCTCTCGGAGATCGATGCAAACATCGGGTAGCACCAGAAATCCGTACAGTAGGTTCCGATCATTGCATAGGCATCCCGGATACCGGTGCCAAAAAATAACACTTTCCTGCCTTCTGCCACCGCACGCTTTAACTCTTCATACCGATCGGTGATGACCGGCAGCGTATCCGCCTTCTGACGCAGTATGTTCACAACATCCCCCAGTTTAGAATGGCATTTCGGAAAGGCATAGATCTCATAACTGTTCTCTATACTGCTTCCCTCTATCTCCACATGGACCTCATAAACCTGCGGCACACCACACTCCGGAATCCGAAATGTTCCGTCAGCGTATTCACTCAGACGCGTCTGTGTAAAATGCATCCGCTCTGTCTCATTTCTCATGCGCTCCCCGGTCACTTTATTTTGCATGGTCACAACGATTCTGGCATCTTTAAGTTCTGTCGGATTCATGTTTGAAAACAGGATGCGGTAGGAAAATTTCATTCCTTCTTCATACACGAAGGATGGAAAAGAAAGCATCAGCACACAATCCGAACAAAAACTTCTCCAATCGTCCGCCGTGATCAATCCCTTATTTTCCATAAAAGCATTTAAGATACCGACCAATGCCGTCCCCTGTCCGGTAAAATCCTGGAGATCTAAGATCTGAAAACCTGCAAGTTCTCTGCTCTTAAATGCCGTCTCTAACTCACGTTTATAACACTGCACAGCAAGTTTCCCGGACGCCTGAAAAAACTTCTGCGCCATATGTACCATGCCGGCCTGCTCCAGCCGTTCCTTAAATATCTTTAAATTCTCCGGCACAAGCACTCCGGTATATTTTTCGATTTCCCGGTAATCCGGGTATGTCTCGTACTGCCCGATCTCGTGGGATACGACCGGGATGTGAGGGATCAACTCTTCCTTTCCTTCTGCCTTTACCTTCTTTGTCCCTGTTCCAAACTGGATCTCGATCTCCCCGACACCACTCTCCATCTCTGCTTTCTGTGCCGGACGGATTTTATCATCATAACTGTATTCCATTTCCGGTCTTTTAACCTGCACATGGCCCTGCGGGGCATCACACATGGCATAGGATCCACGGAACAGCCGCTCTTTTGAAAAACGTACCCCACAGAAAAAATCATCATTAACAAGCACAGTCGGCACAAACTGAAAATTATTTGATCCCTGCACATACCAGTGACGACGGTCCACCGCTTTATAATCACCGAGGATCTCATCTAACACTTTCGGATTTCCCCACAGCTCATTTCCCAGTGAAAACAGGAGAAATGACGGATGGTTTCCGTATTCCCTTAAGATATCATAGCCTTCCTGTTTTAAAAATTCCTGTCTCGTCTTATCATACTCCGGCTCCCCTTCCGCCGCGATCGTTCCCCAAAACGGAAGTTCCGGCTCTAAATACATTCCGACCTCATCCGCTGCCACAAATGCAGCTTCCGGCGGACAGCAGGTGTGGAACCGGTAGTGGTTGATCCCGTAATCCTTTGCGGTCAGAAACACCTTTTCCCAGGACTGCACATCCATTGGGGCATAGCCAGTCAGCGGAAAGATCATTCCGTCGTGTTTTCCACGCAGCAGCAGAGGCTGTCCATTCAGATAAAAACTCCGCTCATCCGTTGTGAGATCCCGAAAACCAATGCAGATCTTTTTTTCATCCGCATAAGTGCCGCCGGACGTCTCTCCGGAAATTTCCACCCTCATTTCATAGAGAACCGGCGTGTACTCATTCCAGCCTTCCGGTTCATTCTGTCCTTTTAGATCAAATGTATGTGTGATCTCATTTGCTCCCGCAGTAAGCTGTACCGGCACGCTCTCACAAAACCAGTTCACGGATTCCCCTTTTTTGCAAAGACTGACCGCAAGCTTTGCATAAAACTGCGATATTTTATCATCCACCGCTGCATTTACAGCGATCTTAAGCTGCCGTTTCTTCCAACACGACTCTGCAAAAACATCTTTAAGCCGCACACCGCGATACACCCGAAGTGAAATTTCACCTAAGATGCCGTTCCAGTTCGTCTGAGTATCCGGGGATGTCATATGACCGCCCGGCGCCTTATAATCCACATTGCTGATCATGACAGAAAGGTGTCCCCTGCCCTGCATTAAATATGCAGTCAGATCATAGATATGGCTTGTGCAGAAACTCTCACGGCTTCCCACAAACACGCCATCGATCCACACATAAGATTTTCTTGTGCGCTCTAATTTTAAAATGACCTGATCCCCCGGCTGATAATCTTTTACTTCCACCTCTCTGCCATACCACGCATACCCCTCAAAATGATAAGGTTCGGTCAGATATCCTATCTCTCTTTTCTCTCTCCGCCCACCCTTTTTTGCCTCCGAGGTCGTTCCAGGCAATGCGATCGTGTCCGAAAAATGTCTGTTATAAAATTCCTGTTCCATGCCTTTTTTGTCCCCGTCAAGGCAAAATTCCCACATTCCGCTCAAATCTGTTTTTGATTTCATTTTCCCTTCTCCTTCATTCAACTTTCTGATTCGTGTCCCCCTTATGGCATCCCTGCAAATTCCTCCGGCTCTAACTTAAGCCGGATTGCCCATGGCGGAACCGCCGCATTATCATAGTCCTCTAAAAACAAAAATGCCGTCTGATACTCCGGTCTTATTTTCGGATAAACCCCCCTGCCATCCGTAAAATACAAAAGCCCTCCTAGATTTTTCAGTTCCCCACGCTCGATCAGATCGTTGATATATGAAAACACCGGCCGGAAATCTGTGCTTCCGCCGCCCGCAAACGTAAACTCCTGCATCAGTGCCGCAATATCCCGTTCACTTTTCAGTTCCACATCCGACCTGATCTGATTATCACACTGGATCACACGGATCTTTGACTGCGCAAAAAAGCTGTTTTTCTGTGTCAGAATAGAAAACGTCTCCTTTAAAAACTGTTCCACCAGAGTACCACTCGTCGAGTAACTGGTGTCGATCGCGATTACAAACTCGCGGATCTTTTTTTACCTCACGACTCTCAAGCGGCTCCATCAGCGGCATATTTCCATATAATTTCAATCCATAGGTATAGTAGTTTAAGTCAAACTCCTCCGGATCCACTCCGATTTCCTCGCGCAGCACGGAAAAACGCTGCAAAAAATCCTTATAACTTCTTCTGCTCTTTTCCGCTGCCGCCTGCGCCAGAAATAAATCTTCGCCGTCCGTCGTCTCGCCGCCGCGCATCTCCTGTTCCATCTTCGTCTGCCTTGCGATCTTGTTCCACTGGTTCTGGTTTCTTACCGCCTGTTCCTGCTTTGCCTGTCCGTCCTCTTTTTTCGGCCAATAACAATGGTCATCCGTGTAAAATTCCTTTTGGAGCAGAATCTTTTGTTCCAGCTCTTCGTTCTCGATCATCCGGTATATCACTGCCGCGGAAATCCCCTGTTTCTGCTCTTTCAGCCTGTCATACATCTGTTTTCTCGTCCAGCTTAAAATACGTTTTGTACACTCCGCCTGCATCTGGTCGATCGTGTATTCCACCGCAATATCACACGCTAAATGCCACGTTTTTCTGTCCCTGTTTCCGCCGATCCACAGATGGGAAAAAATGCAGTGTAATACCGTGTGCAGATATGCACGGCCTAAATACTGTGCATTTTTCTCAAAAATCCCGATCAGCCATTCCGGTGCCACATAAAGATACGCACCGTCCGTCGCAAATGCCCGCAGATCTGGATCGGACTGTAACTGTAACTGCGATAATGCCAGTTTTAAATACCGCAGTTCCATGTATAATTCATGCCGTACAAATTCCACGATCTTTGCCGACATCTCTTCCTGCCACTCTGACTCTGTCTGTATATGCGCCATTTGGGTTTCTCCTTTAAATTACAGTAGATTAACATTCTTTTACCACAGTTCATCAAATGAATATCGTTCTTTTTTCTGTTCTGTAAAGTATTTTCTCTGCAGATGCAAAAGTTCTGCCGTTCCCTCTGCCCACTCCATCCGGGAAGCCTGTTCTAATCCGGCTTTGACTGCCGCCTGTGTGATCCAGCCATTTTCACAGAAAAATGTGATCCGTTCCATGTTTTTTTGTCCTACAAGTTTGGGTATGATATATAATTCCTGCTCCCTTAAATGTGCCACATACCGCTCCTTCGCCTCATCCGTGAGACTGACCGGATAACGCAGCCGCAGGCTTAAAATGTGAAGCAGCGTATTTTCTTTTTCCTCCGCACATGCTTTCGGAAAAATCGTATCATACTGGCTTAAATCCGGGACTCCCTCCTTAAAACACTGCCTTGCCCGGAAGCCTTCTCCCTCGATACTCCGCCCAAAAATATGTGCCGGAGCGATCTCATCATAGCTCTCATAATATTCAGGATAAAAGACGGCTGTCTGCCCAGTTTTTCCTTGAAATGTCACTTCCATATCTGCAGCAATCCGGCTTAAGATCTGATTTGCCCCCGCTGCGCTCCCCCACATCACAGCGTACCGTCAGAAAATGAAACTTTTTACAGTTCATAAAAGCATCACTTCCAATCTCTTCCAGATACTTTCCGGTCACAAGCATTTCTAATGCGGTGCAGTTGTAAAATGCATAGTTTCCCACTTTGTGCATATTATCCGGCAGTGTCACCTTTTTTAACCTGTCACCGCTAAGTTCCACGAGGCGTGTGTTCCAGTCTGCACCATCTGCCGGTATCTCCTGCCACTTTTTTTCCTCCGTGTCATAAATACAGACCGTGCACTCGTATTCTGACGGCAGGTGTTTCGACGCCGCAAAGCAGTAATCCCCCGCCTCCATGACTGCACGTCCGCCTATCGTCTCCGGCACGATGACGTCCTCTGACTCTCCAAATATCCTCAAAATCCTTATACTTTCCTCATCGATTTTGTTCCAGTAAAACTGATAATATGTCTGCATGGTACTCCTCATTTCTGTACTGTTCAATGCAATTAAGATCCTATACTTCCAGACAGCTGCGGATTGCATCCTCCACCAGCTGTTCCCCGATCACGATGATGACCTCCTGCCCCATTTTGATTGGTGAGATCACCAGATTCTTTTGGGTCGCATTGAGTTCGATCCACTGCTCTTTTTCATTCTTCATAAATCCCTTGACGCGGAATACATTTCCACAGGACTTGTCCGAGAACAATTTTTGTGCGGCTTCCTGTAATTTGACCTCCGTCAGGTGCATATTCATAAAATAGAGAGACTGAAATGTTTTCTCCTGTGTCAGATCCGGCTTGAGGTAGTTTTCCATGCGATAGCCACAGGATAACAGCTTTTTAAAGTCCTCATCCGTCAGCTTATCCCAGTCTTTTGCGAAAACTTTATCAAACTGTCTCTTACACCCGATTTTTTCCAGTGCACGGTTTAAATGGTCAACCGCATTTTTCTGATCCGGTTCTGTTGTCTCCTGTGTCTTACTAAGAATAATACACCCTGCATTCGCTGCCTGCGACGCAAGCAGAAAATCTGCACCTTCCGGCAGGTTTTCTTCCAGATTCGAATCTAAGACGGTGATGACATTTCCGATCTGATACCAGCCGTCTAGCGGCTCCTCATGGAGCGTGTCAAAGAACTCGTCCACATCATAGATCCCGGATGGCTCCACGATCACGCGGTCATAACCGCACATTCCCATCGAGATCAGCTTGGTTTTAAACGTCTCCGGTGCGTATCAGCATCACATCCGCCCGATATCATCTCAAGTTCACAGTTGTCCCCCCTTAGATCGCCAAGCAGCATCATGTCCACATTGACGGCTCCAAAATCATTTTCCAGTATTCCGATATTCTGCCCCTGCGTGATCAGATAAGAGGCATACTTCCTTAAAAACGTTGTTTTCCCGGAACCTAAAAATCCGGTAATCAGATCTATTTTTACCATTTTTCACATTCTCCTTTTCAAATAATCTGCCACGAACTATCTCATAAGCTATAGTTTTTACATTAGTCCCAGCCGTGAAAAATTTTCTATAAAGCAGGCAGAGAATCCTGTAAACCAGGATTCTTTCTTATTCTGCCGCCCTTTTTCTTTTGATTTTAACGCAGCTGCGTCATGCCGCCAACCAAAACTTACCTTCTATTGTCATGATAAATTCTCTCAAACTGTGTCATCGGCAGTGGATTTTCTCCCATGCCCGCCTCGACTGTATAGCCCGGTCTGTCATATTCCTCGATAAACCAGTCTTTGTATCCGGCATAGCCGGAGGCACCCGGTGTTTCTTCCACCGCATAGCCACTCACACTGCCGAAATAATCTGCGATCTCTTTTGACCTTGCCGGTTCATAATCAAGATATTTCCAGTAAATGACTTCACCCTGCGTGTGGTATGCAAGGATCAGTAAAAAATCATTCTCTTTTGTCAGTTCATAGACTGCAACACTCTCCGGTGCCGTGAGCGGTGCTTTTCCGACGTAGTCCCGTGGTGCAGGTTTGTCATAGCCCTGAGAAAACTTGATCTGTTTTGCTATCTCCCAGCCCGCCGGAAACTGCAGATTTAAATCTACCCCGTCAATATTTGCCTTCCAGCCATCCGGAAACGGGATCGACGGATAATCATCCGCGATCCGTTTTGCCCTGCGGTAATATACACCACTGTTTAACAGACCATTGACTAAATCCACCCCGTCCGGATTCACAAGCGGCACCATGCAGAGCCTGAATTCATCAAACAAAGTCCGCGCATCCACCGATTCCTGCCCCATGCCCGTCTGTCCGTCATTTTCCTCCCGGGCGGCCGATGAAAAAGCAATGTTTCCGCCCGCCGCATAAGCCGCCGCGTACTCCTCTGCAAACGTTAAGAGCACCGGCGTTGTAATACTCTCATTTGCATGATAGGAAGCGCTGTAAAATACCTGTTTCTCACCGGTTCCAATCCAAAGGCTGTGAATATCCTTTCCCATCACACTTTTTCCGATGACACCGGCGGACAGAAACGGATAGCGCACCACAAGTCCCTCTACGATCCACTGTGTCAGGACTGACGTATATTTTACCATCTGCGGAACTAGCGGAAATCCAAGCGGGATCGCCAAAACGGCATCAACAACCAGATCATCCGGATCGATCAACGGATTTGCCACAAGGATTGCCTCCTCCGTTGTCCCATATCTGCGCGACAGTCCAAAGACCGTATCTCCCTTTTCGATCGTATGCATGCGGTATCCGGTCAGATATGGTTTTAACTGCTCCCATACCGCACGGTTTACCGTACACACATCCGTATTTCCGGTAAAATCTTTCAGCGCCTGACAGGTGTGCTCCCCGAAAATTCCGTCAATTCTCGTCGGATATCCCGCTCTGGTCAATGCAAGCTGCAAATATTCCACCCAGATACCACGGTCTCCCTGTATTAAAAATTGCATATTTTCCCCTTTGTATCATTCTTTCCACTATTATATGCACCTTCCCGGAAAATTTTCTTTTTTCTATTTTACAAAAGCGATATTATCCATGTTCACCGCACCGTTTTCTATCCTGTCAAACGCAAACCGTACACTTCTGATCTGACTCCTGTCAAATCCGTTTTCCTCCGTAAACTGCTTTTCCGTGATATGCACGGTCTGAAGTTGCCTCTTATATTCATTTTTTCCTGTGATATACTGGAGCTTGGATAATTTTACCGGAAATGCCGGATACAGGATCGTAGAATCGCATAAAGTACTGACCGCACGATTTCCATGGATATCTGTCAGCACCACAGAAAAATCCATCGGTTCATTCTCCGCTTTCTCCCTCAAATCCATGGCATCAAAACAGATTCCGCCCTCTCCCATTGCCATCGGCTCATCCAGTGCGATCTCATAATATGCCGCTTTAGTGTCCTTCCATTTCAGGCGCACTGCATGGTTCTCCCTCTTTCCCATCGCCGATTCAGAATCCGCCAATTCTTCCTCCGTCCACATTGTAAAATGCTCCGCTGATACGCTGCCACATGGTGCCGTTTCTAAATCAGAGTCCTCCTCATAATCAGTGATAAACAAAGCGTCTGACGTTTCATACTGCTGCACATAGAGTGTTTCCGGCAGATATTCCGCATACTTTGCATAATCTGTCAGAAAATCCGCATAGGTGTCTTTTTCCTTTAAGCTCTTATCTAAAAAAACAAGCGAGGCAATTTTTAAGATCTCCTGCTGATCCTCCGCTGTAATAAAATTTTTTACATTCAGCCACAGGGAAAACGGCCTCCCGATATCATATTCTCCCCATTCCGTATTGAATTGCCCGTGATTTGCACCGGCAATATAGAGCGAGGATGCTATATACGATCCGTCTTTTGAAAATGAAACATTCTCATACTGCTCATTTCCGAGAAAAACACTGATGTCCTGATCGTTTGCCCCCTGCAGCACCAGATAATCGACATCTGACAATTCCGTTTCATGCCCCGCCGGCAGATACTGGCTGACAGACGGTGCAACTGCGATAAGTGCCCGGATTCTGTAATGATAATCAAACGTAAACATTCCATTGCTCGGATATGCATCATACTCATTAAAAAGATATGCATCCGCGATCATCTCACCGCCCCGCGAATGTCCCATCAGTGCAATATTGTCCTCATCGATCTTACTGTAGACTGGCTGCGATTCATCCCCGTTTTTCTCTAAGATCTCCCCGATATTTTCCAAAAGAAGAACAGCGCGCGCATCATTTTCCCCACTTCTCTCATTTAAAAATATTTTCATCCACAGAGACGAACACATAGCCGTGTGATGCCAGATACTCTCCGAGATAATCATATCCACGATATGACTCTGCCGTAATGCTGTGGTTGCCGTGCGCCATAAACACGACCGGACAGTTTTCTGCCTCCTTAGGAAACCAGATTTTTCCCGCGATTGGTGCATCTTTTCTGGTATGTTTCGTAAAGAAACTGCGATAGATTCTGTGCCACTTTTTCTCTTTTGCCACATATGGACTTAAATCCACTGTCCCCGTCGTCATATCGGTTCCACCATCCGGACCATAGGTCAAACAGACGGGCGTATATGCTCCTTTTGCACAGTAATCTGCAAATCCTGCCACCTCACCTGCCTGTGTCACATAGATATTTTTTTTGAGATAATCCGAAATATATCTGTCCGAAAATCCCTGTCCAAACAAAAATGCCAAAAATGCGCACCAGACGATGCAGCCCGCTGCAAAGTGGATTCCGCTAAACAGTGTATGCCGTCGTTTCACAAGCCACGCCCAGATAAATCTTCCCGATAACAGCAGCAAAAAATAAATCAATGCAGCAAAAAAAGTGCTGACCATATGTTCATTGCCAACACTTCCATATACACAGCAGCAGACAAATATCAAAAATCCTGCAATCCCATACAAAAAACTCTCAATATTGCGATGCCAGATGCGGCCGCCGATGCGTGAAAACAGACATGCTGCCCCCGCGAACAGCATATCGCCTAAGATCACTCCTCCAACGAAAAAAATCAGTTTCGTTCCAAAATATTCAGATGCCAGTGCACCGCAGAAAAATCCCGTGATCACAAGCACCACCAATTTCATTCCCCATCCGGTATCTTTCAGATTCAACCGGTATGCCCTGCCATATCCCTGCAGTCTGCCACGCAAAAATTTTCTCATCTGTTAACTGTCCCTGCTTACTTTTTTCTCCGCTTTTTCCTCATACATCAGCATCTCAGCCCGTTTTACATAACTCTCTAACACGTTTTCTTCCCCGGGATGTGCGACTACAGCACCGATACTTGCGCTCAAATCAAAAGGGAGCTGCATTGCTCTCTGTGTCTTACTCAATTCCGTCCGGATCTTCTGTGCTAATACCCTGCCGGATTCCTCGTCCTTTGCGCCCTCTAATACAATAAACTCATCGCCGCCTGTCCGCGCTGCGATTGCATCTGCATCACAGTGTTTCAACATCGCTTTTGCAATGGAAACGATTGCAAAATCCCCATACTCATGTCCAAAAGTATCGTTAATGTATTTCAACCGGTCTAAATCGATAAACATCACTAACACAGGCATTTTTTTCTCGCGCATAATCGTGAAGTAACTTATCGACAACTTCTGGTATCCCATGCGGTTATAAAGTCCCGTCACAGAATCCCTGACATAAAGATCGGAAAGGATCTGGTTCATATGCTCTAATTTTTCTTTTTTATGGAGATTTTCCATCGCATTGGTCAGTGTTTTTATCACCTGGAACAGATATTGCTTTTCCATCAGATAAACTGCATTTTCAATAACAAAATACCCGACTGTACGGTTTCTGAAATGCATTGGCAGAAACAGAAAATCCGTTCCGCCCTTTTGTGATTCAAAAAATGGAAAAATACCCTCGATCTCCATCTGGTCTGTATCCAGCATTTTACCATTTTTATATGCAAACTTTACCTGCATGCATTTCGGATAGCCCTCCACATGAAAATCTTCCTCCTCAAAAAAGCTGAGGCTCCGATGTGTTTTCACCTGTTCCTTATACGTATCCATATGTGAATCCAGTATCAAATACATCGCATCACACTTTAAAGACGGGATACATTGTGGAATACAATACATCATCTCACGGACTGTATTGCATTTGAGAAGCTCGTATTCCAGGGAAAATACTTCATCCTCAAACCGTGCTGTCTCAATTCCATACATGACCTGCCCTTTTAAATATTCTGCCTGATCCGGCACTTCTCCCGGCATACAGCCACAGCTGTCCCAGAAAATGCCTTCTGTATCCGTATAATAAAACCGGTCCGGTTTTTCCCCTTTCCAGATGTGAAGAAACAGATCTGCACATGCGATTCCGACATTTTCCCGGATATGACTGATTGTAGAGATCCTCGGTTCATAATATGCCGCTTTGTCAAAATTATCAAAACCTGTCACACAAAAATCTTCCGGCACCTGGTATCCGTGCGCCGTGGCTGCCTCACACACACCGACTGCAATATTATCATTTCCACAGATAATCGCCTGTGGCAGCCTGCCTTTATCGTGTGTTTCAAGCAATTTTTCAAATCCGTTGACTCCGCACTGATATTCAAAGCTCTCACAATAAAAATCAGACTCCGAATATGTAAGCTGCTTTTCATCCATATATGCCTTAAGGCAGCAATTCTTTTACATTCTCATAATTATCTTCCGGGCCCATGACAAACCAGTATTTTTTACATCCGTGTTTCTCATAAAGGTGTTCAATCATCATCCGCATTGCTTTTTCATTGTTGATTCCGACATAATAAAAATCTTCAATCTCATTTACAATGGAAATGACCGGTACACCGGACTCTTTTGCCCGCCGTATCACATCTTCCCGCACCTTCGGATAGCCAATGTTATTGAGATCAAGAATGATTCCGTCAAACTCACGCAGATCCGGAAGCCGGTATATATTATACTCACCGGTATTATACTCCTCATCGCAGCTCCATCCGCCCGAACTATTAAAGATGTACAGACTCACTTCCTCGCCGGTCTGTCTGATTCTCTGAAGAATTCCTGCCGGCCATGCAAAAGTAAACCACCTTTTCCAGCCATCCATAATCAGTGCAATTTTCTTCATGACTCTCTCCTGTCCACCTTAATCCTGATAGGGTACTATACTAGTACATCGTTTTCAAAATAACTACACCATTCACTTGCCTGCGGATTGGTATAGTTA
>ENA-OQDM01001004-OQDM01001004.1-human-gut-metagenome-genome-assembly--contig:-NODE-1004-length-12818-cov-1.001576_pt1 | contig 12818 bp, 17 predicted proteins | sample MGYA00242772_ERZ504605 | MGnify/ENA primary metagenome ERZ504605 (study PRJEB26092, sample SAMD00036348) | human gut metagenome | host: Homo sapiens | study: EMG produced TPA metagenomics assembly of... | reverse complement strand
CAAGCGCCAAGGTATCCTCCGCAGCATCGGGCAATTTGTCGAGCGGAACGTTGTCGGGAACTGCGTCACGCGATACGTAGGCGTACGTCACCGGTAAATCAGCCGTAATGACTTCATTCACTTTCCGGGCTATCTCTGCAATCTGCTCTTCCGTCAGCTCATCCGCCAAATCATAGTTAATCTTACTTTTTTTCCGCTCTATATGTGCATTCCTCGACCGTTCGCAACCGAACATCCTGACCATCGTCTGGTTCAGGATATGCTCACAAGTGTGCATCGGAGCTATAGACACGTCCTGAAACTTAGGAGAAATCTGATTCATTCCCATAATAGACAAATTTTATTCCGTTTTTTTTATCTTTAGACACAAGGACAAAAGAACATATTGTTCTAACACGTTCTATTGTCATGTGGCTTGAATGGATTATTCCTTGATTGGTATTCTCTGAATTTTCTTTATCTCTATGCGTTCACCGCCGAAATTGATAAGCAGGCCATGGTCTTTATGGGTAGCGGCCAAGTAATTGACCAATTGAGCTTCGTGTACGGGCATTAGATGCTGCACAGCTTTAAGCTCGATGATTATTTGACCTTCTACAATGATGTCTGCCCTGAACTCCCCTACAACTTCATTCTTGTAATACACATTTATAGGCATTTCCGCTACTGCATAAATACCTTTTTCTTTTAATTCTATCACCAATGCTTTTTGATAAACGGATTCAAGAAAACCAGCCCCAAGGTGAATCCTTACATTGTAAGCACAATGAATAATAGACTTAATGAGTTCTTCCGTTTCCACAATTACTCCTTTTGTTCTTATGTTCTTTTGTCTGAAACAAGCTCTTATCTCGCTTTTCATCTTTAGACATAAGGACAAAAGAACATATTGTCCTTGCGTCTTCCTCTCTTGCTACAGTTTCCCCCGTTCTTCCAGATAAGAATCCTTGAACCCCAGGAAGTACAGTACCCCATCAAGCCCCATCGTGTTGATGGACTGTTTGGCATTCGCCACCACACGAGGCTTGGCGTGGAACGCAATCCCCAGCCCGGCTCGGAAAGCATGGGCAAGTCGTTGGCACCGTCGCCCACGGCAATCGTCTGGGCCAGATGTAACATGTTCCACTTGGGCAATAAGCTTCAATAATTCGGCTTTGCGGCGGCCGTCGACTATTTCACCTACATAACGTCCCGTCAACTTGCCGTCCTCTATCTCCAACTCATTGGCATACACATAATCTATGCCGTATCTGTTCTTCAGGTAATTGCCGAAATAGGTGAAACCTCCCGAAAGGATGGCAATCTTGTAACCATACTGTTTCAATACGAACATCAGGCGATCCACTCCCTCCGTGATAGGCAAATGCTGCGCGATATCCTCCATCACCGACACATCCAACCCTTTCAGCAAAGCCACCCGCTGGGTAAAACTTTCCTTGAAATCTATCTCTCCACGCATGGCCTGCTCGGTAATGGCTCTCACTTGCTCGCCTACTCCGGCACGGTCGGCCAGTTCGTCGATGACTTCCGTCTCAATCAAAGTAGAATCCATATCGAAACAAATCAGACGGCGCATGCGGCGGTACATGTTGTCCAACTGAAATGAGAAATCCATCTCCAGTTCACTGGACAACTTCAACAGTTTCGATTGCATGGCAGCACGGTCTTTCGGTGTACCCCGTACGGAAAACTCGATACAAGCCCGTATGTTTTCCCGTTGTTCATCCAATGGAATGCGCCCGGTGAGACGCTTGATGGCATCGATGTTCAGCCCCTGTTCGGCCAAAACCGAAGTGACAGCCTGTATTTGCAAAGCCGACAGTTTGCGTCCCAACAAAGTCAGGATATAACGGTTCTTGCCCTGCATGTTCACCCAGTCCGCATATTCGTCTTTCTTCACCGGATAGAAACGGATGTTCACGCCCAGTTCCGAAGCCTTGAAAAGCAAATCCCGCATCACATGCCCGGAGTATTCCTCTGCCGCACGCACCAACAAGCCCAAGGTCAACGTATTGTGTATGTCGGCCTGACCGATGTCGAGTACCGTCACATCATACCGGGCTAAAATCCCCATGATGGAAGAGGTCAGTCCGGGACGGTCTTCACCCGTTATTCTTATCAGTATCAATTCCGTATTCGAAGGTTCCATAGCTTTATATTCATTTAATGCCTGCAAAACTACACAAAAAAGGAGAAAACACAAAGGATACGGGCGGAATGCTTTCACATTACCGCCCGTATCCTATATATAAAAGGTATAACCTTATGTTAGAAACGGAAACTGAGATAAACCCGGAAAGACTTCGTACGCATACGCTGCCTGAAGGTATCCACGAAATCGGACGCATCCATATCCTCGTTCTCATAGTCATAACCGTCTTTCGTCGTCCACCGAAACGCCATGGTATTTCGTACCGCCCCAACGGCCTTCCACACCTAAGGATATGGCCTTCCAAGCCACAGCCGCACCGAAGTTGAAGAAAGGTACAAAGCCATAATACACTTCATCGTCCAACAACATGATGGAAGCCGAAGGCTGGAAACGGAAATAAGTGCTCACTTTCAGATGATGGATAGGATTCACCGTGATGGAAGGACCTATCTGCATGCCGTATTCAAACTGGTGACAGCCGAAATCCAAATCATAGTCCTCATCCTCTTCCATGTCCCAACCGTTATCGAACGGATCATCGTATCCCCAACCGTTTCCGAAACCGTTTCCGTCTCCGAAATCGTCATCATACGCAAATTTCTCCTCCACACTCGAATACTTCACATAGTTGAAATCCATCCAGCTCCAGTCCAAACCGATTTTAACCATCCCCCAAAGCGGCTTCTTGTGCAAGTAATACGTTTTACCCCAAGTGATATTCACGCCCGCTTCGCTCTTGTACTTGATGTAATCGTCTTTAGAAGTCAGACTCTGTTTTACAAAGCCGATATTGAAGTACTTGGCACGGTCTTTCCAAATCTTCTGGTCCAACTCGGCCTGGTTGGCATTGTCCACTTGTTTCGACAAAGTCCCCACGACCGTACGCAATGAATCCACTTCGTTCGCATTGCCGTTATTTTCCGCACCGGTGCCTACGAACTGCGCCTTCGCAGCCCCACATGCCATAAAGGCGGCTAAGGCAAACGCGCTCACAAACTTTTTCATTTTTTCTATTTTTTATTTGATTATAGTTATTCCACGGGCAAAGATAATAGTTTTTATAGTAAATAGTATTAAAATACGGAACTAAATGCAGAATTAATCGAAAAAACCGTTTAATTTCGTAACTGCACTTGCAATGCTATCGAATATCCCAAGCCATAATTAAATGTTACCCCATGGAGAAAATACCACACCTTTCCATCCCTTCATCCCAGACGCAGACGCCTCCGAGCTTCCACGCCTGTTTACCTGTCCGTTCCACTACGAACCGCACCCTTTATCCATCCGAGCAGCCGAAGAAGTGCGCCGCCATCTCACACTCCGCACCGACTGGAAAGCGGAACTGGACAAAGGAAAAATGTTCGGCGTATTAGTCGTGCAAAAAGAAGGAAGGACGGGCTTTTTAGCGGCTTATTCCGGCATACTTTGCGGACGCAACGACCACGATTTTTTCGTACCGCCCGTTTTCGACCTGTTGCAACCGGACGGTTTTTTCAAGACAGAAGAAGCGCAAATATCCCAAATAAACCATCGTATCGAAGCGTTGGAACACAGCGACATGCGTGCCTCGCTGCTCCAACAGGCTGCCGACAGGAAAGCAGCCGGCGAACAGGCATTGAAGGAAGCCCGCGACGCATTGAAAGAAGCCAAACGGCAAAGGGACTTGTTACGGGCATCAGACCACAACGACTTCACGGAAGAACAGCTCACCCGTGAAAGCCGGTTCCTGAAAGCTGAATACAAACGGTTGGAAAAGCAATGGAAAGCCAAACTCGAAGAGGTTGAAACCGCCCTGAAACGGTCTGACGAAGAAATTGAGGCGCTGAAAACCGAACGGAAACGCCGCTCCATCCTGCTGCAAAATCGGCTTTTCGCCCAATTCCGCATGCTGTAACGCACGGGGAGAGGAGAAAGACTTGTGGCATATTTTCCGGGAACACGGGCGGCCCGTACCGCCATCGGGTGCCGGAGAGTGTGCCGCCCCCAAATTGCTGCAATATGCCTACCGTCACGGCTATCGTCCTTTGGCCATGGCCGAATTCTGGTGGGGGGCTTCGCCGGAAGCGGAAATACGCAAGCACGGCTATTACTATCCGGCATGCAAAAGCAAATGTGAGCCGATACTCGGCCACATGTTTCACAGGGTCTGGATGTGGAACCCAACGCACATGAAGACAGCAAGCATCTCGACCACGATCCGGAGCTCGTCTATGAAGACGAATGGATGGTTGCAGTCAACAAACCGGCCGGCATGCTTTCCGTACCCGGCAAGGGCGACGCCCCTTCCGTATGGAGCTGGGCGCGTGCGCATTTTCCCGAGGCCACGGGACCGCTCTTGGTGCACCGTCTGGACATGGACACCTCGGGAGTGCTCCTCATCGCCAAAGACCCGGAAACGCACCGACAGTTGCAACAATTGTTTGAAACGCGGCACATCAAAAAAAGATACATAGCTTTGCTCGACGGCACGGTAACGGACGACGAAGGCATCGTCCGTCTTCCCCTCTGCCCCAACCCGGACGACCGTCCACGGCAAATGGTGAGCACGGCATACGGCAAAGCCGCCGTCACGCGTTTTGAGGTCTTGTCTCGCAGCCACGGTCAAACCCGCGTGGCCTTCTATCCCTTCACGGGGCGTACCCACCAGTTGCGGGTGCATGCCGCCCATCCGGAAGGATTGGACACCCCCATCGTAGGCGACAACCTGTATGGCCGTCGAGCCTCCCGCCTCTTCCTGCATGCCGAGACCGTGACCTTCCGCCATTTCAAGACCGGACGTTGGGTCAGCATTACAGCACCTGCCCCATTCTGACGGAAGGAAACGCGCCAACCGGTGCTCACTGTCCGCCGTCCGGCGTATGGCAAATGGCCTCTATCCGCTCCAGCTCCTCTCTCGAGAAATCCACTTTCCGCAAGGCCTTCAGGTTGTCTTCGAGTTGTGCCACGGAACTTGCCCCGATAATGACAGACGTTACCAGTTCGTCTTTCAAAACCCAGGCCAAGGACATTTCAGCCAACGTCTGCCCCCGCTCTGCGGCCACCCGGTCCAAGGCTTTGATTTTCTCCAAGACCGCCTCTGTCAATACCTCGCGTTTCAGGAATCGCCCTTGTGCCATACGCGAATCTTCGGGCACGCCTTGCAGATAGCGGGACGTGAGCAAACCTTGCGCCAACGGTGAAAAAGCGATAAACCCAACCCCGTACGCCCGGGCCTGTCCCAAAATGCCCTCCTCTTCCGGAGCGCGGTCGAACAGGTTGTAACGCCCCTGATACAACAGGCAATGCACGTCGCGCGCTTCCAAATAACGGTAAGCCTCTTCGGCCTTGTCGGCCGGGTATCTGGAAAGCCCCACGTAAAGCGCCTTGCCTTGGCGCACGATGTCCACCAAAGCCTGCATCGTTTCTTCCAACGGTGTCTCCGGGTCGTAACGATGGGAATAGAACACATCCACGTAATCCAAGCCCATACGTGCAAGGCTTTGGTCGAGACTGGCCATGAGCGACTTGCGGCTTCCCCAGTTCCCATAGGGACCGGGCCACATGTCGTAACCGGCCTTGGTCGACACAAACAGTTCGTCGCGATAAGGCTTGAAGGATTTCTTCATGATGAATCCGAAAGTCTCTTCGGCACTGCCATACGAAGGACCGTAATTGTTCGCCAAATCGAAATGCGTGATGCCATGGTCGAAAGCATAATGCGCCATCGCCAACGAATGAGACAAAGGATTGACGTCACCGAAATTATGCCACAACCCTAAAGAAACTTCAGGAAGGAGCACGCCGCTACGCCCGCTGCGACGGTAGCGCATACCGTTTTCATACCGGTCGGATGCCGGAGAATAAATGGGATTCAACATAAATACTATAATTGTTTTAGAAGTGTCTGACGCAAAAATAATGAAAAAAACATAAATCCGCCTGTCTCTCCCGGTAAAACTTCCTATCTTTGTTTATTATTATCACATAACAGATTTATTTCACATGAAACACACCTTCAGCGCATGTTGTTGCGCCATCCTGATTTCAATTTCCGCACAAGCGCAAAAAGGCGCTTCCCATTTCGAAATAGACACCCGCGCCCCCTTGCAGACGATAGACGGTTTCGGGGCATCGGACGCCTGGAGCATGCAACACATCGGACTGTGGCCCGACAGTGTGCGGTTGCAAACGGCCGATTGGTTGTTCAGCACCGAGAATGACAGCAAGGGGCAACCCCTCGGCATCGGGCTTTCGATATGGCGTTTCAACATCGGGCAGGCAGTCACGACCAAGGACGCGAAAGCGGCATCGGCTCGCATTGGATGCGCACGGGATGCTTCCTCCGGCCAGACGGCACGTACGACTGGACGCAACAACCCGGACAACGCAACTTCCTGCGCATGGCCCAAGAACGGGGCGTAAGGACCTTCATCGGCTTTTTCAATTCGCCTCCCGTGTACTTTACCCAAAACGGACTGGCTACCAACACCGGACGGGGCGGGACGCTGAACCTGAAAACGGAACATTACGGCGATTTTGCCCTATTCGCAGCCAACGTGGTGGAAGGGTTGGAACAGCATGACGGCATCAAACTCTCCTACGTCTGCCCCGTCAATGAGCCGGACGGCCATTGGAATTGGGTAGGTCCGAAACAGGAAGGCACACCGGCCACCAACCGTGAAATCGCCGGACTGGCACGGGCATTCAGCCAGGCGTTCACCCAAAAAGGACTGGACACGAAAATCCTCATCAACGAATCGTCGGACTACCGTTGCATGTTTGCCACTCACATGACCGACTGGCAACGTGGGTATGCCATCCAGTCGTTTTTCTGTCCGGACAGCACGGACACTTATCTGGGCGACACCCCAAACGTGCCGCGCCTCATGGCCGGACACAGCTACTGGACCAACACTCCCTTGGAAGCCCTGCGCGGCATCCGCATGCAACTGAAAGACACGCTGGACAAGTACAACGTACAGTTCTGGCAAACGGAAACCTGCATCATGAGCAATGATGAAGAAATAGGCGGCGGAGGCGGTTACGACCGTACGATGAAGACAGCCTTATACGTGGCACGTATCATCCATCACGACATCGTCTATGCCGGAGCGCGAAGCTGGCAGTGGTGGCGTGCCGTGGGCGGGGACTACAAGGACGGACTCTTACGTGAGTTCAGCAACCGCGAAGGGACGGACGGGCGCGTGGTGGACTCCAAACTGCTTTGGGCTTTAGGCAACTACAGCCGTTTTGTCCGTCCGGGCGCCACCCGTATGGGCATTACTGCCACCGACAAGGCGGGACGCGCCGTGACGGAAGGCGACACGGACCGCACAGGACTGATGTGCACCGCCTACCGGAACGCCGATGGCTCGTGGGTAATGGTCGCAGTGAACTATGCCACCGAGGCGAAAAACATGACCTTCCACGTGGATGACCGGAAAGTGAAAAGCTGGCAACCCTACCTGACGGCCGAAGGAACGGGAAAGAACTTACAGCCTGTCGACAAGGTGGGCAACGGAAAACAAACCGTCATCCCTGCACGCTCGATTGTGACGTTTGTAAGCCGGTAAGACGAACATTTTGTCAGTTTTTCAAGAATCGCCATCAGTCAAAATCCGACCTTATAGACCTGAAAAGAACGGTGTGATTGAATAAAAATACATCCAAACCGCATATATGCAGTAATGAATTGCATATATGCGGTTTTTTCTGCTGAAAGCGATTTTTCGTTTACAGCCAAATGAAAAAAAGTTCTCCGCAGATTGAAACGCCTGTGGCTTCTGCCTGAGCCAAAAACAAGAAGACCACGGAGATAAAACATGCCGAAAACACTTCTTTTTCGTCTGGTTGAAACCTTTTTGCCGACAAAAAAGAAAAGCAAAAAGACAATAAAACACACGTTTCGCTTACTACCAACCGCAAACACAGGCGGCAAACATGCCGTTTCGCCCCGCCTTGTAAAGCCCCAAACAGATTTTCCTATCCATTTGCCCGAAAGCCGATGCACGAGAATCGCGTATTCCGGCGCGACGTCCCTCTCGGCTGTATATAACGGATTCTCGCACGGACAGGTTTGTCATTTTGACAGCCGCCGCCTTTTCCCGAACCGTCCGCCGATTCTTCTTTTCAATTCGGAAAACAAAGTAATCTCCTTACGAATCGCCGAAGCCGAAAGCCACACGCTGGCACCTAATACGCATCCGCCTGCTGCAACCTTGAGCCATACTTCGGACTGCATGCCCAAAAACAAAGCTGCCGCCACGCAAAGGAACTGTGCCGCCATGAACGGACGTGCCGCCTTGTCGGGCTTGAAGCCGTAACGTCGCCCGTACACAGCATAAATCATCCACCAATCGAACACTCCGGCCAAAGCCAAGGCGATTCCCGTACCCAAAATACCTCCGTACACAAAACCGACAATCACGCACACGGCCATAAAGATGTCGTAGGCCGCCTCCATGCACAAATACATGACGGCATCGCCTTTGGCCAACGAGGTATATGCCACGGGGAGCGTCATCGACTTGAAAAACATGTGCATGGAAGCACAGACAGCCATGCCGGTCATGGGCAGGAAGGACGATGAATACAATACCCTGATGGCCAATGGCATACATATCATGAACAACACCAAAAAAGGCGACAATGAGCAACACGCAGACTTTTATCTGGCGGTTGATGGTCTGGTTCATCCGCCCCACATCGGCATTCACAGACGACAAGCGCGGAAAATAATCGGCATCGACCGCCGTGAATACCACCCCGGCGTAAGTAATCACCAGGTTATACCCCATACCGTACAAGCCCACGTCGGACAACGAGCCCCAATTAGTAATGAAAAGAGAAATCCCCATCGCCACCGACATGTTCACCGCCGTGGCCATGATATAAGGCACGCCTACGCGCACCATGCTCCATCCCTTGCGGAAATACGCCCGGCTCAGCAAGTCCACGCGCCAAGGAAAGACGGGAAGCGAAAGGGACAGATGAGCCACCATCACCCCCAACGTACTGACGACCAAGGCAGGTACAACCCCCGACATTCCCCAAAAGTAATAAAAAGGAACCGTCAGCAGCAAAGTGGCCGCTGCCCCCAACACGGAAATCAAAGCCACACGCTTCAACCGCCGAACGGCTTTCAAAATGGAAATTTCACCCACCGTAACAGCCATAAAACCCATGACGGGAGAAAGCAAACAGAGAGGCAGGATATGGGACGTATCGCCAAAAGCCCAATAACTTATGGCAGGCGAAAACAGCAGGCACAGCAACATGCCGGCCAAACCGGTCCATACGCTCCACGTACGCACTACTTCTACCTGTAGGAGAACTTTCTCCGGATGGTTTTCTCCGTAATATTCTGCAATCTCTTTAATGGAACTAAACGAAATGCCCAGATTCGACGTGTTGTGGAGAAAACCGATGACACTCTGGTACAAAGCCGAAAGCCCAACTCCGGCCGTGCTGAGCAAAACGGCCGCCAGCTTGTTGCGCACCACGCTGACCAGTATCGTAAGCACCTGTATGCCTCCCAGAAAGCCCGTGTATTTTACGATGTGGTCGTAGGTCGCGTCTTCCCTGCCTTCCGTCTCTTCCAAGACCGTCAAACCGTCTTTTATTTCTTGTGTCTCACTCATAATATGGGAGACAAAGATACGGCATTTCCATTTATTTTCCGTATCTTTGTCTAAAAATATCATGAAAGTCCTATTACTTGGCGAATATAGTAACGTGCATTGGACCTTGGCTCAAGGGTTGAGAGCTTGGGGCATTCCGTCACGGTAGCATCGGACGGCGACAGTTGGAAAAACTATCCGCGTGACATTGATTTGCATCGGAAGTCGACAGGAAAAACAGACACGTTGGATTTCCTTTTCCGTGTAGCTCGGGCTCTCCCTTTCATGAGGGGATATGATGTGGTGCAACTCATCAATCCTGTTTTTTTAGAACTGTGTCCGGAACGCCTGTTCCCTATTTACCGTTTCCTGCGCCGCCACAACCGGAAAGTATTTCTCGGGGCATTCGGCATGGACTATTACTGGGTAAAGGCAGGACTGGACTGCCAGACGTACCGTTACTCTGACTTCAACATCGGGACGGAAGTCCGAATGAATCCCGACAACGACCGTTTCATAGCCGAATGGCTCAACGGTCCTAAAGGAGAACTGAACCGCTTCATAGCCGGCGACTGCGATGGCATAGTCAGCGGTCTCTACGAATACGACGCTTGTTACCGACCGCATTTCCGGAAAAAACGCAATTTATCCCCTTCCCCATCGACTTGTCGGAAATCACGCCGCGCATCCCCCATCCCGAAACGAAGCGGACGCGTTTTTTCATCGGCATACAACGCAAACGGGATGCTTACAAGGGGACAGACATCATGTACAAGGCATTGGTAAAATTAGCCACACGTTACCCCGACCGGATAGAAATCGTGAAAGCGGAATCCGTTCCCTTCGCACAATACAACCGGATGATGGATCACAGCGATGTGTTGCTGGACCAGCTTTATTCCTACACGCCGGCCATGAATGCCTTGTGTGCCATGGCCAAGGGATTGGTTGTCGTAGGAGGGGGCGAAGAGGAAAACTACGAAATCCTCGGGGAAAAAGAGCTGCGGCCTATCGTCAACGTACTCCCTTCTTTTGATGACGTGTACGCCAAACTGGAAGAGCTTATACAACATCCTGAGGACATCGCCCGACTGTCTGCAGAAAGCATACAATACGTCCGTCGTCATCACGACCACCGGAAAGTAGCGGAACGATATGTCGCATTTTGGAAGAGTAGAACTTAAAACATTGAAGCCTTAAAAACGAAGCATGAAACTCACCATCATCATCCCTGTATATAAGGTGGAAGCCTACCTTGACTTCTGCCTGAAAAGCATAGCACGGCAAAACGTGGAGGACTACGAAGTCATCCTCGTAGACGATGGTTCGCCGGACAGAAGCGGAGCGCTTTGTGACGCATGGGTACGGAAAGACGGACGGTTCCGTGTCATCCAATTGCCCTGAAAACCGTGGACTGAGCGCGGCGCGCAACAGAGGATTGGACGAAGCGCGCGGAGAATATGTCACATTCGTCGATTCCGACGATTATATCTCCCCGCATACATTGCAAGCCAATATGGAATTACTGGCCCTGCACCCCGAAGCGGATGTCCTGGAATATCCCGTATGCGTTTACCACGGCACGGCAAAAGCCTACTGTTATACGCCCGGAACATGCGAAATCACGGATTACACCGGATGGGCACACCGCAAAGGCTACATACATAGTTATGCTTGGAACAAAATCTATAAACGCTCGTTGTGGAAGTCTCTCCGCTTCCCGGAAGGCAGATGGTATGAGGATGTCTTCACCATCCCGGCCGTATTGCGCCAAGCACGATACATCCTGCGTTCGGACAAAGGGCTATATTATTATTGCAGTCGACAAGGCTCTATCTCCAACACCTTCTGTGACAAGGGCATCAATGACCTTCTCCAGGCCAACCTCACACTATATCGCACATTGTCCGACAATACAAACCTGAACGACAAGGATTTGGACGATGCTTACCTACACTTGTGCGACCATCAGATCATACGAATACAATTCGGTGGTACCCTTTGCATCCCCGAACGCAAAATACCATTGCGCCGCGCCTTGTTCGCCCGTCGCCCGCTGAACTACCGCATCAAAGCTATACTGAAGGCACTGAGCGGCAACCGCTATTGCGGTATTGTAGCACGAACCCGTAAAGTACTCAAACGATGAACAAACCGTCAATCAGCTTCATTATCCCTTATTACAAGGTAGAGCTTCCGCTACTTGCCCGCGCCATAACAAGTATCCTGCGCTTGGGACAAAAGGCCGATTGGGAAGTTTGGGTCATAAACGACGGTACGCCCGGACACGAAGCGGAAGACTACCTCGGTTCACTGGACGACCCGCGTATCCACTACCATGTCCAGCCTAACTTAGGATTAGGAGGGCAAGGAATACGGGCATGGAAATGGCTCAAAGGAATATATTCAATTTTTAGATGCGGATGATTTTCTATTCCAAAAAGCTTTTTCCCAGATTTTGGATGTTTTAGGAGAAAAACATCCGGATCTTTTATCATTCGAGTTTAAAAAAGTCTATCATACGGGATTATGGGATACGAATGTCCCGGCTTGGCAAACAGTCTTTCAAGGAAGTGGAACTGATTTCATGCTCAAACACAATTTACACGGTTGTGCCTGGGGGTATGTATTCAAAAAGTCTGTACTCGACGGCCTGAGGTTCACATCCGGAATTTACCACGAAGACGAAGAGTTCACCCCACTTCTATTCCTAAAGGCACGGCATGTCATCATAACTAACCTGCCGGCTTATGCCTACTTTCAGCGACAATACTCGATTATACACCATCCTGACAGGAAAATTATAAAAAAACGTTATTCCGATTTACAGCATATCATTCTTTGCCTCACAGACAAAGGCCGACAAATGGAAGGTAATGCCGCCATAGCTTTGAACAGGCGAATTGATATGTTGCGCATGTCCATGGTGTATACACTGTTAGGCGACAGCCCGGACACGGCTTTCCTGCTCGAAACATTGGAAAACATGAAACGGACGGGGCTGTACCCCCTTACACCACATTTCTACTCTTTCCCTTACACTCGTACGTGTGTACTTTAACATT
>ENA-OQDM01001003-OQDM01001003.1-human-gut-metagenome-genome-assembly--contig:-NODE-1003-length-12822-cov-1.981331_pt1 | contig 12822 bp, 7 predicted proteins | sample MGYA00242772_ERZ504605 | MGnify/ENA primary metagenome ERZ504605 (study PRJEB26092, sample SAMD00036348) | human gut metagenome | host: Homo sapiens | study: EMG produced TPA metagenomics assembly of... | reverse complement strand
TTCGCCAATGCACGTAAACGCATAAAATCCTCCGTTTCCAACAATATCATCCGTATATAACTGTACTTTCGCAATTATATTTGTACTTTGTATACAATAAAACTCTTTGCGCATATTTTAAATCATTTTTTTTAGTTTTCAATATAGGAGTTTTCATTTTTTCCGGAAATTTTTTTCATTATCATCCCTGCCTGACAAGAATTAACGACTGCCCCGGCTTTACCTCTTTTTCCGTAAGACTGTTCACACCCGAAATCTCATCCACAGTTGTATAAAATTTCTTTGCAATATCCCACAGGGTATCTCCGGCCTTTACAATATAGACCGTAATTCCCGGCATACTTTCCAGTTTCTTACGATCCAGCGGCTGTTCTTCCACAGATTCAATAAGCTGCTCTTCCCACTGTCTGAACACAAGCACATTCAGTCCCACCGCCGCCTTGACTTCAATCTCATCCCCATCTGCCATTGCAGTGGAAAGCTGTTCAAGGTCAGCCTGAAGTAAATATGTGCAATCCTTCCCGATCTCTTCTGCCTCGATCAGATGGGTAAACGGAAGCATGGCATCCATAGAATAAAACGGCATTTCATCATTTCCAATAATATACAGGATCTTGAGTGCCACAATTCCTTCTGCCACAATTCCCTTATCCGTAATCCTGGTCTTATCTACTTTTACCTTACCGCTGCTGTGGCAAAGCTGCAAAACTTTTCCCTGACTCTCCTTAACTTCTATCCGGTCTGTCAGACGACACCTGGAAAAATTCCGTACCAGAAGACTTTCCAACATTTCCTTTTTCCGATGAAGAACACATTCTTTGTGTGGGCTGTATGCATCAAGAAGAAGTTCATGCTCCTCTTCCCTGTACATTTTCATATTTAATTCCAGTACCACATCCACCTGCAGGATACGTTCTTCACCATCCGGATCAGGCTTTACCTCTATCCCCTGATGAAGAAGAGACACCTCAATATGTGGGATCAGATCTTCCATACAGCCACTGCATTCCATCTCATTGGAAAAAGGCATGGTATACTCCAGCCACTGAGGTGGATTCTCCTCTTCATACCCTGTATACAGAAGAAAAACTGCAAGCTCTCCTTTCACCCGGAGTTTGTTCTCTCCCGGCCGCAGGTCCAGATTCCTCGGTTCAGCCATATACCACAGAAGGTTTTCTACATTCGGTCTGTTTGACGCAAGAGTAATATCATCCTTAATGCGCAGAGTATCTTTTTTATGTACACGAAGACTCATAAGCCGGACTTTCTCCGTTTTCACAGAGACTTCCTGATCCTCTGCGGAAACCGGAAGTTCAACGACTGCCAGTTCATCTACCACTGCATAAAAAGTTACAATTGCTTTAATATTCAGTTTTCTGGAATGGATCATATGAACACTGAGATCCTCAATCTCCCATTTCAGACACAGCTTATCTCCCCCTTCGATTCCCTCCAGATTAATCAGCTCATCCAGCGGAAGCTTCGCAGAAAGGCTGTAAATCCTGCCCTCTTTTTCCCCCACATAAAGCAAATCTGCATTTAATGTCCCTTTAAGAAGCGCTCTTCCTTCACTCAGCCTCACTTCCTCCATGGAAACATCCGCCTTGCTCTGCACCAGTCTCCCGATATCCGGTTTCACATCGGGCACATTATAGTCCTCGTCAAAAGTCGCCTGCGCTGCCGCTTTGTTTTTGATCCGCAGCATCTGAATACTTTCTTTTTTTAATTCCAACCTGCTTCCTTCCTTTCTCTGTTTACTTTATGATAAAACCCAAAAATTCTATCGGTTTCTCTGTTTCTCTGATTTTCAGGACAATACAGGGATAAGACGGTTCACTGCCTGCATCCGCTTTCTCCGGACCTATCAGCCTTGTCTTGCAGAATACTGCGTTCTCTGATTCGGAAACCTCCTCCACCTGAATACTGTACCCTCCTGTAAGCTGCTCTCCATATCCCTTCATCAGATACCTTATATCTCCCACCTGATAGGTCATCTGAAATACTTTCTTTTTCTTCTGTTCCATCAGTTCTGAAATCTCTTCCGGAATTTCCTCCTGCTTTACGATCGTATATTCCAGAGGTGTACGTTCGCCCTCCTCAATCCTGATAAACTGACAGCCCGCCGGCAAAAGAGCCAACAGCAACACACAGAGCAGTCCTCCTGTCCTTTTGCCCATAATGCACCCCTGCTCATTCTTCGCTAAATATTCTATGCCGGATACAGCCCTGTTATTACCATACTCTATGCTATATATCTGACAGTAACTGCTTTTCTGCAGGAAAGAATCCTGTCCTCAGTGCTTTATTTAATGCCAAAAAATCATTATACTATGATTTATTTCTTGCAGGATATCTCATAATTCCTTATAATAACTTCTATACTTATATATGGGCATCAGCATTATATAATGCCCGGAAAGGAATTAACGAATGATACGATTTATCCTCGTCTGTATTGTTGTGATCGGATACCTGATCCTGTCCATCCCCATCCTGCTGGTCGAATGGATCATCGGCAGATTTTCTCCTGAAAAGAAGGATATCAGCTCCCTTAGGATCATCCAGGCAGTATTCCGATTTATCCTTAAGATCACCGGTGTAAAGATTACTGTGATCGGAGAAGAAAATGTGCCAAAGGACACACCTGTACTTTATATCGGCAACCACAGAAGCTACTTCGACATACTTCTTACTTACTCCCGCTGTCCGATCCGTACAGGCTACATTGCCAAAAAAGAGATGGAGAAAATTCCTCTTCTTTCCACATGGATGCGTTATCTCCACTGTCTCTTCCTTGACAGGAAAGACATCAAACAGGGACTCAAAACGATCCTGACCGCAGTAGACAAAGTAAAATCCGGAATTTCCATCTGTATTTTCCCGGAAGGAACCCGAAACAGAAATAAAGATGAGCTGGACATGCTTCCCTTCCATGAAGGAGCTTCAAAATCGCTACCAAGCCAATTGCCCGATCATCCCAATTGCGATCAGCAATTCAGCCAACATTTTCGAGGCACACTTCCCGAAGATATCTCCTGCAAAAGTTGTAGTAGAATACGGTAAGCCGATCTATCCGGATGAACTGAGCAAAGAAGATAAGAGGCATGTCGGAGAATATACGCAAAACGTAATTCGCGAAATGCTTATAAAGAACAAACCACTGACTGAAAAATAATAAGACCATCACCAGTACATCGAAAATTAAGTTTCTACTATATTGACGACAACGCCGCAGATGAAAAATCAGACAAGTCAATATAGCAGTTACTTAATATTCGCTGTACTAGAGCGTAAAAACAAAAATTTACGCTCTGCCGGACTGTTATATATCAAAATTTCCATTGTATCTGGACTGATCCGGGAAATACCTTAAGTGACCTGATCATCTTATCAACTGTAAACCTCTTCTCCTCAAAATCAATCTCTCCCCACAGACTTACATTAGATGCTACCTTTTCCATCTGCTCCGGTGTCGCATGATTCTCCGCAAGCACCGATAATTTCTCCAGCTTTAACTGATGTATCTGGTCTATTTCTTCCACTCTCTGATTGATATAATCTGTCAGTGTTTCTCCGGCACCTGCCAGAGAATCCACAAGCAGAGAAATCTCCTTTTCCATTTCCTCAATCTCCCTGTAAATCTGTTTTACCTGCGGATTTTCCTTTAACTTCGTATAAGTGGCAGGAGACTGTCCTTCGCGCAGCTTACGTACCATCTCTTTATATACATAATTCTCCACATCTTCAGTATAAACCTTCCCGCACCCCGGGCAGGCTTTGTTGTTCAGACGCTTCGTACATCTCAGGTACTGTTTACCAGACTGTATTTTAATACTCATAAGTGCGTATCCGCAATTGCCACATTTCACTTTCCCTGCCAGCCATGTATTCACAGCTTTCCTATTGGCCTGAATCGTTTTATTTCTCATAAGCTTGATCCTGCAGTTCAGCCACTGCTCCGAAGACACAAGCCCTTCATGAGGTGCCACCACCAGCATATGACCCTTAAGATTTTGCAGCTTATCTGTCTGCGCATCCCGCCCCTGATAAAGATAACATCCATGAATCCCGTCAAACTGCTCCGGACTGCTTACTATATTGGTTCCATGGCTCCTGAAAAAACGGTACACATCCATATCAGCCCGCACATATACCGGATTTCTCAAAAGCTGGGCCAGCATGGAACGTATCAGTTCCTTTCCGTAGAACTGCACTCCCTTTTCCGCATAATATCTGGTGATATCCCCATAAGAAGTGTCCGGTTGTTCGTACATATCAAAAATTTCCCGCACAATTGCCGCTTCCCCGGGTTCTTCCACAAGCTTCTTTGTATGGATTCCCTCCATCAGAATCTCCTCAAGCCGATAACCATAAGGAGGCTTGCCGCCCATGCGAAAACCTTTCTGACTTCTGGAATAATATGCGTCGCTGACACGCTTCTGAATAGTCTCACGTTCCAGCTGCGCAAACACAATGCAGATATTTAACATTGCCCGTCCCATAGGTGTCGAAGTATCAAATTTCTCTGTAGAAGAGACAAATTCCACCTGATACTGCTGAAACAGATTCATCATATTGGAAAAATCCAGAATAGAACGGCTGATCCGGTCCAGCTTATACACGATCACTTTCTCCACTTCCCCTCTGCGGATATCTGTCAGAAGCTGCTGAAGCTGTGGTCTGACTATATTCTTGCCGCTGTAACCCTTATCCTTGTACTCTTTGAAACTTCCACCCTTTAACTCGTACTTGCAGAACTCGATCTGACTTTCAATAGAAATACTATCTGCTCTGTCCACTGACTGCCTTGCGTAGATTGCATTGATTCTCTTCATAGGGTTCCTCCTTTGTGAAATGAAATAATTGTTGTTTTGCCGGGCAATGTTGTTACCGTTCACCCTGCATTCCGCAGCACGTCTTGCAATGCACAGAATAAACAGTAACCGGCACTGTAACCATTCAACAATTCCTCCTCCGGGAAGAAAAAACTGAACGATTATATTTTGTCAATACAATTACGATAACAAATATTTAAAAATGTGTAAATCGACTTTTTTCTATCTTTATGTATAGATTTTTCCGACAGTTTCATTGTATAATGATGTCATAAACATTCCTCTACAATCAACTCTTTCCTCTGCTGATCATTTACAACTGTCCTGTACCGTTACCGTTCACTCTATACCTGTGTCACCGACTAAAAGGAGATTTCCCATATGAGAAGAAAATGTACCGATTCCCTGATATACTGGAAAAAAATCCCGGCCGCAAACCTTTAATCCTCCAGGGGCTTCGCCAGACAGGCAAGACCTGGTTGCTTATGGACTTCGGAAATAAGCAATACGAACATACACTCTACATCAATCTGGAAACAGACCGCTCTGCTGCAGACTATCTGTCTGTTCCACATGATCCACAGGAAGTACTGCTTTTTCTGGAAACCTGTGCAGGAAAACCACTGCGCCCTGCCTCTTCCCTTCTGATTCTTGACAATATCCAGTGCATTCCTCAGATTTCCACACTTCTTACCTCTATTGCCCTGGACTTTCCACAATATCACATTGCCTCTATCTATAAAGGTGTGGTTAACTCTGATTCTTTCTCCGTCCACGACTTTGATATCCTGACTCTGTATCCACTGGATTTTGAAGAATTTCTGTGGGCCAATGCTGAGTTTGCCCTTACAAGAGAAATCCGCAATCATTTCTCCGATTTCAGCCCAATGGGAAAGAAACTCCACGAAAAAGCCCTGTCACAGTTCCGTCTCTATCTGATCATCGGCGGAATGCCTGCTGCCATTATGGAATACAAAAAAGAAAAGAAGCTCCTGCTGGTACCTGACACCCAGCAAAAGCTCCTTAATCTTTTTCTCAGCGATATTACTGCTCTGGCTCCAAAAGGAACCGCCCGCCACTGCCGCAATGCCTGGCTCTCGATCCCTGCACAGCTCGGCAGAACCAGCCGTAAATTCCAGTACACCTGCATTGCAAAAGGTGCTACCGCCAAAGTCTATCATGAACCCCTGCAGTGCTGATCAGCGCCGGACTTGCCATTCCCTGCCAGACAGCTGTCTGCAGCAAACCTTCGGAAACCTCCTTACATCTGTATCCTGTTGACACCGGATTATGCTCATGCATACTAAAAATCCCTGCCTTCCAGCTTCTCTCAGGAGAAGAAACCACCGCCGGTACAGCCTGTATCGAAACCTTTCTGGCACAGCACTTTATCCGGAATGGCTATGCCCTCTCTTACTGGTCCAGCGGCAACCAGGCGGAAGTTCCCTTTTTACTGTCCAAAAACAGTCATTTTATTTCCATAGACTACCGCACCACCCCACATCAGAAGTGCAGGAACCTTATGCAGCTGAATAAATCTTCTCTCTCTCCTGCACCCACGCAAATGTATTTAATCTCTACCGAAGACTTCAGGCAAAAAGAAGCTTATCAGATCGTGCCTTTATATGCGGTATTTTGCATATAGAACGTGGCAGATACAACAGGCAAAAGCAGACTCCGGCCATATGACGCAGCGGCATCGCATAATGGATCTTTGCCTGATTTTCCAGTCCCCAGAGAACAAAGTCCACACCATATGCCGTCTTCTTTACAACATCCAGGATCGGCTCCGGTCATTGCGATCGGAGTCTTTCTTTTTAATAAACCTATACCATATATTCTAACAGAATCTTATCCTTATATTGCTTTCTGCTATTTCAAGGTGTATCTGACTCCCCTGCCTGCACCTGTTTTTTTCAGGATTTTCTTTTCAATCAGGCTGTTCAGAGTACGTACTGCTTTACTCTTTTCCATTTCTGCTGCTTTCTCAATTTCTGATCTTGACATTTTTTCTTTTCCCTTAAGGATGTTGACCAGTATCTGTTCGGCTTCGTTCAGGTCATAGTTTTCCCTTATAACAGGAAGAATTACTTTGATAGAATTAGAAAAACACTGATACGATGGTTTTATCAGTGCGTTCCTGTAAGCATGATTGATCCTCATGATTCCGGTTCCAAATTTCTCAATATATTTCAGCCGGAAGAACACATTTCCGATAATAGGATTTCTGAGTATGGATATCTGACCATTCAGGTATTCCTCTTCGCTGATTCCGGCAGGAAGCCCTCCCGGAGAACTGATCTCAATCCTGTCCGCATACATACTGACTTTTATAGATGCCGGGATATCCCACATTCGATGGATCAGAGCATTGGCTATTGCTTCCCTGAAGGCTTTTTCCGGGATTTTGTCAATACATTTCCTTTCGGCTCCCTCTATTTTTTCATACTGATAATACTTTCGGAACATCTGAAGTGTTTTTTCCAACTGAGAAAGTATGGAAATATTTTCCAGTGATTCCCTGTCCATGATCTCATCTATGGTATCACCAAAACGTATGATATCTATTCCCGTAAACTGATTATCATCAGCAAGAAGTGCAGCTGCATTATTGAACCCACTCTGATCAGAATACAGTTCAAGAGTTTTTAAAATATCTTTATTGATCTTCTCAATGCCCATCACTCGGATAAATTCTGTTTCCAATTTAGCAAAAGTAAGCTGCTGATTGAATGAAGTGATCTCCTCAAAAGTCTGATTACAGCCCTCCAGGATCAACCGGTTATATTCCAGACGATCCACTTCAACTGTAGAAGAATCATTTCTTTTATAAGCTTTACCTTTATAGAGATAAGGCTTATACCTGCCTTCATAAACAGTAAGCACAATCGTATTCTCCTGTATCTCCAGACGGAACTCCGGCACAGGACTGAGACTGTCGTTGATCTTATTCTCCAGATTCAGGCATCCGTTCACTGGATCTGTTATGCCGATGATGTTCCCCTGATCATTGATTCCAAATATAATCTTTCCTTCGCCATAATTAGCATAGGCACTGATTGTTTTCAGAAACGTATTAGATGACAGATTTTCCTTATATTCCAATGTTCTGCTTTCCCTCATGATACATTCTCCTCCACATTTTCAACCCTTTGAAACCCAATATTGATTTATAATATATAGTATAAAATCGTTTCTATTGAAATGCAACGATTTCTTTTTTCGTTTCATATAGAATGCAACGATTTATATAATCATCAAATATAATTCCGCCGATCAACAGCTAACGTAATTGTATAATTGTGAAATAATAAATATTATGCGTAAATAGTACAGTTATAAATCATTTCATTTTAACTTTTATTTCTATATTGCTCTACTCAAAACAATTTTTTTCCACAAAATCAACCTGTCCACCACCCAAAGGGGAACTATAATCATGACAAAGATTAAAAACACGAAGAAAGGCATGGCTAAGAAAACCTTAAGTATGTCTCTCGTCGTTGCAATGCTGGCAACCTCTAATGTGCCGGTTTGGGCTGCTGAGTTCAGTGATGGTACTGACGCTTCCGTAGCTACTGAAGCAGATGCGTTCGCTGCAGAAGCTCCTGTTGTTGACGATACAGAAGACGCAGCTTCAGCATCTGTAATGGTAAATGAAGCTGATATTACTCTTAACTTATCTGCAGACAGCAAAAAAGTTGTTTGGGGAGGAGCATCTGTTATCAGTGGTACTGTAACTAAAACTGACGGATCAGAAGTAGAAGGTGGATGGCAGTATCGTTGGGTTGACGAAAAAGGTATTGCATATGCATCTTCTAACGGAAAAGTAGACGATGCAACTGATATGAGTTTAAATACAACAGCTGACATGGCTGGAAAAACATTAACCCTTTATGTTTACGATGTAGACAGCAATCAGCAGACTCTTTATGACATTAACACAGGTATTTCTGTAGCTGTAGAAAAGAGATCTTTAAATTCTGTGACTGCTACACCTGCAACCACAACAAAAGCATACAACGGTTTTGCTCAGACTATTACTGAAGCTGACGGCGTTGCACTTACTGTTCTGGATTCTGAAAATGCAAATGTAGCTGCTGATGCTTATGAAACATCTGTAACTAATGCAACTAATAATAAAGAAGAATTCAAACTTACTGTAACAGCAAAAGAAGACTCTGCTTACACAGGCAGTGCTGAACTTGTAATCGGTAACGTTACAGCAAAAGCATATGCAAAAGGAGATATCCTTGCAACAGCAACAAAAGGACAGTCCTATCAGTATACAGGTAAGGCTATTAAGATTTCCAAAGATAACATTACATTAAAAGAATCTGCTTCCAGTAATAAAGGCGCTGATGGAAAATTAAGCGGTGCTGATTTATCTGCTGCAGTTACAACTGCTCAGGTTGAATATACAAAAGTAGGTGATTACCCCGTTGTTGTATATGTTGACAAAACAAAATTAAAGAATTTTACAGATGCAGATGAATATTACACAACAAATGAGACTGTTAACGTTGCAAAACGTGACCTTTCTACAGCAGGAACAAAGATTACTGTTAACACTTTAAGTGGACAGATTCCAACAGATATTGCTGTAAGCAAATTAGCTGATTATCTGATATTTACAGGTGTAGAAGGCTCAGACCTTTCTGCAATTAAAAACTCCAGCAAAGAATATACACTTATTGTAAAAAATGCTGATGGTACAGACGCTGAACAGTTTAAAAACGGAAGTACATATACTGTTACAGTACGTGCTAAAGACGGTGGAAACTGCACAGGTGAGCAGACATTCACTGTTGTTGCTACTGCAGCTGCATTAAATGCTGTATCTGCAAAAACACAGTATACAACAGATTATACAGGCGATGCGATCAAACCTTCCAAGAGCGATTTAGGAGAACTGGTTATTCAGTATTTCAACGCACAGGGTAACCCCAAAACAGAAGATCTTGGAACAGACGGATACGAAATCACAGGATATACAAACAACGTAAATGCAACAACTGTATATGACGGAAATTACAATCCAGTAGCAAACGCTTACGTTAACATCAAGATTACAAGCGGAACATACAAAGATCAGACAGCATCTATTCCGTTCTTAATCAAACCACTGGTAGTTGAAGCTGATTATGTAACTGTACCGGATGATGTTTCTATTAATAAAGCACTTACAGAAGCAGGCGAATATAAACTTCCTGTAACAGTTGTAGCAAAAGGCAAAAAAGTAGAAAAAACTCTCACAGACAGCGATTTCACAGTTAAATATGAATATGAAAACAAAGATATCGCTAATGGCTTGTTTAACAACATCATTACAGAAGTTACTGTTACAAACACAAACTATATTTTAAAAACAACAAACGGCAAAACAAGAACTGTTACAGCAAGCGGTAAGACAGAAATCGTACCTAAGAAATTAACAGACGCTATGGTTGTTGCAACACCTTCTACTTATACTTACACAGGTGGAAAGATCCAGCCTACTTATGCAGTGCTTGACGGTGCTATTGCTCTTTACAAGAAGGGTGAAGTTAACGATAAAGATGCTGAATATGAGGAAGTAAGCATCAGCAATGCTGTAAATGTTGGTACTGGAACAATCACTGTACAGGGATACAACTACTTCTATTCAGGAAAAGCAACTGGAACATTTACAATCACAGCTGCAAACACAGCAGATGTAAAAGTATCCATCGCTGATCAGGATTACACTGGAAAACAGGTAAGACCTCGTAAATTTACAGCAACATTAAACGGAAACGATGTATCCAACCAGTTTGAAATCGTTTCTTATGGCGAAAACGTTGAAGCCGGAGTCGGAACAGTTGTTCTGAAACCATTAGATGGAAACAAGAACTTCACAGGTTCTAACATCACAGCAAGCTTCAATATCGTAAAAGAAAAAGTAGAAGCTACTCTTAACGTTTATGACAGCAAAGGATTTGACGTAACAGACGCTTATACAGCAGATGTAGATAAAGATGCTGATGGAAATGTAAATGGTGTAGTTCATAACAGCCAGGTTGCATTCACATTTGACGGAAATGAGCATACTTTTGCAAAGGCATTATTAAGCAACATCAGAAAAGTTACAAATGATGGCGTAAAGACAACTGCAAAAGAAAGCGATTTCGAAATCAAATATGCAGACAATATCACAGGTAAGAAAGTAACTGCTGGAAAAGAAAACATTGGTTATATCTATGCAGTAGCTAAAGAAGGAACAGGATTTGCAGGAACTAAGACAATTGTTACTTCTGATGGAACAATTATCAACGGTGTTGTTGCTTATATCCCATTCACAATCAAATCTGTTAAATTCGTTGCTAAGAATGTAAGTGTTAAGAACGCTACATATGCAGGCGGCCTTCCAGTTAAACCAGAAGTACTGATTCAGATTGGTGGAAGCACATTAGTTGAAGGCAAAGATTATACTCTTAGATTAATCGACAAAAATGGCAACACTGTAACTCCTATCGATGTAACTGTTGGTGATATTTATGGAGTAGAAATCAAAGGTATCAACGGATACACAGAATCTGGCGTTGCAACATTCGATACAGACGATGTTGACAGTACAGCTTATTCCAGAGCAAACTTAACATGGGGCGTTGATAAGAAGAACATCAACGATTGTACTGTAACTGTAAAAGATGGCGTTACAACTGTATTAAATGGATATCTCCCAGTTCCGGCTACAGAATATACTTCTGAAAAGAACACTGACGGAACATATACAGTAAAAGCAAACAGCACATCCAAAAACTACACAGGATCCAAGACAGTAGTTGCAGACGGAAAAGCAGAAGATGAAAAACCGGATGCTCCGATGATCACTAAAGTAAATGTTACTGGAAACCAAGCAACAGTCATCCTTTCCGGTGATTCTGAAGGTGCTGCTGGTTACGATTATGTAATCTCTACAGATCGTGACTGCATCACAAATAAAGATTATACTTCTGTAAACAAGAATCAGGTTAGTACATCTACTACATTTAAGTATGTACAGCAGGAAACATATTATGCATACTGCCATGCTTGGAAACGTGATGAAAACGGTAAGAAAGTATTCAGCGACTGGTCAAATGCATATCCATTCGTTGTATCTGCAATCACACCGGATGCTCCGATCATCACAAGCGTAAATGTAAGCGGAACAACTGTAAAAGTAACATATAAAGCAGCTGCTAATGCAACAGGATACGACGTAGTACTTGGAACATCCTCCAAGAAAGAAAACGGCGAGACTCGTCCATACCACTATGGCGATCACAAGATCCTGAACCTCAAAGAAGGTACAGTAACAGCTACATTTAAGAATGTACCAAAAGGAAGCTGGACAGTAGGAATGCATGCATTCAACAGAACTTCCGAAAACGGCAGGAAAGTATTCAGCCCATGGTCCAATCTTAAAAAGATCACTGTAAAATAATCCATTTGGGTAATTTTATATAAGATTCCAACAGGCAAGACGGGGCATAATTCATGATTATGCCCCATTCTTGCAATGCAAAAGAAATATGTTTTCCAGATAATGAAGGAGAAAAAGAATATGGGATTAAAAGAACGTAGAAAAAAAATTATGGCTTTAATGCTCGCTGCCTGCGTAGCAGGAACCAGCGTTGTACCTGTAGCAGCTTCTGACGTCAGCGTATTCTCTGATGGAACTGATGCCTCACCAGAAGCTTTTGATTCTGCTGATGTTGATAGTGCTAATGTAGCAGCTCAAAAAACTATATATATTAATTTCTATGATGAAGAGGCAAATACACAGGTTAAAGAAGAACCGATGCAAGTTCCTGCAGATGCCACATCTGTAAACGCAAGTTCTCTTACAGCACCAGAAGGTTATGAATTGGTATTATCTGGCGATCTTGCAATCAATGATGGTTATGTATACGCTGCTGTTCGCAAAGTAGCTACTACTAAAACTGTAAAAATCAACTACTATTCTGAAGAAGAAAAAAAACAG
>ENA-OQDM01001002-OQDM01001002.1-human-gut-metagenome-genome-assembly--contig:-NODE-1002-length-12847-cov-1.127909_pt1 | contig 12847 bp, 15 predicted proteins | sample MGYA00242772_ERZ504605 | MGnify/ENA primary metagenome ERZ504605 (study PRJEB26092, sample SAMD00036348) | human gut metagenome | host: Homo sapiens | study: EMG produced TPA metagenomics assembly of... | reverse complement strand
ATAGCAAATTCTTCGTTTGTGATAACTCCTGCATCATGTGCCGTTTCTACCAAAAGCTGATTCCATTGTTTAATATCTCCACGAACAACGAGCCTTCTTCTATCTTCATCAAGCTGATTAAAATGGTCTGCTACTTCCTGCCGATAGTTTGTATTGCAAAATAGGTTTGTCCAAGTGCAATCACTTCTTTTCTCGGATCTCCGTTTTGCACAATCAAATAACAAGCATATCTTTGTAAGTTCATAATCTTTTATAGACTTGCTTGCAGCACCTGCTTCCACGATTTTGCTGACCTCAGCAAAATCGTATGTTACTTCATGTCCGCTGTTCTCACAAGCAATCATCGCTCTATCAATTACCTTTTGAAAGTTTCTCCACTGAGAATAATCAAGTACATCAGCGATTCCCTTGCACTCCAATACTCGCTTCCATTTTTTCTAACATACTTAATATCTTCAAATCTTCCGTATTCTCTTTGCTTTTAAATCAGGCATAGCCACCTACATCTCCTTCGCTCGTATAGATACAAATCCTATGACAATCGCTCAAAGCCAAATTCTTCTAAAAAGATACTATGCCTGTTTTCTGCGGTTTTAATGCCATTTTCTTTTCCCTGTTTCAGGCTGTTTCCCATGGTCATCATCTTATCTATACTTCAATTCATAGACTTTAATGATGAAATCAGTTTCCGGTTTAAGTTTTTCTTTCTGCAAAGTTCCATCAAAGCATATCTTGCTATCTGATTAGGTCTTGACCGGTTGTTCTCCCAGCGATTCACCGAACCGAAACCGACATGTAACTCTCTGGCCAGCCCCTCTTGAGATAAATTTAATTCCAAGCGAATACTTCTAATGATTTCAGAAAACTCCATATCTATTTCCCCTCTATAATTCAATCCATATTTATATTATATATCATATCAATAAGATATATCATATGATCCTGCTGTTTGCGCAATAGAGAATACACACCGGAATAAAAGTCCCCTTTTTACGAAATCAGTCCGTATACTTCCTGTACGCATACTTTCCCAGACGGTTATTGGTGAGATAGAAAAAAGGAACAAGCAGCTTTTTCCACCCCGCAGCATATGCCTCATCTCATCAGTGAAATTGATACAGTCCAGCTGTTTCCATGCCGGTGCCAGCCGTACCACTTCGCTGCCGTCCGTCACACCCCATTTAAACTCCGCCTGCATACGTTTCAATACGTCATGGCGGGATGACCGGTGTACGAGTCCTTTATACAGAAGATCGAAATGCGCCTCCAGCTCATCGAACCCTTCTGACAGAATCGAAAGGAATTTTTGTACTTCCGCTTCCTCCCAGTACATCATCACGCCTTCTGAAAGGATAAGCAGCCTGCGGCCCTCGTGTTCCACTTTTTCCGTCCATGACGGATCAAACGCCGACCCGGAAATACAGGTTACACGCTCCGATTCCGCAAGGAACTGCTGTCTCAGATCAATCACCTCCGGCACGTCCAAATCATACCAACGCACCTGCCCGTCATCTACGCGGTCAAACCGGGTATCCAGCCCGCAGCCCACAGATACCACCACACATCCCGGGTTATCCGCCATAAACCGCTTTACCTCACGGTCCATCAGCTTTGCCCGTGCCAATACTCCATAATATGACATCCATACCCGGTCAAAAGCGGAAAAATCATAATCCATACGGCTGATTATTTCCGCCGCTTTCTGATCATTTAGAAAAGGATGGTTGCTTTTCGCATCCTTGGCACGCATATACAAACGTAACCAAAAGCGTTTCAGAAACGCTCTTAAATCAATTTTCATAATCCCTCCTCAATTGATAACATATATCATTTAACTCATTATACCCCATCCTTCCGTCCTGTTAAACCGCAGGCAGATGCTGCATGGAATACGCGGCCCGCACATTTCCCTGTTATTCCTCTTATAGCACTTCCATCTTCCTCTTCCGGAGAAAACATGGTATGGCAGCACATAAAAAAAAGAAACCGGCTTAGGCATTCTGCGAATATAACCCTTTCGGCAGCAATATAAAAGGCCCGCGCCATATCTGCAGATAGATACAGCACGGGTCTTTTATATGGGAAATCCGTCAGCCAAGGAATTTCTTCACGAGGCCTTTATGAATTTTTACGCCATAGGGAAGGGCGTCATGGTTGAAGTGCATGGCGGGATCATGAAGTCCCGGTTCCGCATCTTCGCCCAATGCGATGAATCCCGTTTTCAATTCCGGTTTCATTTTCGGATACCAGAAGAAGTCTTCTCCTCCCGCGGTGACGATTGGCGGAATGCAGGCTTTTTCACCAAGTTCGGATGTAATCACTTCCCCGATGATTTCCGTGATTTCCGGTGTGATAATGGACGCCGGTATCTGGTGCAGGATGGTGAAGTCCGCTTTGGCGCCAATGGAAGCGGCCGCATTTCCCGCCGCGGCCCGCAGTTTTTGAATCATTAGTTCCATCACATCATTATCCCGGCTGCGGAGGTCGAACGTGATCGTCGCCGTACCGGGAACTGCATTTGCCACACCTGCATCCGCATGGATCTGTGTCGCTTTCAGATTGTACACCACATTGGAATTGAAGCGGAGGGCATTGGCGGACTGTACAATAAGGCATGCCGCGTCAAGCGCGCTGGTGCCGAGATAGGGGCGGGCCCCATGGCTCTGCACGCCTGTGATGTCGATTTTCACGTGGGTCGCAGCGCTGTAATACAAAGCGGGCGCCGCTTCTCCCACACGGCACTCCTGGATAGGACGACCATGCATGCCGATGAGGATTTCAATATCGTCAACAGCACCGCCTTTCAGCATGGAAAGAGCGCCTTCACTCGTTTCCTCCGCCGGCTGGAAAAGAAGTTTCAGTTTCCCTTTCCTGACCCAGCTTCTCTTTCATGATTTCTTCCGCCGCCGCAAGAAGCATGGCCATGTGTCCGTCATGCCCGCAAAGGTGGGCGGCGCCGCCGTCTTTCGTCCCAAGAGCATCCATGTCCGCGCGAAGGCCGAGAACAGGTCCCGGTTTACCGCTGTCACAGACCGCGACGACGCCTGTCGCCCCGCCGACCTGTGTTTCTACTTCATAACCGAGCTGTTTCAGCACATCCGCCACGTAAGCGGAAGTTTTAAATTCTTTCATCCCTATTTCAGGAATGGTATGAAGATAGTTAAAATGGGTAAATACATCTGCCATGATTTCCTCCTTTTCTCTTGAGTAAGACAATCAATTAAAGAACGGCATAAGCAGTTTCATGATAAACATACCAATGAATGCATTGAAAATACTGATCACCATAAGCAGGGGCCAATATTTTTTCGGTACATCGGCAAGGCCGAGGAGCCGGCCCATGTACTGGATCTGGGAAGCCATCAGGATCAGGGCAGGCATGAGAATCGTCACATGTTCCCCATTGATGATGCCCGACGCATAGAGAGAAGCTGCCACACCTACCCCTGCAGAACAGGACAGCCAGGTGGTCAGAAGAATAACGAAAGACTGTCCCGGCAGGCCGAAGATGCCCATGATGGGCCCCAGCCAGTATCCAAGGAAATCCATAACACCGAGAATATTTAAAATATAGGCGATGACATAGGCCATCAAAATATTCGGTACAAGGTTCTGTGTAGCCAGATTCCAGCCTTTTCTGGCGCCGCCGATGAAGATATCAAAAATATTAGGCTTTATTTGTACCGGTCTCGTTTCAGTTGTCATTTTTGAAATCTCCTTTATAAACAGTATCAAGAACAAAGCGGCAAATCATGGCACCGACAAATTTCATGACCATAATGATGATAACAGGGACAATGATCGGGCAGAGGATAAATCCAAAAAGCGCACCTGCAATAGCAAAGTAATTACTGATCGTCCCCGCTCCGGAATACTGCCACGCTGCAATGATGGTCTGTTCTCTTTTATCAATAAGGCCGTCATCATATAATTCTTTGGTGAGAGCCGCGCCGGCATCGGTACTCTGCAGATCGGTAATCAAAGCCAGTCCGACGAGGCCGGGTACATCCATCAGCGGTTTAAAGAGCGGCGTCATCAGTTTCTGCGCCGCGGAAAGAGCGCCATAATGATCCAGCACGTCTACAACACCGATGGCCAGCATAACGGAAGGAATGAGTGACAGCGCGAAAATAAATCCTCCTCTTGCGCTTACCCCGCCCATACCGACAAAAGTTGCTTTCGCCGGATCTTTCATCGTACCGAATTTACCGATGAGCGTACTGTAATCAAATGCTTTGAGCCATTCCGCCCCCTGTACCGTGGCAAAAACCCCGGCAAAGAAAAGGATACCGAAAGCCAAAGCAAGCATTCCTTTCCATCCCACCTTGGGCAATGCGGCAGCCCCGCTTACTTTTTTCTGTTCTTCTTCCATAAATAATCCTCCTAACACTCCACTGCATCAAAACACACTACAACAAGCTAAACATTCCTTCCGTTCTGCTATGCTCCATTGACCTCCTATCTCTGTACCGACGAAAGAAAAACAAATAACCTTTTAATGGTTAAAAGATATTATAAACAATCATCTTTCACATGTCCACGTAAATCACAGGAACGCTCCGAAAAGTCCATCCTTCCCCCTTGCCCGGTTTTTTTCCTGCAAATCTTGATTTATTCGATAAAATCATCTACAATAGTAAAGTACAATTTCATATGCGGGTGTAGTTCAATGGTAGAACATTAGCTTCCCAAGCTAAATACGTGGGTTCGATTCCCATCATCCGCTCCAAACCGGCTCCCTTCACGGAGCTTTTTTTCTTTGAGAAATACAAAACGCGTCTCCCGTTTTTTCAATTTCAGGACACGCGTTTTCTGTTTTATATGCTTACTTTTCTATTCTTAAAATACATCTTTCACTACGATGGTTTCTTCACGCTGGGCCCCACGGAAACGATGCCGATGGGGACGCCGATTTCTTTAGAAATATCCGCCAGGTATTCTTTGCAGAGCACCGGAAGCCGGTCGTAGTCACGGATGGCGCTGATTTTTTCTTTCCATCCTTTGTAGGTTTTATAAATCGGAGTGACTTTGGAAAGAAATTTCAGATCTGCCGGATATTCTTTGACCGGTTTTCCTTCATATTCATAGCCAACACAGACTTTGATTTCTTCCAGCTCGTCTAAGATATCCAGCCGGGTAATCGCCAGATAATCGAAAGAGTTCAGCGCCGCCGCGTAACGGACGGCACGGGCGTCAAGCCAGCCTACACGGCGGGGACGGCCGGTAACCGTACCGAATTCATGGGCAATGTTCCGGATACGGTCGCCAATTTCATTCACCTGTTCCGTTGGGAACGGCCCTTCTCCGACACGGGTGCTGTATGCTTTCACCACACCGAAGATATTCTGCATCATGTGCGGCCCGATGCCTGCGCCTATACATGCACCGCCCGCCGTCGGATGGGATGACGTGACGAAAGGATAAGTGCCGTTGTCACAGTCGAGCATGGATGCCTGGGCGCCTTCAAAAAGAACGTTCTTTCCTTCCCTGACCAGAGTCTGGACGGTATAGTTCGTATCTTTCACATAAGGGCGGAGTTTTTCCGCATATCCCAGGTAATCAATCAGCATCTGCTCATAATCGAAGCCTTCCATCCCGTAAAGTTTTTCCAGAAGCATGTTTTTCTGCTCCACGTTGTATTTCAATTTCTCCGCAAAAACTTCTTTATCCATAAGGTCGCACATACGGATACCGATGCGGTTGATCTTATCCGCATAACACGGCCCGATCCCGTTTTTCGTCGTCCCCAGCTTCCGGCTGCCTTTTCTCATTTCTTCTGCCTCGTCCAAACGGATATGGTAGGGAAATACGACTTGCGCACGGGTGGAAATCTGGAGATGCTTCGCGTTGATTCCCTGGGCCTCCAGCTTTTCCATTTCCTCAAGGAAACTTTTCGGGTCAACGACAACGCCCGTACCGACGATACAGATGGTACCGGGATACATAATGCCGCTCGGCATAAGGCGCAGCGGATAAGCTTTGCCGCCGGTCACAACCGTATGTCCCGCGTTGTTCCCCCCCTGGGAACGGACAACAACGTCCGCTTTTGCCGCCAGGTAATCTACAATCTTTCCTTTCCCCTCATCGCCCCACTGGGCGCCAATGACCATAGCTGTTGCCATTACACATTTTCCTTCCTTTTAATACTACAGTGATTCTTTATTATCAGATATCAGCTTACAGTTATCGGCTCATAGCTGTCTTCTGATATCCGACTTCCGGCATCCGACCTCTGTCTTCTGACATCCGTCTTCCGCTCTTACAATCCAAATCTTGCAAATATTTCATCTACATGGATAAGCATGGGCTTGTAATCGAAGCACTCTTTAATTTCTTCTTCAGACAGATATTTTCTCACATCTTCGTCTTTGCAGAGGTTTTCATAGAAATCTTCCCCCTCAAGCCAGCGTTTCATGGCGTTTCTCTGCACCCAGCGGTACGCGGTATCACGGTAAGCGCCTTTGGACACAAGGGCAAGCAGAACGCGGGGACTGTAAATCAATCCGCCGGTCATGTTCAAATCTTCCAGCATTTTTTCCGGATACACCAGGAGTTTATCTACCAGATCGGTCGTCTGTGCCAGAATATAATCTAATGCGGTAGTTGCATCCGGAATCATGACACGCTCCACAGAGGAATGGGAAATATCCCGTTCGTGCCAAAGCGGTATATTTTCAAAAGCGGGAAGGGCATACCCCTGCACGAGTCTTGCCATACCGCAGATCCGTTCCGATTTGACGGGATTTCTTTTATGGGGCATGGCAGAGGATCCTTTCTGCTTGGGACTGAAATATTCTTCCGCTTCCCTTACCTCCGTTCTCTGCAGATGGCGGACTTCCAGGGCAATCTGTGCCAATGTGCCCGCGATGACGCCGAGGGTGGTAATGTATTCCGCATGATGGTCGCGCTGTACGACCTGGGTCGCTACGATTTCCGGAGTCAATCCCATTTTTTTGCAGACGTATTCTTCCACATATGGATCAATATCCGCATAAGTACCGACAGCGCCGGACAATTTCCCCACCGCCATTTCGGAAGCGGCCCGTTTCATTCGTTCGATATTTCTTAAAGTTTCGCTGTACCACAGGAGAATTTTCAACCCGAACGTAGTCGGCTCGGCATGGACGCCATGGGTACGGCCGATGGTGGGTGTATATTTAAATTCCACAGCCCGGCGTTTCAGGACTTCCGCCAGTTTTTCCAAATCGGCAATAAGCACGTCAGACGCCTGCTTAATCTGCACATTGAGCGCCGTGTCTTTCACATCGGTAGAAGTCATGCCCATATGGATGTACTTCGCTTCATCGCCCACATATTCTCCGACGGCGGAAAGGAACGCGATGATGTCGTGATTAATTTCACGATCGATTTCATGAATGCGTTCCACATCAAAATCCGCTTTCGCTTTGATCACTTCCACCGCTTCTTTAGGAATACGTCCCAGCTCCGCATTGGCTTCGCACGCGGCGATTTCCACATCAAGCATGGTCTGCCATTCATTTCTTTCATCCCAGATTTTTGCCATTTCCGGCCTTGTGTATCTTGGAATCATTTACATATCCCCTTTCGGTTTCCCTTCCCTGGCACAGATTTCTCTGCCCACCACCACTCCGGCCGCCGAGGCCTGGACAAGCCCTCTGGTGATGCCGCTCCGTCGCCAATCGCGAAGAAGTTTCTGAATTTCGTTTCCAGCTGGTTCGTCAGCGCTATGCGGGAAGAATAAAATTTCACTTCCACGCCGTACAGAAGAGTGTGCCTGGAATTTGCTCCCGGCGCCACCTGATCCAGCGCTTCGAACATCTCCATGATATCCTTTAAAAAGCGGTATGGCAAGACTAAAGATAAATCTCCCGGCGTCGCAGACGGCATGGTGGGGCGGACAAGGCCGCGGCGTATCCTTTCTACCGTAGAACGGCGGCCGTCACGAAGATCACCCAGTCTTTGGACAATTGGTCCCGCACCAAGCATATTCGCCAGGGATGCGATATATTTCCCGTAAGAAATGGGTTCATTGAAAGGACTGGTAAATTGTTTGGAAACAAGAATGGCGAAATTCGTATTTCCGCTCTTCTTATGGGCGAAAGAGTGGCCGTTCACTGTCTGGAGCCCCGCATTATTTTCCGTCACCACGAAACCGTAAGGATTCATACAGAACGTGCGTACCCGGTCATCAAAGGAACGGGAGAAATACACCAGTTTCGATTCGTAACAGATCTTTGTGATCGGTTCATACACTTCTGCGGGAGATTCCACACGGACACCGATGTCCACCGCATTTGACTGTGTCTCCAAACCGAGCGCGCGGGCTTCTTTCATAAACCACTCCGCCCCTTCACGGCCGGGTGCCGCCACAAGGTACTTGCAGCGATACGTCTCCCCGCCCGCTTCCACACCGAGAACCGTTCCGTCTTTGTCCGCAAGAATTCTGTCCGCCGCTGTTTTGGAAATAACGGTCACATTGGACGGAAGAGAATCGCGCATATTGGCAAGAATGACGCTGTTCACGTCCGTACCGAGATGGCGGATGCGGGCAGGGATAAACATAAGATCCGCCGCGGCGGACTTCCGTTTCAGTTCATGTATTTCCTCGGCAAACTCATCGCCGTATACCTTTCTTTCAGCTCCGCCGTACCTGCAGTACACCGAATCCACATAGGAAATTAAACCGGCCAGCTCTCCTTTATTCATATAATCATCAAGATTGCCGCCGTAATCCGTAGTAAGCGTCAGCTTCCCGTCAGAAAACGCGCCCGCGCCGCCCCAGCCGCAAACGATATTTGCCCGGCGGTCTTTCGGCGGAGCGTTCTTGTCACGATTGAGAGCTATCCGCTCACGGATATCCAGTCCCTTTTCAAGGATCAGGACAGATGCACCGGTATCCGCCAGTTCAAGAGCGGTAAAAATACCCGCCGGTCCGGCGCCGATAACTACCACATCATAAAATCTGCTCATTGCCTCTCCTTTTCACAGAATACATCTGCATGGAGCTTTTTTATGCATAAAAAAGCCCCACCGGGGGCGAAGATACTTTATATATCCCTTTTAAATTTTACAGGAAGGCTCCCTGTGTGTCAAATAAAAAACCCTCCTGTCATGGTATAATGAAAGAAATATTTGAATCATTTTCAGACAGGAGGTTTCCCATGCCCTACATCAACATCAAAATCACACGTGAAGGCACTACTGCCGAGCAGAAAGCAGAACTCATCAAAGGAGCCACGGAACTCCTCGCCCGCGTATTGAACAAAAATCCGAGACCACGGTCGTCACCATTGAAGAAGTGGACACGGACAGCTGGGGTATCGGCGGAGATCCCGTAGAAATTGCAAGAGAAAAAGAAAAACTCCGCGTGGCGGAAATAGAAAAACTGAAACTTAGCAAGGATGCCCTTGTAAGAGAGCTGGCGGAACTGAAAGGTATTCCTTTTGCTCTTGCCGCTGATGAACCTCCCGTATTCACACTGGACAACAATGCACTCAAGCTGAAGAAAGGAAAGAAATTAAAAAAGGAAGAGCAAAAAAATAAAAACTGACTGCCGATGCAAAGCATTTCTTTTTATGGAAACAACCGCAGTGTCTTTCGCTTTGAATCAACGGCTTATTTCGTTCTGCTTTCCATGAACCAACAAAAGATAATTTGCCGCTGAGGATATTTTATGAGTATAGATATTTCTTCCCGTTTCAATTATGGACGGCTTTTCCGTTTCGTCCTGCCCTCCGTGGTAATGATGATCTTTATTTCCACCTACACCATGGTCGATGGATTTTTCGTATCGAACTATGTGGGCAAGACGGCATTCACCGCGGTCAACCTGATTTTTCCCGCCATCATGGTTTTCGCCTGTGTCGGATTCATGTTCGGCTCAGGCGGCAGCGCCCTTGTGGCAAAGACCATGGGTGAGGGGCAGACAGAAAAAGCGAACCGCCTTTTTTCTCTTATCGTCCTTTCCGCTTTCGCCGGGGGCATATTGCTTTCCGCCCTGGGTTACTTTCTTATGCCCTTTCTTGCCTCCGCCATGGGTGCATCCGGTGAAGTGCTTGCATGCAGTGTCTTTTACGGCCGCACACTTCTTCTTTCTCTCCCCATGTTTGTCCTCCAGCGGGTATTCCAATCGTTCATGGTCACCGCAGGAAAACCTTCTCTCGGTCTTTGCATGACGATCCTCTCCGGTGTGACGAATATCGGTCTTGATGCCCTTTTCATTCTTGTTTTCAAATGGGGCCTCTTAGGCGCCGGCCTTGCCACAGTGCTTTGCGAATACGCAGGCGGTCTTTTCCCTCTGATTTACTTCCTAAAAAGAAATCCATCTTCTCTTCAGCTGGTGAAACCGGAATGGGATGGCCCTGCGCTTTGGAAGACTTGTACAAACGGCTCTTCGGAACTGCTCACAAATATTTCCATGTCCTTCGTTTCCATGCTCTACAATTATCAGCTGATCTCCATCGCCGGAACGGACGGGGTCGCCGCCTTCGGCGTGATTATGTATGTGGCATTCTTCTTTGAAGCGATTTTCATCGGCTACTCCATGGGGACCGCGCCTATCGTAAGCTACAATTACGGCGCCCGCCGCGATGATGAACTGCAGAGCATTTTCCGAAAGAGCCTCACTGTCATTGCTGGTGCCGGCCTTTTCCTCACCACCTCCGCATACCTCGCCGCTCCTTTACTGGCAGATATTTTTGTCGGCTACGATGAAACTTTAGCCACGCTCACCGTCCGGGGTTTCCGATTCTTTTCCTCCTCTTTCCTCCTGAACGGTTTCTGCATGTACGGCTCGGCGTTCTTCACGGCACTGAACAACGGTTTCATCTCTTCAGTAATCTCTCTCCTCCAGTCCGTTGTTTTTCAAATCATCGCCGTTATAGCACTTCCGTTATGGCTCGGCACGGACGGTATCTGGCTTTCCGTTTCCATCGCCAAGCTGCTGGCATTTTTCGTGACAGTTTCCTTCTGGATCAGCTGCCGCAAAGAATATCATTACGCCTAAAGAAATATTTCCAACAAAAAAGCATTTCTCCGAGATGGAAAGAGAAATGCTTTTTGCTTTATCGGAAAGAAAACATTATTACTGCATAATCTTATTGAGCAGCTTAAAATTGATAGCCTTCTTCAGTTTCCCTATGCCTGTCTACAATCTCCATGAAGCAATTAGGAGACAACGCACCTATCTTCTCGATATTCTGCTTCATGCCGTCATATCAACCGACTCCATGTGTAGTTTATCCATTTGTAGTTCCTCCACCCTTGTCATTTCCAAATATTTCTTCCTCTAACTTCTTGTATACATCCATTTCCGGTGTAATCAAGGGGCTAAGGGTATCACGGATAAATGTATCCGAATTGTTTCCGCATTTTGTAAGCGAAAGCCGTCTTTTTAATGCAGTATAGATATATCCACGAGCAGACTTATAGTCATCTATTGCATTTCCTCCTTTTACAGAAGCATTCATCGCTTCTCCCTTTTCGCGTATGCACTCTTTATATTCTCCAAGTTTTCCGACCGATTCACACAATTTTTTGATTACTTCATCCTCAAACACATATGATTCAAGATTACGCTCTTTCAATACTTTGATGCCTTTCTTCATAAGGTCTTCAATTTCTCCCTCACTACGATTATCACGATCAATAATCTTGATAACTTGAGTGTTTTTGAGAAGTGACCTTATTATTTCCCCCTGCTTTTCCTCAATATTCTCTATATCATTACACGAACCGCCAGAAATAAAGAACGCTTCCGGATGAGTATCTGCAAAAATAGTACTATAAATTGTCTTATCAAAATCCTTACGTTTTTTCCCATTAGGGTCTCCTTCACAAAACACGACTACCTGAGGTAGCATCAGCTTTGCAAAGTCTCCGAAAGCAAGTTCGTAAAACTTATCCATGACCGCTTTCCCAATTTTGGCAGGACGAATAATTTGGTCTGTGTCAAAATCTCTTCCGCCAAAGTCCAAAAAGACAACCGTCCCTGGATGCTCCTTTTCGATTTCTTCAGCCTCCTGAAGCATACCAATTGAATGCGTTGAGATCCAAAGCTGAGATTGACCAGGAACAAGCAAATACAGCTCACGCAATACCCTTCCTTGTAATTTTGTATGCATATGGGCTTCGGGTTCATCAATACAGTAAATAGCATCTGAGTAATACTTTGCTTGAACAACCATGTCCAGTATCAAATCAAAGGCTGATTTTTCCCCGGCAGATAGATTGCGATAGCTGAAGTCCTTAGTATCTCCTTTTGTAAAATAGAAATCGCCATTTTGGAGCGGTTCCCCCAACGATGAAAACTTTAGGTCTTCAAATACACGCTCAATGGCTGTACGAATTTTTCCAGTTAATTCGTCACGTAAAACAGCAACAGACTTCGAGTCATTTTCATTAGCAAATACGCCTGAGATGGTATTGGCAATAAGTCTCTGATAGTTAGTTGAAACTGTTTGGTCATTTTGAATTAACGAATCCAAACGCACCGACTCCGTGGGGTCTTGCTGCCTATTCATGGAATTTATTTGAAAATCAGGTTCATTCTATACGCGCTTCGAAAATAGAAACGGCCTCTTATTTCTCTATTGGCCGCAATATTTTTTGGTAGCGTCAAATCGTAGAAATCAATATCAATAAGTTTTAATGCCCGTTCACACCATTGGATATGGTTATATTCATCTGTATTACCAGTTTTGCTAAGATAATGGTAATCACCAACATCGCCATATCCGGCATATTTATAATAATGATTCATTGATTCCATAAACGATGTTTTCCCCGAACCATTAGGCCCCACTAAAACCACTAATTTAGTAGTATCAGGTATATCCTCAACAAGCAAATGAGTAAACCTCTTGAA
>ENA-OQDM01001001-OQDM01001001.1-human-gut-metagenome-genome-assembly--contig:-NODE-1001-length-12855-cov-0.839566_pt1 | contig 12855 bp, 12 predicted proteins | sample MGYA00242772_ERZ504605 | MGnify/ENA primary metagenome ERZ504605 (study PRJEB26092, sample SAMD00036348) | human gut metagenome | host: Homo sapiens | study: EMG produced TPA metagenomics assembly of... | reverse complement strand
ATTCCTTGAATCTTGCAAGGACGCTTCTTTCACGATCGATGATATCTCGAAAAAGCCGGTGCGTAAAACACCAGCCCCTCCTTTTACGACATCTACCTTGCAGCAGGAGGCCGCCCGTAAGTTGGGTTATTCGGTCTCGCAGACCATGATGATCGCCCAACGCCTGTATGAGTCCGGATTGATCACGTATATGCGTACTGACTCCGTGAACTTAAGTGATTTGGCTTTGGGGACGGCAAAAGAAGCTATCTTGGATACCTACGGTGAGAAATATTATAAATTCCGTCAATATCATACCAAGAGCAAGGGAGCGCAAGAAGCGCACGAGGCGATTCGTCCGACCTATATCAGCAATGATGAGATAAGCGGGACCGCTCAGGAAAAGAGATTATACGAATTGATCCGCAAACGTACGATCGCTTGCCAGATGGCGGACGCCGAGTTGGAGCGTACGACGATCTCCGTAGGCATCGGCGGCAAGAAAGAGAAGTTCGTGGCTACCGGTGAGGTCATTACTTTCGACGGTTTCCTTCAGGTGTACCGCGAGAGTTTTGATGACGAGAATGAGAAGGAACAGGAAAACGGCCTTCTTCCTCCGGTTACCTTGAACGAGGTATTGAGTATGAAGGATATAGTCGCTACCGAACGTTTCACGCAACGTCCTCCCCGCTATACGGAGCAAGTTTGGTTCGCCGTTTGGAGGAATTGGGAATCGGTCGTCCTTCTACCTATGCGCCTACGATCCAGACGATTCAGAATCGAGAGTATGTCGTGAAAGGGGATAAGGAAGGAACGGAGCGTACTTATAATATCATAACCTTGGCTCAGCATACGATCAAGGAAGTCCAAAAGACGGAGATCGTAGGGGCGGACCGGAATAAGTTGATGCCAACCGATATCGGTACGGTCGTGATGATTTCTTGATGGAGTATTTCCCGGGCGTTATGGATTATAACTTCACGGCGAGCGTAGAGAAGGAATTCGATGCCGTAGCGGAAGGCGAGATGGTATGGACGGACGCTATCGATAAATTCTATAAACTATTCCATCCGATCGTGGAAGAGGCAGCCTCTGTCCGTACGGAGCATAAAGTGGGTGAGCGTGAATTGGGTATCGATCCGAAGAGCGGCAAACCTGTTTTCGTGAAGATCGGTCGTTATGGCCCAGTCGTACAGATCGGGCAGGCGCACCCAGAGGATAAAGAGGCTCCTAAACCTCAGTTCGCAACCTTGATGAAGGGGCAATCTATCGAGACGATTACTTTGGAAGAAGCCTTGAAATTGTTTGATCTACCCCGTACGATCGGTGAATATGAAGGTAAGGTCATGGTTGCCGCTGTCGGACGTTTTGGCCCGTTTATCCGTCATGACGGAAAGTTCGTATCCATACCGAAGGGCTTGAATCCTTTGTCGATAACAGCCGAGGAAGCTATCGAGTTGATCGAAGACAAAAAACAAAAGATGAGCAACGATTTATCAAGAAGTTCGATGAGGATCCGGAAATGGAGATCTTGAATGGTCGCTTCGGCCCTTATATCTCTTATAAGAAAAAGAATTACAGAATTCCTAAGACGATAGAGAAACCGGAGAACTTGACCTTGGAGGAATGCCAGAAGATAATCGCCGAGGCGGGAGAAAAACCTGCTGCGACGAAGAAACGTACGACACGGAAAAAGGCTTGATTATAGGCTCTAAAAATTCATAGTTATGATTTACTAAACTCATAACTATGAATTTTTCAAAACATAACTATGATTTTTTAGACATCGATGCCCGTAAATTCTTTTAACGCATATCCGATCAAGAAGCTTAATGCGGCCACGCTAAAACTAAGTACTGCCATCTCAGTAAAACGCTTCCGGAAACTCTCGCTTCTCGCTATGGAATAATAATAGTTGAAAAGGGCGATGATACTCAACGCTATGATGAGCATAAGCCCTAAAGCCATTAATACGTTCGATATAAAGATAAATGGAGCGACCAAGGCGACTACCGTAAAGATATAAGCTATTCCCGTATAGATCGATGCCTTAACAGGATGTTTCCCGTTTCATTTCCATTCTCGGACTTGGTAGATAGATATTCGGAGGAAGCCATGGATAATGCGGCGGCTATTCCAGTGATGCTTCCGGTCAACGCTATTAATTTAGAGTCGCTCAAGGCAAGGGTAAAGCCTGCTAAAGCACCTGTAAATTCTACCAAAGCGTCATTTAGCCCCAGTACGACAGAACCCATATATTCCAACCGTTCCTCATTGATCAAGGCGATCAACCTCTGCTCATGCTCATCCTCGTCACGTGCGATTTGTTGCAAATCCGGATACTCATCATAAGAGGCGTAATCATTCTTGGCGCTTTCCTCGCTACCTTCCATTAGCTTAATGGCGAAAGTAATCCCCAAGATACGTGCCAACCAGTAGTATTTGGTGACGCGTAATTTATTCGGGGAGATCTCTTGCCCCGTATACTTTTTCAGGATCGTATAATGTCCTTTCTCGTCATTCGCTATCTGTAGTAATACTTCCTTGTTGCTTGGATCTTTCTCGATAGCGGCGAGTTGCGTATAGAGAAGGCTCTCCGTGATTTCATTTTGTTGAAATCGAAGGAGAGCCTTTCTTGTTTTCTCGTTTATGTTCATCTTCTATCGTTACATTCTTTCCGGAACCTCGATGCCTAATAAATCCATACCGGATTTCACGATCTTAGCTACATTGGCGGATAAGACTAAACGGAAGTTCTTCAATTCCGGATTCTCTTCGCGAAGGATGGAGAAATCGTGATAGAATTGATTGTATTCCTTTACCAGATCATAAATATAGTTGGCGACACAGGCCGGGCTGTATAGCTTACCTGCCTCTTTCACGATCTCCGCATAATCGGCGATCATTTGGATCAGGTTCTCTTCTTTCTCGGAAATGGCGAAAGTAAGCGGTAACTGCTCCGGTAATACGATGCCCTGTTCCGCCGCTTTGCGCAATACGGAACGGATACGGGCGTAGGTATATTGGATGAATGGTCCCGTATTCCCATTGAAGTCGATAGACTCTTTCGGGTTGACGTCATATTCTTGCGAGGGTCTACCTTTAATATGAAATATTTCAAGGAGCCAAGACCTACGATTCGGGCGATATTCTCAGCCTCTTCCGGAGTCATCTCGTCCAATTTCCCTAATTCTTGGGAAATCTCACGTGCGGTACTGATCATCTCGGCCATCAAATCATCGGCATCTACGACCGTTCCCTCACGGCTCTTCATCTTACCTTCCGGTAGCTCTACCATTCCGTAGGAGAAGTGGACCAATCCTTTGCCGAACTCGAAGCCTAACTTATCCAATAAGATCGATAATACTTGGAAGTGATAATTCTGCTCGTTCCCTACCACATAGATCATCTTATTGATCGGGTAATCATCGAAGCGCAGCTTGGCGGTACCGATATCCTGCGTCATATAGACGGAAGTTCCATCCGCACGAAGCAATAATTTTTCATCCAGCCCGTCTTTCGTCAAATCAGCCCATACGGAGCCGTCTTCACGGCGATAGAAAATCCCTTTCTCTAGGCCTTCCATCACCTTGCCTTTTCCTTCCAGATACGTTTGAGACTCGTAATAAATCTTATCGAAATCTACGCCCATCATCTTATAAGTCTCGTTGAACCCGGCGTATACCCAATTATTCATCATTTCCCAAAGCGCACGCACCTCTTTGTCTCCGGCTTCCCATTTACGAAGCATCTCACGGGCTTCCGCCATCAAGGTGGATTGAGCCTCGGCTTCTTCCTTGGTAAGGCCTTTCGCTTCTAACGCATGGGTCTCCTCTTTTAATTTGTTGCTAAATAATACGTAAAAGTCACCGATCAGATGGTCGCCCTTTTTTCCGGTAGACTCTGGGGTAGCTCCATTTCCCCATTTCTGCCAAGCCAACATGGATTTACAGATATGGATACCACGATCGTTTACGATATTTGTTTTTACTACCTTATTACCATTTGCCGCCACAATGTTAGCCAATGCGTTACCTAAAAGGTTATTACGCACATGACCTAAATGAAGAGGTTTGTTCGTATTCGGAGAAGAATACTCAATCATCACCAATGGAGAAGCGTCAGTGACCTGCATTAAGCCGTACTGTTCATCCGCCTGAATCTCGTTCAGCAATTCAATCCATGTAGCCGATGCAATAGTCAGGTTCAAGAACCCTTTTATCACATTAAACGCTGCTACAGCCGGATCGTTTGCTTTCAGATATTCACCGATTTCCTGTGCTGTTTGCTCCGGTCCTTTTTTTGACATCTTCAGAAAAGGGAACACGACCAGCGTCAGATGTCCTTCAAATTCTTTTTTGGTCTTTTGAATTTGCACCATTTTTTCAGGGACTTCCTGACTGTAGAGTGCTTTCAGTCCGCTAATGACGGACGCTACAAGTTTATCTTCTATCTTCATAATCAAGTTATTTCTTGCGCGCAAAGATACAAAAAAAGGAGACGCATCGCGTCTCCTCTCCTAATTTCTTTCAACTATCTATCTTATTCAACAGCTGCAGATAATTCAGCACCAGCTTTAAAATTTAGCTCTTTCTTAGCAGGAATAGTAATAGTTGCCTTTGTAGAAGGGTTAATACCAGTTCTTTCAGCTCTTTCGCTTACAGAGAAAGTACCAAAACCAACGAGAGATACTTTATCGCCAGCTTTCATAGCATTAGTAACTGAAGTGATAAAAGCATCAAGTGCTTTTTTTGCATCGGCTTTGCTCATTTGAGATTCAGCAGCCATTGCGCTAATAAGTTCAGACTTATTCATAATACGTAAAATGATTAATTAATATATATGTTACACAAAAGATTATCCCACAATGGATTAATTCCACAAATATAGCCGAACAAAACAACATATCAAATAAAAACATAAAAAAAACGCAGCAAATTATTGAAAAAGAGCTAATAGGAAGTCTTTTTCATGCTTTAAAACAGAATTTATTCGTACTTTTGCATCTAGTATCTAAATATTCAGAATTTAAAATGATGCCAACTGTAACTAAAAACCTGATAATTATCAATGTACTAGTATTTTTCGGGACAATCGTAGCCCAACGTTACGGCCTGGATTTAACGAATTATCTGGGATTACATTTTTTCCTCGCAAGTGATTTCAATCCGGCACAGCTCATCACGTACATGTTTATGCATGGCGGGTTCAGCCATATATTTTTTAATATGTTTGCCGTTTTCATGTTCGGACCGATTCTCGAACAAACCTGGGGTCCCAAACGTTTCCTGTTTTACTATATCCTTTGCGGTATCGGTGCAGGACTCATTCAGGAAGGGGTTCAATATATTCAGTACATAACGGAACTGAGCCAACACACGGAAGTGAACTTAATAGGTTACGGCATCATTTCTATGGACCAGTATCTCAACATGATGACTACCGTAGGTGCTTCAGGAGCCGTTTACGCCATTTTGCTGGCATTCGGAATGTTGTATCCCAACAACCAACTGTTTATCTTCCCGCTGCCTTTCCCTATCAAGGCTAAATTCTTTCGTTATCGGATATGCTGCGATTGAGTTATGGGCAGGACTAGCCAACAGTGCCGGAGATAATGTAGCTCATTTTGCTCACTTGGGTGGAATGCTATTCGGGCTTATTCTGATTTTGTATTGGAGAAAAAAAAGTAAAAACAATGGGACATATTATAACTGATTTAAAAGAGACATTCAGAAGAGGGAATATATTTATCCAGCTGATTTACATTAACGTAAGCATTTTTATCATTGGCACGTTAATCAATGTTTTCTTGCAACTATTTCAGCACAGTATACCCGATATATTCGGCATATTCGCTTTACCGGCTTCCTTTATTCGGTTCTTTCATCAACCATGGTCGATTATCACTTATATGTTCATACACGCCGGTCTTCTGCATATCCTATTCAATATGCTCTGGTTGTATTGGTTCGGAAGCTTGTTTCTACACTTTTTTTCAGCAAAGCATTTAAGAGGTTTGTACATATTGGGAGGTATCCTCGGAGGTTTATTATATATGGTTGCTTACAATGTATTTCCTTTGTTCAATCAGGAAGTAGCAGTTTCTACACTAGTAGGAGCTTCGGCTTCCGTCTTGGCGATTGTGGCTGCCACTGCTTACCGTGAGCCCAATTACCGGGTACAACTCTTTCTTTTCGGCGCAATCCGTCTCAAATATCTGGCACTCGTTGTTATAGGAATTGACGTATTATCTATCACGTCAAGCAATGCCGGAGGACATATCGCTCACTTGGGCGGCGCTCTTGCCGGACTTTGGTTTGCCGCCAGCCTAAGCAAAGGGGCGGATCTGACCGCATGGATCAACTGGCTTCTGGACGCTTTTATCTCTCTATTCCAGAAAAAGACATGGAAACACAAACCCAAAATGAAAAGTACATTACGGAGGAGGCACGACCAGTCGTGAAAAAGATTATGATTACAACGCCCATAAAAAAGCACAGTCCGACGAAATAGACCGCATTCTGGATAAATTGAAAAAATCCGGTTACGACAGTCTGACGACGGAGGAAAAGAAAAGCTTGTTCGATGCAAGCAAAAGATAATAAGATGGAACATATTGGCAAAATTGTCGCATATCTGATATTAGCTATCAACGCTTTCTTCGTAGGAACGCTGATATTGAGCGCTTACAGTCCTTATCTTAATCCGAAATTGAATCCGCTTTCCTCTGGACTGGGGGCTTGCATTTCCACTATTTTTGGTAATCAATATCGCTTTTATCATTTTCTGGGTATTCATCAATTACCGGTATGCTTTAGTACCGCTAATCGGTTTTTTGGTTTGCTTTCCGCAGATAAGGACCTATATTCCTTTCAATTCCACTACCAAGACAATCCCGGAAGGAAGTATCAAAATTCTTTCTTATAATGTAATGAATTTCAGCAATTTGGAAAAGAAAGACGGAAAGAATCCAATCTTATCATACCTGGTTAACAGCAAAGCAGATATTATCTGTTTGCAAGAATATAATGCAGCGCAGAATAAAAAATATCTGACAGAAGCAGACATCAAAAAAGCATTGAAAGCATATCCCTATTATTCCGTTCGCCGACAAAACAGAAGCGACGTACAGCTTGCCTGTTTTTCTAAATATCCCATACTTTCAGTATCTCCCATTGATTATGAAAGTACATACAATGGTTCCGTCAAATATGTGCTGGCAGTGAATAATGACACAGTCACTCTGATTAACAACCATTTGGAGTCCAACAAACTTACCAAGGAAGACCGGGGAATGTATGAGGATATGATTAAGGACCCGAACGCCAAGAAGGTAAAAACCGGACTTCGGCAACTGGTCAAAAAATTAGCGGAAGCATCAGCCATCCGCGCTTCGCAGGCAGACTCCGTAAACAAAGCCATTACAGAAAGCAAATATCCGACTATTATAGCGTGTGGTGATTTCAACGACGGCTCTATCTCGTATACTCACCGTATCCTGACTCAAAAATTGGACGACGCATTTACCCAATCCGGCAAAGGATTAGGAATCTCGTATAATCAGAACAAATTCTATTTCCGTATCGACAATATCCTGATAAGCCCTAACCTGAAAGCTTATAACTGCACCGTAGACCGATCTATAAAGGCTTCGGACCACTATCCTATCTGGTGCCATATCAGCAAGCGATAAGAACTGTAAACTCTAATATAAAACACTTATGATGATTAAAAAAACACTAACCATTTTAGCTGCAAGTTGCATGATGTACTCCTGTACTACAAAAAACAGAAAGTAATCCTTTCTTTACAGAGTTTCAAACAGAGTATGGTGTTCCTTCTTTTGATAAGATTAAACTGGAACATTACGAACCCGCCTTCCTGAAAGGTATCGAAGAACAAAATCAGAACATCGAGGCTATCATCGAGAGCCCGGAAGTTCCAACATTTGAAAATACAATCGTAGCGCTGGACAACAGTGCTCCCATTTTAGACCGTGTCAGTGCTATCTTTTTCAATATGACAGACGCAGAAACGACCGATTCGCTGACCGAGTTGTCTATCAAACTGGCTCCGGTTCTTTCGGAACACGAAGATAATATTTCCTTGAACCAGACACTTTTCAAACGGATAAACGATGTCTATCAACAAAAAGACTCATTGAACCTGACAATAGAACAACAACGACTGCTAGACAAGACCTATAAAAGCTTTGTCCGCTCCGGAGCCAACCTCGACACAAAACAACAAGCCCGCCTCCGTGAAATCAACAAGGAACTTTCTACACTCGGTATCACCTTCAGCAACAATGTATTGAACGAGAATAATGCTTTCCAACTTTTCGTTGACAAGGAAGAAGATCTGGCAGGATTACCTGAATGGTTCCGCCAAAGTGCGGCCGAAGAAGCGAAAGCAGCCGGACAACCGGGAAAATGGTTGTTCACCCTGCACAATGCCAGCCGTCTGCCTTTCCTGCAATATTCTGAAAATCGCCCGCTCCGGGAGCAAATATACAAAGCTTATATCAACCGCGGCAACAACAACGACGGGAACGATAACAAGGAAAACATCCGCAAGATCGTTTCTCTCCGCCTGGAAAAAGCGAACTTATTAGGTTTCGACTGTTATGCAAACTTCGTCCTGGATGAAACCATGGCAAAGAACGCCAACAACGTAATGAGCCTTTTAAATAACCTCTGGAGCTACGCACTGCCAAAAGCAAAAGCAGAAGCTGGCGAACTCCAGAAGTTAATGGACAAGGAAGGAAAAGGAGAAAAACTGGAAGCATGGGACTGGTGGTATTACACCGAAAAACTGCGGAAAGAAAAATATAATCTGTCTGAAGAGGATACAAAACCTTATTTCAAACTGGAAAATGTACGCAATGGTGCTTTCGCCGTAGCCAACAAATTATATGGCATCACCCTAAGCAAACTGGAAGGCATACCAACTTATCACCCTGATGTAGAAGTCTTTGAAGTGAAAGACGCAGACGGTTCCCAGCTCGGTATCTTCTATGTAGACTATTTCCCACGTCCCGGGAAAAGCGGTGGTGCATGGATGAGCAACTATCGTGAGCAACACGGAACAACCCGTCCATTGGTATGCAACGTTTGCAGCTTTACCAAGCCGGTAGGCGACACCCCCTCTTTATTGACCATGGATGAAGTGGAAACCCTGTTTCACGAATTTGGTCACGCCCTGCACGGACTGCTGACAAAATGCGAATACAAAGGAACATCGGGAACCAACGTGGTACGCGACTTTGTAGAGCTTCCTTCTCAAATCAACGAACACTGGGCGACTGAACCCGAAGTGCTGAAAATGTATGCCAAACATTATCAGACAGGAGAAGTGATACCCGACGAAATCATCGAGAAGATACTGCAACAGAAAACTTTCAACCAGGGCTTCATGACCACCGAATTACTGGCCGCCGCCATCCTCGACATGAACCTGCACACGATAACAGATGTAAAGAATCTGGATATGCTTGCATTCGAAAAAGAAGCGATGGACAAGCTTAATTTGATTCCCGAAATAGCACCGCGTTATCGCGTGACTTACTTTAATCATATCATTGGCGGATACGCAGCCGGATACTATAGTTACCTATGGGCCAACGTATTGGACAATGATGCTTTCGAAGCTTTCAAAGAACATGGTATTTTTGATAAAAACACCGCCGACCTGTTCCGCCATAACGTATTGGAGAAGGGAGACAGCGAAGACCCGATGGTGCTTTATAAGAATTTCCGTGGAGCGGAACCAAGCCTGGAACCACTACTGAAAAACAGAGGAATGAAATAATTCAGCAAAAAAGCCCTTAAACATCAAATATTTGAGGGCTTATTACACATGAATGTGAAAAAAAACTATATTTGCAGCCTTGTATGCGGCAAAAAGGACTTGTGTACGACAGAATTTAACTGAAAATTAAATTAAAAAAGTAATCATCATAAATTAAAAGTAAAATGCAAAACAAAGGATTTGTAAAGGTTTTTGCGGTATTACTCACACTGGTATGTGTGTTCTATCTCTCCTTCTCCTTCGTAACACGCCATTATACCAACAAGGCGAAAGAAATTGCGAACGGCGACCCGAAAGTGGAACAAGACTACCTCGACTCTCTCTCCAATGAGAAAGTGTGGTTGGGTAACTGGACGCTGAAACAATGTCGTGAGATGGAGATTAGTTTAGGTTTGGACCTAAAAGGTGGTATGAACGTTATCCTTGAAGTTTCTGTACCTGATGTTATCAAAGCACTGGCTGACAACAAGCCGGACGAAGCTTTCAATAACGCATTGGCAACAGCAGCAAAACAGGCTATCAACAGTCAGGATGATGTAATCACCCTGTTTGTCAAAGAATACCACAGAATTGCTCCGGACGCGAAACTTTCCGAACTATTCGCTACACAACAGTTGAAAGACAAGGTTAGCCAGAAATCAACGGATGCGGAAGTTGAAAAAGTATTGAGAGAAGAAGTAAAAGCGGCTGTTGAGAACTCATTCAACGTACTTCGTACCCGTATCGACCGCTTTGGTGTGGTTCAACCGAACATCCAGAGCCTGGAAGACAAAATGGGACGTATCATGGTAGAATTGCCGGGTATCAAAGAACCGGAACGTGTGAGAAAACTTCTTCAAGGTTCGGCTAACCTGGAATTCTGGGAAACATATACCGCCAAAGAAATTCTTCCGGCTATGCAGTCAGCAGACGCTAAATTGCGTGCAGTGTTAACTCAGGAAACAACTACTGATTCTGTTACAACAGACACTACAAAAGCTGCTGTTCTTACCGAAGCAACTCCGACTAAGAAAGCCGTAAGTGCTGCCGACAGCCTTGCTGCCGCTCTGAAAGGAGACGCCAAACAAGATGATGCAACTGCTGCGAACATGGAAGAGATCAAGAAACAGTATCCTTTGCTGTCTATACTGCAATTAAACTCTAGTGGGCAGGGTCCGGTTATCGGATATGCAAACTACAAGGACACTGCAGACATTAACAAATATCTGGCTATGCCGGAAATCAAAGCAGAACTTCCAAAAGACCTCCGTCTGAAATGGGGTGTTTCTCCTTCCGAATTTGACAAAAAAGGTCAGACTTCGAATTGTATGCAATCAAATCTACCGAACGCAACGGCAAAGCTCCGTTGGAAGGTGACGTAGTAACAGATGCCAAAGACGAATTCGACCAGTACAGCAAACCGGCTGTCAGCATGTCTATGAATTCTGACGGTGCACGCCGTTGGGCTCAACTGACCAAACAGAATATCGGTCGTGCTATCGCTATCGTTCTTGACAACTATGTATATTCTGCACCAAACGTAAACTCTGAAATCACAGGTGGACGTTCACAGATTACAGGTCATTTCACTCCTGAACAGGCAAAGGACTTAGCAAACGTATTGAAATCAGGTAAGATGCCGGCTCCGGCTCACATCGTACAGGAAGATATCGTTGGTCCGTCATTGGGTCAGGAATCTATCAATGCAGGTGTATTCTCATTCGTAGTGGCTCTGATTCTGTTGATGATCTATATGTGTATGATGTACGGCTTCATACCGGGTATGATTGCCAATGGTGCATTGTTCCTGAACTTCTTCTTCGTATTAGGTGTCCTCTCCTCCTTCCAGGCAGCATTGACAATGTCCGGTATTGCCGGTATGGTGTTGTCACTGGGTATGGCAGTGGATGCGAACGTACTTATCTACGAACGTACTAAAGAAGAACTTCGTGCCGGTAAAGGTGTGAAGAAAGCACTTGCTGACGGTTATTCCAACGCATTCTCCGCTATCTTCGACTCGAACCTGACATCCATCATCACAGGTATCATTCTGTTTAACTTCGGTACCGGTCCGATCCGTGGTTTTGCTACGACATTGATTATCGGTATTCTAGTATCCTTCTTCACCGCTGTGTTCATGACCCGTATAGTTTACGAACACTTCATGAACAAGGACAAACTATTGAACCTTACATTCACAACCCCTGTTTCAAGAAACTTGATGACCAACACACGTTTTGATTTTATGGGAACAAACAAAAAAATCCCTTATCATCACTGTAGCCATCATCCTCGTTTGTATCGGTTCATTTGCCATGCGCGGTTTAAGCCAGAGTATCGACTTTACCGGTGGACGTAACTTCAAGGTACAGTTCGAGAATCCGGTAGAACCCGAACAGATTCGTGAATTGATCTCCAGCAAGTTCGGTGATGCTAACGTTAGTGTTATCGCTATCGGTACAGATAAGAAAACTGTACGTATCAGCACCAACTACCGTATTGAAGATGCAGGAAACGATGTTGACTCTCAAATCGAAGCATATTTATATGAGACTTTGAAACCTGTGCTGACTCAAAACATCACTCTAGCTACCTTTATCGACCGTGACAATCACACTGGTGGTAGTATTGTAAGTTCTCAAAAAGTGGGTCCGAGTATCGCAGACGATATCAAAACAGGTGCCATCTATTCCGTAGTACTGGCTTTGATCGCTATCGGTCTGTATATCTTAATCCGTTTCCGTAACATCGCATATAGTATTGGCTCTATCGTAGCTCTATCATGCGATACCATCATGATTATCGGTGCTTACTCATTGTTATGGGGTATCGTTCCATTCTCACTGGAAATTGACCAAACGTTTATCGGTGCTATCCTGACAGCTATCGGTTACTCTATCAATGACAAGGTGGTAATCTTCGACCGTGTACGTGAGTTCTTCGGCCTGTATCCGAAACGTGACAAACGTCAGTTGTTCAATGATTCATTGAATACTACACTTGCACGTACTATCAATACATCATTAAGTACATTGATCGTATTGCTGTGTATCTTCATCCTTGGCGGTGATTCAATCCGCAGCTTTG
>ENA-OQDM01000997-OQDM01000997.1-human-gut-metagenome-genome-assembly--contig:-NODE-997-length-12904-cov-1.396885_pt1 | contig 12904 bp, 9 predicted proteins | sample MGYA00242772_ERZ504605 | MGnify/ENA primary metagenome ERZ504605 (study PRJEB26092, sample SAMD00036348) | human gut metagenome | host: Homo sapiens | study: EMG produced TPA metagenomics assembly of... | reverse complement strand
CACTGTTGACGTTGATAATATTTAGTCGGATCGATGTGTCGATGCAGACCGGCGTGTTATATCAGGGCATCGACAACGGATTGCTGAGCCATGGACGTTCTTATCAAATCGGTGTGAAACTTAATTTATAAAAGTCATGAAGAAATATTTGAGATATATTTTACCCGTTTGTCTGGCCGGAAGCCTGTGCACTTCCTGTACCGACTTTTTCGAAACCGATTCGGACGGGGTTCTGAAAACCGAAGGCCAGCGTTACCAGGACGAGACCACGGCGCGGGCCGGTCTGTTCGGTTTGTTGCAAGGTTTGCAACGAATCGGCGACAACTATGTGATTATGGGTGAGCTGCGCGGTGACTTGATGGACGTGACGGAGAACTCTTCCCAGGAACTGCGCGACATCAGCCGTTTCGAGGTGGATGCGGAGAATTCCTATCTGAAAGAGCGGGAGTATTATTCGCTCATCAACAACTGCAATTATTACATCCATCGTTTGGACACGACCATATCCCGACGGGAGGATGACAATAGTTATCCGGTGAAAATCCTTTGTCCTTACATGGCACAGGCCAAGACCCTCCGTGCGTGGTGTTATCTCCAGTTGTGTCTGGACTACGGACGGGTGAAGTATGCCGACGAGCCTTTTTTGGATGTCAGCCGTCCGGTGGAGATGCAGGCGTTGGACTTGGACGGTTTGTTGCCCGTGCTGATTCGGGATTTGGAGGGCGTGTTGCCTTGGATGGTGTCGGAGACACGCCGGAGAGCAGCGGATGGATACGGGGAAATGCCGACCCCGGGTTTGCCGGTTCCGTCCAGTATGAAGGTTATACGGCCAACCAGTTGATGCTTCCCGTACGTTTCGTCTTGGGCGAGCTATATATGTGGAACCAGGATTTCCAGAAGGCGGCCCAGACATATTATGACCTGATTTATTGGAATCAGTTGTATGTCTTGTCGACTTATGTGAATTCATATAATGAAACCACTCTGTTGCCGGCCGGAAAGAATTGGACGAGTCAATTCTCAGGATTTTCCTACTACGACATTCTGACTGCCATTCCGTTCACGGATGAATATACGGATAATTCTTCCGCTCTTTCGAAGATGTTCACCACCTCTTATGTGCTGGCGCCTTCGCAGGCTTTGATTGATATGTTCGACGAGCAGTCGTATTCCATCAACACGAAACCGGTGACGGGGGATCTGCGTGGGGCTTACGGAACTTATTATGATAAGGAAGAGACCGTGGATGGCAGCGAGACGGAACGCCCGTATGTGGATAAGTACAACTATATGCAAAAGAATGAAAATGCTTATGTGGTACTTTGTCGTACCGCTTTGGTTTACCTGCGTTATGCCGAGGCCGTCAACCGCTTGGGGAAACCCAAACTCGCTTTTTATGGTGTGCTGAAATATGGTTTGAGCAAGAACACTTTCGAAATCTACAATGACCTGTTGAAAGACGAACTTACGGGTGAGCCATGGATCGACTTCGGCCTTACCTCTTCCGGGGATATCGGGATGTTCGATGTCAATTCAGGGTTGCATGGCCGTGGGTGCGGCTCGCAAAATCTGGAGTTGGATCCTACTTTCGTCATCGAAGCCTGTGCTTCGTCGGCCGATACCTTGTTGCAGGTGGAAGACAAGCTGCTGACGGAGTATGCTTTGGAAACCTCATTGGAGGGCAACCGTTTCCACGACTTGATGCGTGTGGCCCGTTACCGGAACGATCCGTCTTGGTTGGCGGACAAGGTGGCTGCCAAGTTTCCCGAAGGAGAGCGCGAGGCCATCCGGGCCAAGTTGCTCAACCGGCAGAACTGGTATCTGCCTTCCACAGTGGAATTTGGAGAGGAATGAACCTAAAAGGAATGTAAACAGAAATACTCCTTTTGTAGGTATTTATGCACCCTTTCGCTGACATTTTGTAAAAGTTGAGGTTGGGAAAAACGGTCTTATAGTAAGTCGGATATAGATAGAATGTTTATTCATTTTTCCGTATTTTTATGCAGGTTTTTCTGTATATCATGCAATCGTTTGCAGCCGAACGGAAAATCGTTTGGCTGAAAGCGAAAAAAAGTTCTCCGCATGACTTTTGGAAGTTGTGCGGAGAACGTTTCATTATGGCGGTGCCGAAGGGACTTTTTTGTCCCGTGACGTCTTTGTTTTTCTCTATTTCAAGAGGATTTCCTTTCCTTTTCCAACTTTCATTTATTCGCCTTTTGGCTCATTCCGGTAGACGGCTGTGTGACTTTGTGCGCAGGGTTGACCGTGGCCTTTGTTCGCATGCCAGCGAAAGGCGATGAAGACTGACATGTTGTATTTGCGGAAGTGTGCGAAAATGGCGCGAATCCCAAGGAGCAGGGATTCGCGCCGAAATAAACGATTCTCGCAGGGCTGTCCTGACAAAATGACATTATGGCAGCGGCTCAATCTCCATGGCTGCCCCTCCGCTGGCCAGTAAGTCGAGACGGATACTGTCGCCCCCTTTGATGGTTTTCCGTGATACGGCTACTTTCGTACGTGTTTCCATTTTCGGGTCATCCTGATAGAGGGTGAGCGTGTATTTCTTTTTAGGGAGCAGGAAACCGGTCGGGATGGTCAGCTTCCGGGCTTCCAGTCCGTTCATTACGCCCACGAACCATTTCTCTCCGCTGCGTCGTGCCATGGCAATGTATTCGCCCGGTTCTCCGTCTATCGGGTAGGTCTCGTCCCATGTGGTCGGTACGTTTTTCCAAAATTCCAGTTCTTTTTCGCCTTGATACAGCGACGGAGTATCGTACCAATAGAGGAATGTGATGGGGCTGTAATAGACGACGGGCATGGCCAGTTGATGGGCGTGCGTGTTCTTCACCCTCGCGTTGAAGTAGCAAGGGGTGTAGTCGGCCGGGCCGCAAAGGAAGCGGGTGAACGGCAGGATGGTGTTGTGGCGTGCGTCCGGCATGGTCTCGTTGCCGGCGATGCTTCCTGCGTCATCAGGTGGGGCAGGGTACGGCTCACGCCCGTGGGGCGGTACTCGTCGTGTATGTCCACCATGATGCCGTAGTCGGCACATTGGCGGACGGCTTTGTGCAGCCAGATGGTCCAGAATTGGTTGCCTACTTGCACGAAACCGAACTTGATGCCTTTTATGCCCCATTCTTTATAAAGAGGCAGCAACCGATCTATTTGTTGGACGAGGGCGCGTTGGTTGACGTAAAGCCATACGCCGATGCCTTTCGTGGAGGCGTAGTCGCAGATGGCCTTGATGTCCAGGTCTTTGCTTTCGGATATACGGGTCGCGTCGCTCTCCATCTTCATTTCCGGTCCGTACCACCCGGCATCCAGATGGACGTATTGCAGTCCGCGTTCGGCGGCGAAGTCCACGGCGGCCAGTGCTTCTTTCTGCGAGAGTCCGCTACGGAATGTCTTTCCCGGCCTGATCCAAGACAAGTCCCCTTGCAGGACATTCGGTTCGTTCAGGTTCAGGTAGATGAAGTTGTGGGCTATCAGGTCCACGGGGCGTTCCGCTGCCATGATGACGCGCCACGGCGTGTCGTAGGGCGTGATGATGTCGGCACAGTCGTACATGGAGGTTTTCAGCGTGTGAGCCTTCCCGGAAGCGAGGGCGAACTTGGTACGTACGTAATCCACCATACGGCTTCTCCGAGGGAGACCGTCAGGCCGTTCCCCAGTTTCATCGTCAGGGGGCGTTCGCTTTCGCCTTCCCAACCCTCTAACGGGAGCAGGGAGACGGGAGCCTGTGCCCACGGTTCGTGCCAGGCCATGGTGCCCTCCGGCATGGCAAATTCGGTGAGTTCGTCTGTAATGTGCAGGAACAGCCCGTTGCTGGTGGCCGGGAAATGATAACGGAAAGCCACTCCTTCGTTGTAAGCCCGCACTTCCACGTTCATGAAATAAGTGCGTGAACGGTCGTAACCGCCTGTCACTTCGCTTGCTGGTGCTTCCCCTTTTCTGAATTTGATTTGCAGGCTGCGGTAGCGGTCCGGGATTTCTTTGCGTTCGCCGTATAAGGGTTGCCATGTTCCGTCGTGCGAGGCCGAGTCTGCCCCGATGAATGTCAGGTTGTCCCTCCAGTTCCTACAGGCATCATTTTCGATACCCAACGCGCTCTCCAAGAGTTTGTTTTCGATTTCCACACCCAGTTCCGAACGGTGGACGATCTCTTTGCCTTTATAAGATAAGGTGTAATACATCCGTGTTTTGCCTTCCGGCTCTTCCTGCGTGAAAGTGAACACATAGTTGCGGTCGGGCGACGACACTTGGAACGTGTGGGGCGAGGCCCATCCGGTGACGGCCCACCATGCCATACATAGGGATATGAACTGTTTTTTCATTATGGATAAATTTGTAGTTTAAAATATGCTTCTACTTCTATATACGATTGAAAAGGACGTTTAACGTACTCCGAGAGAAAATTTTTTATGCGTGGTGTGCGTAAATAGGGCTTTTCAATCGTATTAGACTATAGAGACATCAAATCATAAGCATATACAGATGAAGAAAATCGTAGTTTGTGTGGGAGGTTTCCTGTTGGGCCTTTCCTTATGGGGGCAGCGCGTCAACCATCCGGCGTTGCTCTTCACGAAAGAACGGGTGGAAGCGGCCAAGGTACGTGTACAGTCGGACACTTGCATGGCCCGTTGTTGGGCGGACATCCGTAAGGTGGCCGATGCCGCATTGGAGAAAAATGACCTCAACCGATCGGATTATCTGGCTTTGGCCTATCTGATGACGGACGACCGCCGGTATGCCGACCGTTTGAAATCCATTTTGCAATCGGTCACGCAGGCCAAGACTTGGGGAAGCGAGGAGATGCTGTCGCGTAAGCCGGTGTGGCGTGCCGATTTGGGACTTTCCCATAAATGTCTGATGGCCGCGTTGGCTTACGATGCCATTTATGAGACCTTGTCGTCCCGTGAACGGAAGGAACTGGCCGAAGATTTACTCCGTCTCGGTGTGGAACCTTCGTTGGGCGACTGGGTGTTGGAGCCTACCCGTATCCATTCCCTGAACTCCATGGGGCATAACTGGTGGACTTCGTGCGTGTACAACGGCGGAATGCTGGCCATGGCTTTGCAAAATGAGTTGCCCGAGCTGTCGAATGGGTGGAGACGCTGAACGAGGCCATGCCGGAGTGGTTCGGTTTTGCCGGTGACGTGTTGCAAGCCAAGATAAAATCTTTCGACGAAGCCGGTGGCATGTATGAGAGTTTGAACTATGCCAATTTCGGTATCCAAGAGGCTTTGCAATACCGGATAGCCTGGCAGAACACCCATCCGGGGCGGAAGGCTCCGGAACTGCCCCAGTTGGAGCGTTTGCCCGACTATTTCGTACAAGTGTGCTATCCGCGTACGGGCATATTGTATAACTTGAATTTCGGAGACAGCCATAAGAACGTGACGGCAGAATCGAGCATGATGCTGTTGTATGCGTTAGGCATACGGCGACCGGAAATCCTGTGGTACATCAACCAGGTACAGGAGGGGCAACATCGCGACGGCTATTTCCGTAACCGCCCGATGGGATTCCTTTACATGCCGGATTGCAGTAAGGCACCCGCCATGCCGGACGTGGCTACTTCGTGCCTGTTTGCCGATTTCGGCTGGGCTGTGATGCGCGATTCTTGGAAAAAGGACGCGGCGATGCTGGCCGTGAAGAGCGGACAGACGTGGAATCACTCGCATGCCGATGCCAATTCGTTCATCTTGTTTTATAAAGGCGTGGATATACTGAAAGACGCAGGCAACTGTTGGTATCCCAATCCTGCCTACCGGAACTACTTCTTCCAAAGCCAGGCGCATAATGTGGTGTTGTTCAATGGGGAAGGACAGTCGCGCGAGCAGCAGTATCAGGGTTCTTATTTGCGCGGAAGCCTGCATTACCTGATGGATAACGGGAAGATGAAATATGTGTTGGCCAACGGTACGGGGCCGATGTCGGACAAGTTCAGCCGGAACTTCCGCCATTTCCTGTGGATGGACAAGGTGATTTACATGATAGACGACATAGCTGCCCATAAGCCGGGCATTTTGAATGGCTTTGGCACTATAACGGGAAGGCCGTGAAGCGGGGAGCCGACGTGACGGTGACCTCCGACAGTGCTTCCGTGGTCATCCGTCCGTTGTATCCCCGTCTGCTGGCCTTATCCGATTTCGTACATGACTATCCCGACGATTTGTATTGGGAAGTGAAAAAAGGACCGACCGAGGATTTGAAGGGTGAGGAAGAATACTATTCGTTCCATCTGCCCGGAGAGCATAAGCGTGTCAAAGGACTGACGGCCGTCATCCTGAAGGATTCGCCCGACGATAAGGATTTGCCGATGATGGAACGTACAGAAGGAAAAGACTGGATAGGGTTGAAAGTGCGTCGGAACGGAAAGGTCACGGACATTTATATCAACCAGTTGGCCGACGGACGGCTGATGCACAACAATTCATGGATTACGGCCGACGGATGGACTACGGATGCCTACATGTTTGCCGTGACGTATGACGAAGGTACGGATCCGGCAAAGGCTTCGGAGATGTTCGTTTGTTACGGCAGCGCATTGCGCCGGGGCGAGGTGTCTTATTATTCATCCTTGTCCAAGCTCTTTGTCATGCAACGCCGGGAAGGTAAAAAACTGGATTTGCGGGTGGAGGGGCAACCTCGGGTAAATGTGAAGATACGGGAAGAGGAGTGCCCGTCCTCCATGACTGTGAACGGGAAGGATTTTCCTGTGACCTATAAGGACAAATCGGTGAAGTTGAAGTGGTAGCATGTATGGTTTCCTATGTAAAGAATGATGGGATGAAACACAAGATGTTTTTTGTCTTGATGTGGGTCTGGTGGACCGGAAGTCTTTTGCATGCCGAAGTATCGGGGGTGCAAAGGCAATATGAATGTAGTATCCTAGACTTTGGTGCCTCGGTCGATACCAATATCGTGAATACGACGGCCATCAATAAGGCTATAGAACATTGTTACAGGCAAGGAGGCGGACGAGTAATCGTTCCGGCGGGCCGGTTCAAGACGGGGACTATATTTTTGAAAGACAATGTGGAACTGAGGTTGGAAAACGGTGCGTACCTGTTTGCCAGTGAGAACCCGGACGATTTTCCCTTGATGCCGCCTGCGGCTTACCGTTCGTTGAAAGATGAAGGAGGATGGTCGGCACTTATTTATGCAGAGGAGGCGCGGAATATCGCCTTGACCGGATACGGTACATTGGACGGCAGGGGAAAGGGACGTAAAGGACGTGTCGGAGGAGTGGCGGGTGATGCAAACGGCCGTCCTCGCAATCTCCTTTTTATTTCGTGCCGTAATGTGCGCGTGGAGGGTGTCACGATGCTGAATTCTGCCCTTTGGAACCAGCATTATTTGAATTGCGAAGACGTGACGGTAGATAATATCCGGGTTTATAATCATTGTAATGGGAATAATGACGGGATTGACATTGACGGATGTCGCCGCTTCACACTCTCCAACAGTATTATTGATTCGGACGATGACGGTATCGTATTGAAAAGCACAGGAACGGCTGCTTGTGAGGATATTATCGTGACGGGCTGTATCGTCAGTAGTTTTGCAAATGCCATAAAATGCGGTACGGAATCTACCGGAGGGTTTAAAAACATATTGGTGGCCGATTGCATTGTCAAACCGAGCCGGAATAAAGGCGAACGTATCATCAAATCCACCCCGTCTGGTATTACAGCCATATCTTTAGAGATCGTGGACGGCGGGATAATGGATGGGGTAATGGTACATGACATTGTAATAGAAGGTACGGAATGCCCGCTTTATATCCGCTTGGCAGATAGGGGAAGGAAGCATCTGAAGGACGCACCGGATCCTCCGATGGGACGGATGAGGAATATACGTATCAGCAATGTGACTGCGTATGGGACGGGGAATTTTTGTTCTTCCGTGACAGGCATACCTGACGGATGTATCGAAGATGTGTGGTTGGATAATATTCGTTTTGTCAACAAAGGAGGATTGGTTGATGGGAACTTCCGTACGCCTGGTGATATGAGAAACCGCAGGCATGACACATCGGGGAATCTGTTTTTCGACAAGTATTGGGCTTCCCATCGTGACGTTGTTGAAGATGAGAAAGGGTATCCTCAGCCTACGGTTTGGGGTAATCTGCCGTCTTATGGTTTGTTTGTACGTCATGTGAAACGTCTGACTGTGACGCATTCGGCTTTCGGTTCCGAGGCGCAAGATCCCCGTGTGCCTCTCATTGCAGTGGATGTGGAGCGTTTGAAGATTCATGATTTGGATGTGCCCGAAGGAAGCCGGGTACAAGTATTGATGGACGGGGTGAAGGATTATGTGATAGATAAGGCATTAAAAATTTCAAAATAAGTGATATGGAGTTTTTCAAAAAGAAGATTATAGTAATGATTTCCGGACTTGCGGTTACCGTGTGCGGATATGCCCAATCGGTGTATCCCGGAAGTTGTGCAGAGAAGTTCAAAGTCAAAACGGATATCCCCTTGGCTGCCGAATCGTTCGATTTGCAGGACGTGCGCCTGTTACCCGGACGTTTCCGTGACAACATGATGCGGGACTCGGCGTGGATGGTCTCCATCGGGGCCGATCGTCTGCTGCATGGTTTTCGGACGACCGCAGGGGGTATTTGCCGGACGTGAGGGAGGATACATGACGGTGAAGAAACTCGGCGGATGGGAGTCCTTGGATTGTGAACTTCGCGGGCATACGACGGGCCACATGCTTTCGGCTTTGGCTTTGATGTATGCAGCCACGGGGAGCGATGTTTTCAAGATGAAGGGGGACAGCCTTGTGGCCGGACTGGCGGAAGTACAGGCCGTGGGGACGGGCGGTTACCTGAGTGCTTATCCCGAAGAACTCATCAACCGGAATATCCGGGGGGAGAGTGTTTGGGCACCTTGGTACACGTTGCACAAATTGTTTTCCGGCTTGATAGACCAATACCTGTATGCCGGGAATGCGCAGGCATTGGACGTGGTGCGGAAAATGGGAGACTGGGCTTATGGGAAACTTCGGCCGTTGCCGGAAGAGACGCGCCGCAAGATGATTCGTAATGAGTTCGGAGGCATCAACGAGTCTTTCTACAACCTGTATGCCTTGACGGGAGATGAACGTTACCGTTGGTTGGCCGGTTTCTTTTATCATAATGATGTAATAGACCCGTTGAAAGAACAACGGGATGATTTGGGGACGAAACATACCAATACATTCATTCCGAAAGTATTGGCTGATGCGCGTAATTATGAGTTGACGGGAGATGGAGACAGCAAGGCTTTGAGCGAATTCTTCTGGCATACGATGATAGGCCGCCACACCTTTGCTCCCGGATGTAGCAGCGACAAGGAACATTATTTCGATCCGGACGAATTTTCCAAGCATATCAGCGGTTACACGGGCGAAACCTGTTGTACTTATAATATGTTGAAGTTGAGCCGCCATCTGTTTTGTTGGGAGGCTTCTCCCGAGGTGGCCGATTATTATGAGCGTGCCTTGTACAATCATATCTTGGGGCAGCAAGACCCTGCGACGGGAATGGTATCTTATTTCTTGCCTTTGCAGTCCGGTACGCACAAGGTGTACAGCACGCCGGAGAATTCTTTCTGGTGTTGCGTGGGCAGCGGTTTCGAGAGCCATGCCAAATATGCCGAAAGCATTTATTATCGTGGGGAAGACTGCCTGTATGTCAATTTGTTCATTCCGTCCGAATTGGCGTGGAAAGAAAAAGGGTTGAATTTGCGTCAGGAGACCCGTTTCCCGGAAGAGGAAACCACTCGCTTGACCTTGGCGTTGGAGACTCCCCGTAGGTTGGCTGTGAAACTCCGTTATCCATCGTGGAGCGGCCGTCCTACGGTCAGGGTAAACGGGAAGTCCGTACGGGTGAAACAGCACCCCGGTTCTTACATCACGTTGGACCGGCGTTGGGAAGACGGCGACCGTATAGAAGTGACTTATCCCATGCGCCTTGCGATGGAACGCATGCCGGACAATCCCCGTAAGGGCGCGTTACTTTACGGGCCGGTCGTATTGGCCGGTGTCTTAGGTACGGAAGGAATGCAACCGCCCGCTCCGTATTCCAATCCTTTTCGGTACAATGATTACTATACTTACGATTACCATATCCCCCAAGGTTTGCCTTGTTCGTTGTCCTGGGATGACCGCCATCCGGAACGCGTGTTGAAACGTACGGGGAAAGGGTTGACTTTCGTCACGGAAAGCGGGGTACAGGTGCTTCCGCTGTATGATGTCCACCGTCAGCGGTATGTAGTGTATTGGGATTGTATGGAACAGTAATGAGCCAAGATAAAGTCCCGTTTGCCTTCCATTGGACATGCGGATGGCAAACGGGGACTTTTTTTTTTGTGTGTATTCTTAGGGTAAAATTTCTTTTGCTACTTCTTCTTTATCGAGTATGTTACCGTCTGTCCGGCTTTCACCTTGACCTTATCCTGCCAGTTCAGGAACGCATTGTCTCCTAACGGTAAAGCGGCTTCTTCTGCCCCTTCGGCAAAAAGAGTGACTTGTGCGTCGAACTTCGTGGGGTTCGTAATACGTAGGATGGTTTTCCTTTTGTCGCTTTTCATGATTTCCGCTTCGACGTGGTCGAAGACGTAGAGTTTACCGAGGTCGGTACGGACGTAAATTCCCGGGATTTCCAATGCCATCAGTGCTCCGTTCGTTTCGTTCCAACCCGTTTCCCAACCGTCGGCACGGGAGCCTCGCCGGTCGGAATCGCAGTACGTGAGCCGTTCGGTGATTTTACCATTCGGTTGGATGCCTTCGGCGTGGGCATGGATGATGTCGCGCAGGAGTTCGGCATACAACGTGTCGCCGGTGGTGCGGTAGAGTTTGAACAGCACGTCGCCCGACTGCGTGCAGAACCCCGGTGCCCCGTGTTTGTTTTGCGTACTGGCCCATACGGCACCTGTCAGGTTGGCACCCAGTTGGGCCAGCGGTGTATCTTCCGGTAAGCGATAATCGAAGGAAACCGTCCATGTGGCGCACAGATGAGCTGCGTCACGGGCTTGTTGCAGATACCCTGTTTCGCCCGTCGTTTCGTATAATGTGAATAGGGAAGTGGCTAGGGCGACAGCCGTTTCCGAGTCGGAATTTTGCAGGATGTCACCACAACCGCCTGAGGTAAAGCCCACGATGGCAAACTGGCGGTAGAGTGCGCTTGCGGCCTGCCGGGCGATTTCCAAATATTCAGGGCAGTTGAAATAAACGGAGGCCAATGTCAGTCCGCCTATGGCCATGGCACCGCCGGTGGTGTTGTACACTGCTACTTTCCCGCTTTCCACGTGCAGGTAATTACTCCACGTGCCTTCATTCCTCCAAGTATTGACGAATGCGTCGGCCAACGAACGGACGTTCTTTTCCCATTCCGGACGGATGAAGTCCTTGTGTCCCATGCGCTCTAATAGGTTGAACTGTTTCACCATCCAATACAGTACGTCCCCGTTCCGGCGCGTCACCGCCACGCCCGGCACTACGGCTGCGGCATCGCGGTTGAGCACTGTGCCGTCCGGTTGCAGGATGTCATAGTAATATCCGCTTTTGCCTTTCGCCCGGGGTAGGGCGAAGTCAAAGGTGCGCGCCACGCGGCGCAGGTGCTCGTCGTCGCCGAGCGCGAGCATCGGATAAGTATTGATGAGGCCGCCAATCCATCCGTACGACATCCAGTCCGCCGTTTCGGGGCGGTAGAATTCCACGCTGTCTTTTTGGTAGTAGCGGAGGTCGATGTTTTTGTCCATAATGTCCAAGACCCGGCTCATCGGTACTAAATTGCGCGGTGCGGCGCACCGGATGTGGCGTTTGCGCTCTTCCATGAAATGCCCGAGCAGGCAGGGTGCGTCCGTGCAGGGATAAACGAGGCGTGTGATGCGGATGATGATTTCGTCTCCTTCGCGCACCGTGATTCCCCGGTCCGGCTTTTGCTGAAGCCGATGACTCCGGTTTCTTTCGCGTACGCCCGGTGCGCTGATGACGAAAGAGGCCACGCTTCTGTCCGGCGTTTCTTCCACGATGAGTCCGTGGTCCAAGACTTGCCCGTCGCGTACGATGCCTTGGTCCGTCAGTAGCAGGACACCCTCTTTCTTCTGCCGGTCGAGGAAAGCAATGGCCGGGGTAGCGGCGTTGCATACGCTGACTTCCAGACGGGAGGGGCTGCCGAAGTCGGGCGAAAGTTGGGGAATGGGATTGGAGGTTAAGGCCAAATCCGGGCGGTCGTAGTCCGAAAGGTCAAGTCCCGTGGCATAGTTGCGGTTTACGATACGCTGACGGTTCCCGTTGTACACAGAGGCCGGAATCATGACATAGTTGTCGCTTGTCCAATGGTAACGGTCGAAAGCCACGGCAACTCCGGCGTCCGTGAGATTTTTCAAAGCCTTGAACCGGAATACGAACAAGGTTCCGTCCGTCACTTCGGTCTTCTCCACCGAGGTTTTCCAACAGGAGGACGTGTCGGTCAGTTGTTCGCAACTTTTGAGTTTCTCTTCATGGTAACGGCAATCCAACAGTCTTATTTCCTGATGTGCATTTGCCGTGTCCGGCAACCAGTTCTGGGCTTGCAGACCCATCGGGCAAAACAGTAAAATACTTCCCGCCCATAATTTATTTATCATACGAAATATGTGATGTATAAAGATGAATGAATGTGTTTTGTATGCAAACTTATAGTATTGGAAAATGGAGGCAAAATAAATAAACGTTCTTTAAATATTTGACTGAAAAACGAAGCAATAATGTCAAAACGTGAAGCATTTGTTGTGTGAAAAGAAGCCGTTTCGGTCAATGAAACATGGCATTTCGTTCAATTTTATAGAGCCATTGTTTTATGTAGGCTTTATGCTTTATATTTGCATTGGCTTCGTGGTGCCGTCGGACTTTAGTATGATTATGTTTTTAA
>ENA-OQDM01000996-OQDM01000996.1-human-gut-metagenome-genome-assembly--contig:-NODE-996-length-12918-cov-1.140099_pt1 | contig 12918 bp, 11 predicted proteins | sample MGYA00242772_ERZ504605 | MGnify/ENA primary metagenome ERZ504605 (study PRJEB26092, sample SAMD00036348) | human gut metagenome | host: Homo sapiens | study: EMG produced TPA metagenomics assembly of... | reverse complement strand
GAAGAGCGGCGACGAGCTCCACGACCACGGCCGAGCGAGTCCTGTAGCCGAGAGCGTGTTCATCGCCGGTATGTATGTCAAGTACGGCAACCAGTTTGCCGAAATTCTTGACAGCACCGGCCACACCGACGAAGCTGCCGCCGTGCGCGCCGAGGTTGCAGAGATGGAACATACCGTACTGACTGCCGGTTGGGATGGAAGGTGGTTCCGCCGCGCCTACGATGCTTACGGCCATGTGGTTGGCGGCGAGGTGTGCGGCGAAGGCAAAATCTTCATTGAGCCGCAGGGCATGTGCGTGATGGCGGGCATCGGCGTAAACACCGGCGAAGCCGTGACGGCTTTGCAGAGTGTAAAAGAAAAGCTGGACACGAAGTACGGCATCGTGCTGCTGCAGCCCGCCTACACGAAGTACCATCTGGAACTGGGCGAGATTTCCAGCTATCCCCCGGGCTACAAGGAGAATGCGGGCATCTTCTGCCACAATAACCCCTGGGTCAGCTGCGCCGAGACTGTTGTCGGCCACGGCGACCGTGCGTTTGAGATCTACAAAAAGACCTGCCCGGCATACATTGAGGACATCAGTGAGATCCACCGCACCGAGCCGTATGTCTACAGCCAGATGGTGGCTGGCCGCGACGCCGCCACCTTTGGCGAAGCAAAAAACAGCTGGCTGACCGGCACGGCGGCCTGGACGTTTGTGGATGTGAGCCAGTACATCCTGGGCATCCAGCCCACGCTGGCCGGGCTGAAGATCGATCCCTGCATCCCGCACGAGATGGACGGCTTTACCCTGCGCCGCGTCTGGCGCGGGGCAACCTATGAAATCGTTGTGGAGAACCCCGACCATCTGGAAAAGGGCGTCAAAACCATGACCGTGGACGGCAAGCCTGTAAGCGGCAGCATCCTCTCCCCTGTTCCCGCCGACTCTACCGTAGAGGTCAAGGTCGTCATGGGCTGACCGTCCGCCTTTTACCGCAAAGCAGCAGCCCGCAGTGGGCTGCTGCTTTTTCTGTACGGTCTTTATACACCGGCGTGCTGCTTCACGAACCAGAAAACTCCCCTACCCTGCTGCGCACGCAGCAGAATAAGGGAGTATTTTTTGTGTGCAGCCTGTCAGGTATGGTTATTCCGCGAGCATTTCTCTGCATCGATTGCAAGCACGACCATCAGCGCGCAGAGGGCATCTCTTGGGTCGGCAACCTCAATGGTGTATGTATCGGTCCAATTCCAAAGCTCCTTGGCGATATGCGCCACGGTATGCCTGCTGGGGGCAAGGATGTCATAGTCCCATTCCCAAAAGCTGCCCTCAATACGCCAGTCATTGCAGTCGATATGGTAGCTGGGCCGGAAAAGCGTCAGCTCTCGGCTCAGGCACCCCACATAATCATCCTCACCTGTGTAGAGCTCAAATTGGGGCATCCATGTAAATATCTTTTCTTTGACGCAGCCAACCGGGCAGCCCGCCGCATCAAAGATTCTCAGGCAATGCCCCCAGGAAAGCTGACCCTTGACCACAAACAGGGTATTCCCATATTCATCGTAAATATCATAGCTGTCGAACCAGGAGAACATCCGTTGCTTGAAAAGCATCTTCATTGCGTTTTTTCCCTTCACTTGCCTGCGCAGTATCTGTTACCGGCATCGCATTTGCTTGCCTTATGCTTATTATAGTTTATCGCGCCACTAAATCACAAGGGAAAATCCGGAAAATTAGCCCTGTTATCTTGCTTTCAGCGGAAGAATACCGGAATCCATTCTCTCTGCAGGGCAAGGATATGCTGCTTGCGCTTTTCTTTCTTTTGTACGCTTTGATTTGTATCCTTATTTTGCAATTGCGGACCAGTAGGCATCGAACAAGCGCCCAATTCACCTGTGTTTTCAATACGCAGAGTACAACATTTTCCGGGGTTCATTTTTGTCTCCCGGAAATTGTTGTATTTTGAAGCCCAGGAATCTGTTGTATTGCGCTTCCAACCAGTATTGCTGTGCGGAGCATTCCGCATAAACTTTTGTAACCAACTCAAAGCAGCGTTACCGTGCCGGAATTGCGTACCGTATCCCATTTCTCTGCAGCTAAACTATGTTCACCCCCATAGGCTCTTTATGGCGGTATGCAGCTTCTTTACGCATAGCATGTGCCAAATGTCACATTCCGAAAGGTAAATTATGCTGATATAACGTATGATTTTATTGAAAATCGCACATTTCATGTAGCAAGCGGCAATATCGGCAAAAATGTGCTGTTTTGCCACCCTGAAAAGTGTACATTTCTGCACAAATCCACCCAAAAAGCACATTTCTTCTTTGCGCTTTTTTCACATAGCTACGCTCTGTAATTACCATTCACCTGTAAAAAATGCACATTGTACATTTTATCGCCTTGCAAATGACACATTTTCACATTCCGTCTGCTGATCGCCGGATGTGCCGCTTAAAATCCGTTCCAGCGCATCGCAAAACCGGATATCCTGCTCTTTTGTGCGTTTTGCAGCCCCCTTTGGATGCTTGCCGGCGCGAAGGAGCTTTTTGTTTTCATGCCGCTGCAGCATCAGCGCATCTATATTATCCGCCGTATATTCCAAACCGTTCTGGTTCAGCACCCGCGCGCATTTTGCCAGGCACATACTTGCCAGACCGTAATCCTGCGTCACAACCAAAGTCCCCCGGGCTTCACCCCGGTTGACGAGTGCAAAATCCACACTGTCAGCGCCTTTGTCAAATACCAGCGTCTGTGCCCCTTCCCCGCTCGATACGATGGGATGTATCGCACAGAATCACAACCGGCACACCTTTTTTCCCTGCGCTCCGCAGGGTCAGATCGACCACCGGGCAGCCGTCAGCATCGATCAAAATTGTCATGTGCTTATTCTCCTTCCCTCATCGTACTGTGCTTTGGTTTGATAATTGTACCATGTTCCCGCTGTGCTTTTCAACACGCAGGAGGCACTCATTCTCAGCGCACCGCAAAAAGCGCGGGAGGCTTTCCGGATACCCCCGGAAAAACCTCCCGTGTCTTATTACAGTAAATCAGCCGCGCTTTTCCTTCAGCTCGGTCTCCATCTGGGCCAGCGTCTTTTTTGTCCAGATTGTAGAAAAATTTGGCACCGATGAACTGCAGCACCTTCCGCACCCACTGGGTAAACTACACAGATCTTTCCTCTTATAACGATTATCTGCTCGCCGCCGGTGAAATCACCACCGAGCAGCAAGAGCAGGCCCTTGTGGTCGAGATGCTGCAGCAATATTGCGACCGGGTAGCGCGGTACTCTACCGCCGGCTATTCGGTGGTCATCCGCAATATCATCCACTATATCAACCTACATCTGAAGAAGGACCTGACCCTTTCCACGCTGGCTGCCCGCTTCAACCTGAGCCGCTCTTATCTGTCCGACCTGCTCCACCGGGAAGCGCACAGCAACCTGACCGACTATGTGACCCTGACCCGCATCCAGTTTGCGGCGAACCTGCTCCGGTATCATCACTACACGATCGCACAGGCGGCACAGGATGTAGGTATCCCGGTTGTACCCTACCCGCCTGTTCAAGCGCACCATAGAAGAGACGCTATCCCACTACGCCTGGTAGAAAGCCATCGAGGCCTAAGAGACGAACCAGCTAAAAAGAAGAATTTTGCAGCGGCGCTCAGACTCCTTGCAATGCTCTGCAGCATGGTATTATAATTTGTATAGAATCGGCAAGCTGTATGCTGCACCAGCAGGAGGGCATTTTATGATTTTACAAACAGGTTTCCGCACCGATATCCCTGCCTTTTACAGCGCGTGGTTTGCGAACCGCCTGCGTGCAGGGTTTGTGCTGGTGCGCAACCCTTATGACCCGCAGTCCGTCACGCGGTATGCCATCAACCCGGATGTGGTAGACCTGATCGGCTTTTGCACCAAAAATCCTGCACCGATGCTCCCCCGCATGGAGCTGCTGCGCCCCTATGGGCAGTACTGGTTTGTCACGATCACCCCTTACGGACCGGAGATAGAGCCGCATGTACCGCCGAAGGCGCAGGTCTTGCAGGACTTTATCACCCTGTCAAAAATTGTCGGTCCCGATTGTATCGCATGGCGGTATGACCCCATTTTTCTTTCCGACACCTACACCGCTGCGCGACATATCGCTGAATTCGAGCAGATGGCATCTGTACTTTCCGGCTATACCAGAACCTGTGTGATCAGCTTTATCGACCTTTATGAGAAGGTACAGCGGAATTTTCCGCAGGTGAAAAGCGTCCCACTCACTGAGCGCGAAACACTGGGAAAGGCTTTTGTTGAAATCGGCAAAAAATACGGCATGATGATACGACCCTGCGCCGAGGGCACTGCGCTGGCCCGCTATGGTGCCGATTGCAGCGGCTGCATGACGCAACAAACTTTCGAGGCCGCGCTGCACCGTCCCCTGCGGCTGCCCCGCAAAAGCCAGCCCGCAAGGAGTGCGCCTGCTGCCTTACGGCGGATATCGGTGCCTACAATACCTGCGGTCACGGCTGCCTATACTGCTACGCCAACGCCAGCCGTGTGATTGTAGCGCAGAATATGCGTATGCACGACCCCGCTTCACCCTTTTTGGTCGGGCACAGCCAGCCGGGTGATGTGATCCACGAGGCAAAACAGGAAAGCTGGCTGGTCGATCAGATCAGTATGGCTGAGCTCCTCTAGCAGCAGGCAGTGGCTGTCGGCCACTTTCGCCGCTGCAACAACAAAAGCTTGCAAGATAAGGCTAAGATGCCTGTACTTGCAAGCTTTTGTTGTTTTCATTTGCGAAAATATGGGGCGAGCGATTCCTGTTGCTGTATCGTGCAAAGCGAGCTACAATACAGCCGCACACAGCAAAAAGGCTGCGCTTCCTGCGCAGCCTCTCAGCAAACGGCCTTATTCGGCGTATTCTTTAACAGCTCCAGCCTTCTGCAGGGCCGCCATCACAGCGGGGATCAGAACCAGCTGCACGATAATGCCCGGCACGGCATTGAGCAGTGCGCCCGCCAAGAATGCCTGGGCGGTAAACGCCTTGCCGCCCAAGCCCAGCAGCACGACTTCAGCCACGCCCCAGACAAGCCGCCCCGCTGCCATGGCGGTAAGCAGCGCTGCATACACCCCTGCCGCGCCCTTTTGAGCCATACGGCGGTATACCAGCCCGATAACAAGGCCGTAGGTCAGCAGCTCAAAGGCCATCGCAATAGCCACCGGATACATCGGAGGCATCCCGAACAGGACCGAGCGCAGCAGCGGCGCAACAAAGCCCACCGCTGCACCGTACTGCCAGCCGCAGACAAGGCCGCACAAAAGCACCGGAATATGCATCGGGAGCAGCATGCTGCCAATTTGCGGAATCTGGCCCGTCAGCATGGGCAGCACGAGGCACAGCGCCAAAAACAGCGCTGCATAAGCCAATTTTTTTGTATTTCTGGTTTTTCACAACATATCACCCTTATCAAAAAGTTTGAACCGCGCACCCTTCTGGGCACTGCCTTCCTGGCTTTTTCATAAGGGCATTCCTGCATCCTTCAAGCCCACTATAGCGGGAACCATGCAGTTATGCCATAGGTCCGCTTACTATATTACACAAAAATCTCTGCCGTGTCCAGTACAAAATTGCAGCGTGCGGCTGGATCATGGGCAGCAAAATACCCTTCCTCCAGCGGGATCCACCGCTGCGCAAAATTTGCGTAGCGTATGCCCTCTCTCGCCCGCAGGCGCACCGCCTGCACATCGGGCGGGCAGGTAACAAACACACGCACCGCAAAGTCAGTCTGCAGCGCCGGATGCAGGCTGTAGCTGCCCTCCAGAATCGTCAGTGGCGCGGCAGCAAACGGCTTAGACGGCAGGAAAGCTCCCGCCGCACAGCTGTATGCATTATAGAGCGCCGTTTCGCCGCGCAAAAACGGCTGCAGAACCTCGTTTCGCAGCCGAATGAAATCTATATTCGCGCCGGGCTGCTCCTGCCAGTTCGCGCAGCGCGCAGCAAGCGGTAGATAGAAATCATCGGTATGCACTACCCGGCAGCCCAGCTGCCCCGCCAGAAATTCCGCCAGTGTAGACTTGCCGCTGCCGCAACGCCCGTCAATGGCCAGCAGCGCCGGGCCGTTTTCTGCGGCCAACTGTGCGGCCTGCAGGATCGGGGCGGCGGCTGTTGCCAGCGGCGTCATGCGTCCAGCGCACGCAGCGTAAGTGCTACGGCATTTTGCAGATACTCGTCAAGGCGGCAATCCTGCGTGCCCGCCACAAAGATCCCGCAGCCGGACGCCGGGATCAAAACCTTGGCTGCCTCACTGCCGGAAATCGCCACTGACATGTTGGGAGAAACTTCTCCCATGATTCCGTTGGCCATCAAGATACCGATGGGCCCCAGGATAACATCGGCTCTGGCGGCATTGTACACCACCGCATTTTCCCCGGTGGCACCGCGCACTGCACCCGCCTTCAGCATGGCGCTGGTTGCCAGCACATTCGTGCCCACTGCCAGCAGCTCGCAATCCGCAGGCAGTTTAGGCAGCAGCAGCTTTGCAAGCTGTGCGCCCATGCCGCCGCCCTGCCCATCAACGATCAAAATTCGTTTCATACCTTACATCCCCTGTCGCTATATGCCCTGCCGCTGTAGCGGCTCAGGCTGTCGAAAAACCTCCCTCTGTGAGGGGGCCAAGGGTGAGCACACCTTTTTCGACAGTCTGCGCCACTGCAGTGGCTTACTTATGTCTACTATTTTACACCCCCGGAGTACGGCATCGCAAGTGGCAAAATGAAAAGGGTTTCTGAGTACTTGTAAAAATTCATCGTGCTTCATTTTCCATCAATTCCTGTTGCTGTAACTTTATTTTCGATTTTTTGTTGTGTTCGCTAAGAGATCTCTTGACTGCCAAGGCGACTGCTCTCGCTGCTATAGCATATCGAAGCTTTCCCAAATGCTGTATACCTTTATAGCAGACGCAAACCCAATCCTGCTGCCAGTCCCCCTCCCCTGCCCTCTTGAGATAACCCTTACCTTATTGGATGGTGTTTGCTTTATGCTTTTTCTTCCTTCGTCATGTGCCATATAACCTACGGGGCGATAATCCGGCTTTCTACCTATTGCAAGGTCCATTCTCAAATTCAGCTTGTTTCGTGTTGCGAAGGCTTCCCCTCCCACCTAAAAGAGAGGTTTCTACACATTAACAATCGGATAATTTCCCTTTTTGGAACAGATTGTATGAACCAATTTGTATATTTTTCATATATTATCCTATTAGTATATTAAATTGTATCTTATACAGCCACTCCCTATCCTTTTTATCCACCTTATGTAAGTACATTAAGCCCGCAATCCCTGTGGATTACTGCCGAAAAAGTGGATAAGTCCGTCAAAAAGAGATTTTCTCATCAAGAAGTCGGGAAGTCCAGTGAAAAGAGAGGTTTCTACATTTCATTCCCGAAAAAAATATTTACTTTTCATTATGCCATACTTTGCACCACTATGGACCTCTCTGGATCATCTTTGTATTACACTATATACATATCGTATCCATATTGCAGCTACTATTTCCTCATTGTATTTTTACTTCTGCAACGATTTTCCCCTTTTCTACTTATCTTCTCTCCCAGCTTTTTTGGTTTTTCAAGTGCTATTTTCTTTTCTATATCTATATATTGTGGTTTTACATCCTTTTATCACTACGCTGCTTTGGTAGTACCCTTCTGTACATGGCTGTGTTTTTTCCTCTTTTCTTTCGCTCTTTTGATGTGGAAATCTCTTTTTAGTACAGATAATTTCTTTTTCGCAGCCCAATTATATATCGGTATATCGCCTATTATTTTGTTTAAAAATCTTACGCTGTTTATGTGTAGAAACCTCTTTGTTCGCCACTATTACCTTTCCTGTCTCTGCCTATATAGCCTCTCTTTGTGCAAGAATAAGTATGTTAGTTGATCCACAACACCAATATATAGTGTTTTGGAAGCAATCCCTAAAAGGAGGTTTCTACACCGGAAAAAATCGAGCACCTCCTACCGCAGAGATCACTCGCAGCAACAAAAGGAGGTTTCTACACACGCGGAAGGGGAAATTTTTGTTTCACTCTTTCCCCTGCCCCTATGCCATACTATCCTAATTCAAGCGCCGGCGTTTTCCGATGCTTGTGCAAAGAGAGGTTTCTACACCGGAAAAATCAGCTATCGCACTCTCCACCTATGTTTGCACGGCAATGCTCTCCCGCTATCGCAAAGGCAAGATTTCCGCCCTGCACAATTTGTAGCCGCAACAGGCAGTATACAGAAAAAACTTTGAAAACAGAGATTCTTCCACTGCAAAAAAGAGGTTTCTACATGCTTATTTTGGCTGATTGGGCTGTGGCAATCTCTTTCTACAGCCTTTTAAACCTCTTGCATCCGGTGTGGAAATCTCTTTCGCCAAGTGTTTTTTCCTCTCTGCTGGCATGTGGAAACCTCTCTTTCTACATATTATAATAAATAAGTAAAAAGTAAGATATAAGATAAATAATTGTAAAAGAGAAAAAAGCAAAATTAAAAAAATAGAAAAGCTCCAAACATTTTTCGTTGACAGTCGGCAAATAGTATAGTAATATTATCAGTATAATGATATTTGTGTACCTATTTGTATTGTAACATCTAACGAAAGGAATATATAGCTGTATATCGTAATTATTTTAAGCCCCTCCTTGTACAGCTATAAGTAATGGATATGAACAAAACGAATTCGTCCATTGATGAAAACGAGGAATCTTTAGTTGGAGAGGTCCTTTCTGATGATGAGGTCCGCGAAAAAAAGCAAGCGATTGCGAAATGGCAGCACTCCCCTGTCGGCTTTGGCTCTTACATTACCAAAAGTAATGACCTGATCCAGCGGACAAAGTACTCTCTGCCCAGAAATGAGCAAAAAGGTTCTCTTTATGCTCATGTCTAAAATCGACCAGAAAAATGATAAGGATGCATCCAAATATTATTCGATCACTTTCAATGATTTTGCCAAGTTGACCGGAGTGCGCACGGTGGATACGACTTATGCGCTGAATCTGAAGGAAACTATAGAAAATTTGGAAAATCGTACCTTCTGGGTCAAGAAAGAACCCGGCAGTAAGGTGTATCGCTCCATTTCCTGGCTGCAAAAAGGTTCTGAGGTCGATTTCGACAAGAAAGAGACTCGCCTGCGCTTTAACCAGGACATCTGGAAGGATATTGCGCAGCTTACCAGCAACTATACCTCTTACAGCATCGAATATCTGCTGATGATGAAAAGCACTTACTCTATGCGCGTTTATGAAATCATACTCTCCTATGACAATGGAAACAGAGACTATGGCTATACGAACGGCCTTGTATTCCAGCCGGTAAATGATGAGATCCTGAATAAGTTCTCCTCAAAGCGCGACGAGCTGACGGGTTATAAGTATAAAAAATTCAATATTGATGAGTTTAAAGGTCTGCTTTCTGCACCCACAGAGGCAGAGAGAGAGTCCACAAAGAGCAAAAAGAAAAAGGATCCGGCATCTGTCGACAAGAAAAAGTTTGACCGGGAAAAACCGCTGGCTGAAAAGTACAAGACTTTTACAGAGTTTGAAAAGAATGTTTTAAAGACCGTTAAGAAAGAAATCAATGAGATGACGGATCTTTGGTTTGACTATGCCCCGGCGCGCAAGCGCGGTGTTCGCAAATATGAATACCTGTATATTTTCATCAAATACAAGAACAAAACGGAAATGAGGGATGTCCGCTCCTATCATGATAGAAATACGCACGATGACGAAATTGTAAGGGATTCCAGAAAGAAGAAAACCCAGAGTGCGGAAAAAGCAGCCCAGCATATTACAGAGCCATTTAGCACAGATATTTTGAAAATGAAGTATAGAAAAGCAACTACGGAGATCAGAAACAAAGCAGACTATGCTTCGTATGAGGATAAGCTGACAGACAACGAGAAAAATATCTGCAATGATATTTTCACATACACGGCTAAGATTCTGACAAACACCAACAGGTGTGACCAAGCGGAGGAAACACTGGATTCTTTAAACCGAATCATTCATGACAATGCCGGGCTGAAAACATGGGCCCTGGGACTGTGTGTAAAATTTACGGAGATGTTTGAAAAAGCAACCGAAAGGAAGTCTGCACAGTATTATCGCACGGTTGTTTATAACGATACGATTGAAAACAGTGCTTTGATCATCGCGGCTGGCAAGCAGAAGCTCACATCGTTGGATCCGGCGGGAGCGTTTAAGTTTGATATGTCTGTCTTTGAGGATGTATAAGTATTATTTGGCAGCAGCCTGCAACATGCAGGCTGCTGCTTTTTGCTGTAAAGAAAAAACAAAGATTATAAGTGACAAATAAATACAAACCGAGAACAGCAACAAGAATTGAAAGATGTGTTGACTCTGTCAGACTGTCGAAAAACTCTTGTAGGGGCGAGCATTGCTCGCCCGTGCCCGTTTGCCTTGTAAGCAAACTATCCCAGAAAATGCGTTGCTGCGATAAGTTGACGGGCGACCAATGGTCGCTCCTACACATGCAATATGGCAAGAAGGCAATTTTTTTGACGGTCTGAACTCTGTTTCGTGCTGTGAAGCGCGGTGCGAGTATTTAAAGAGATGGCCTACACGAATGCAGATATATTAAAGAATAGCAACAAGAATTGATAGACTTGAAATATCGTTATGGCAGGATGATACCCGGAAAAGAGAATTGACTTTACTTATATCTATGTTATAATTGAAATCACAATAAGCAGCAAAAGATGGCTGCAACTATTTTGTGGTGAGGTATAGGCTTCAACATATTCAGCCACTGAAGTATGATAAAATCGTACAACCGGAAATGGCAAAAAGACATGGAAAATCGATTACAAGAGAATTACAGAACGATAATTCACAGCAACAAGAATTGACGGACACATCCACAAATAACAGCCTTTACAGAAATGAGGAATTGCTCAATGTCTGCAAAAATTATTACAATTGCCATTGAAAAGGGAGGCACGGGTAAAACCGTAACGGCCTCCAATCTTGCCTACCTGATGGGCGATGAGGGGAAAAAAAGTTCTTTGCGTGGATACTGATCCGCAGGGAAATCTCACCAAAGCACTCAGCGGCGGCTTGAGCATCACAAGTGATGAATTCTACGGTAAGGCGCTTTATAATCTTTTCGACGGGTTCCTGTATCATAGCAAAACGCGAGACTTTATTGTGGAAACGCAGTATGAAAATGTGGATATGATCCCGTGCGATGCGCAGACGCCGCGAATCAATAAGCGCATTGAACTGCTGATTGGCGATGCAGAGCGCCTGAAGGACGGAGATCCGAGGAAGGTTTCCGGTATGGGAAATTTTCTGTACTATTTCCTTAATCAGGTACGTGATGATTACGATTACATTCTTATTGACACACAGCCTACGCGGGACAGCCTGTTGCTTTCCAATGCAATCTATGCAGCGGATTATATCCTGATTCCAGCCGGCTGTGAGGATAACTCCGAAGAATCGGCGTTTCGCCTTTATTATGAATGCAATAAGATGAAGCAAAGCTCCACTTCTCACCTGATGGGTGCAGGTGTGTTGTTGGTGAATGTAGACAAAAGCGCAGCAACAGACAAGAAGATTCAGGAGCACTTTAAAGAAGAACTCGGCACATCGCTGTTCAGCGTTGCAATTCCCACAAGCAAGACGGTGAAAACATCCATTTCCCGCTTTTTGCCTGTGTGCTATATGGCAAAAACGCAGCCTGTGGCAAAAGCCTATGTGAAAGCCTACGAAGAGTTGAAAAAGCGTCTGGAGGTGAAATGATATGGGAATGAAAAGCCCCGCCAAAAAGAAGGAAATCGTAAAACGTTCCCGCCCGACGGATGCAGAGCTTGGCAAAATTGATTCCAATAATGGCGATGCAGGAAAAATTATCAGTGATCTGACCGCAGGGCATAAAAGCATTGAATACGAAGCACGGGATATTGCACTGTACGATATTCGCGTAAACGCGGACAACGAAATCTTCCGGCAGGCAGATACCCAAGAGGACATTGTGCAGCTGGCGGAGGATATTCAGCGCAACGGCCTGATGCATAATTTGGTGGTGTTTCCGCAGGAAGAAAAAGGAAAAACAGTGTATGTCCTTCTCTCCGGTGAGCGCCGCTACCGCGCGATGGAGTACCTCGAAAAGAGAGGAGACGCCACCTGGAACACCATCAAAAACTGCAATGTGATCACAACCAGTCTTTCGGAAAATGAAAGAAAGGTGCTTTTATACAGTGCGAACCTGCAGGTCCGCGGCGGCTTTGCGGATGAACAGATCCGCCGCAAGGCCGTTGCAGAATTTGTGATCTGCCTTCAGAACGAGCCGTTCAATATGACGGAAAAGGACGCTAAAAAGGCAATTAAGGAAGTGAGTGCAACCACAGCCAAGCAGATCGACCGTGATTTCCGCATTGAGGAAAAGCTGGACAAAGAGTTGCTTCGCCTTTTGGATAACAAGTTCCTGACCCGCATGGAGTGTGAAAGCTATATCACGCTGGAGCCGGAGGTGCAGCATAAAATTGCGCAGTGCTATCTGTTGCTGAGCGCGGTTGATGTGAGCAACTGTGACACCGATGCCCGGGAGCGCCTGCTGCAGGAATGCAACAGCATACATTATGACTTTATCCGGGCTATTGACAGAGCCAGAAAAACCAACGAGCCGGATGAGCGGGACGAGCGCCTGGAGACTGCGTTTGCGGAGTGTGAAAACGAAATCCGCCTGCTGCAGAACAGGGTAGGGGAGTACCGTACCGCCGTCAGTCGGCATGATACGGAGAAGGCCGAGGAAATCGCAAAGGATGTGGCCAGGGATCAGGAGGCAAAGCGCGTCGAGAAAAAGGAGCAAAAGAGTGAGTCTGAAAGCGCGACCTTTGTGGAAAAGACGATCCAGCCTGTTGCTAATAAGATTTTTAAGAAAATGA
>ENA-OQDM01000995-OQDM01000995.1-human-gut-metagenome-genome-assembly--contig:-NODE-995-length-12920-cov-1.281482_pt1 | contig 12920 bp, 11 predicted proteins | sample MGYA00242772_ERZ504605 | MGnify/ENA primary metagenome ERZ504605 (study PRJEB26092, sample SAMD00036348) | human gut metagenome | host: Homo sapiens | study: EMG produced TPA metagenomics assembly of... | reverse complement strand
ACAGGAAGCATTGGATAAAAATGCGGTGATCCTTTTATGTGCACCTACAGGCATCGCCAGAAGGCGAATGCGGGAATGTACAGAGTATCCAGCACTGACAATCCATAAATCCATAGGGCTTACCGGAGAAGCTGGAGAGGAAGAATGGAAGAACGAGCAGCCAATTCCAGATGACCTGATCATAGCAGATGAGTTCAGCATGGTCGATATGTATCTGGCGGACAAACTGTTTGCCAGTATTAAATCCGGTGCCAGACTGGTTCTGGTGGGTGATAAAGATCAGATCGAATCCGTAGGGCCTGGAAAAGTATTTCAGGAGATCATTGATTCCGGCGTATTTCCGGTAACTGTCTTAGATGAATGTTTCCGACAGGAAGGGAATTCCACTATCAGCCAGAATGCCATTAAGATCAATAAGAATCAGCTGGATCTGGTGTTTGATGATACCTTTCAGTTTATTCCGGCTTCCACACCGGAGGAGGCTTCGCAAAAGATACAGAAGATCTATCGGAAAGAAGTACTGCAGAGAAACGGTTCTCTGGAAGAAGTGCAGGTGATGTCACCGCTTCGAAAAGATACGGAAGCAGGTACGGATGCATTGAATCTGGTATTGCGTGACATTGCGAATCCAAAGCGTTTCGGTTATCCGGAAATCACAAATGGCAGGAATACTTACCGGGAAGGTGACCGGGTCATGCAGACAAAAAACAACGATGAAGTAGCAAATGGCGACATTGGAGAAGTCATAGGGATTTTTCGGAAAGATCAAAAAATGGTCATGCGTGTAGATTTTGGGGATGGCCGGGTCATGGAATATCAGGAGGAAGATTATTGGCCGCTGACACTAGCATATGCGATTACGGTACATAAGGCTCAGGGCAGTGAATATCCGATGGCAATCCTTCCAATGCTTCCATGTTTCCGGTGGATGCTTCGCAGAAACATTTTCTATACAGCAGTAACAAGAGCCAGAGAAAGGTTTATAATTGTGGGAAGCAAACGTGCAATCGCACAGGCTATCCGGACGGATTACATCAGCCGGCGAAGCACCATGTTTGGGTACCGTATCCGAAAAATATATGAAGCAATCCTGGAACAGGAAAAGAGCGCATGAAGAATGAATGACAGGCAGACGTTGGAAAAACCCAATGCTCTGCCTGTTTCTTTCCTTCGTATGCAGAAAATCACATAATGAAAGAGGAGGGAACAAAATGCCAGATCTTTGTTTTTATGCACCATGGATTATGAAAGAACCCATTCCGGACCCATTTCGGATGATGTTGGAAAAAGCAGGGAAAAAACGGATCAGCTATGATGAAGCGGATTGTTCCATGCGAAATATCAGGAAGCAGGGAAAAGTCTCCCGCCTTCATGGGCCTACGTTACATGCACTTCTGACACTGATTCAGATCCGGAAAGAAAAAGACTCTGGTGCTGCCGGTATACAAAGGGGCAGGGATACCATAAATTATTTCTGCATGGAATATCCTGGAAATCAGGAAAAGTATGTAATGACTTATAATTCGAAAAACGGACGTTTCAGTGGGATTTTAAAGACAGAAGAAAGAAACGAGAAGCTTCCGGGAATCCGGGAGGGCAAAAACACAGGCGAGCAGTACCTGGCCCTTTTGGCTTATGCCAATCTGGTCCCGGATAATTCTTTATTTAACGAAGAGTTCAAAAAAAATTTCTACATACTTGAAGAACAGGAAAAAAAGGAATGGGAAGACACGGAAGCTGCACTGAGGGCGGCATTTATCTGTTGCGATGCCATGTACTGCGAAGTAATAGCAAATCCGCAGCAGGCAATCCCGCTGGAAAAGAGCCAGTTCCGTGCAGAGGAACTGGAGGATGTGCTTCCGGAATATAAAATTGCGGCCGGGGTATATGCACCAAACGATGAAATCTATGGAAAGTTTCATGTGCTTTTGCCTGTAAATGAGAAGACAAAAAGAACACTTTTTGAATTAAAACAGATCTATTCTGGCAGATGGGATGTAAATGAAAGGACAAAAGAAAGGATCCCTTCGCTTCCAGAAGACTATCTGGTAAGTAAGGAAGCTGAAGAAATCCTGCAGATGGTGGATAAGACACCGGCAAGGCTGTTTATGCTGACAGGCGATGCCGGTACTGGAAAGACAACTGATGCCAGAATGATCGCCCAGATATTAGGGCTTCCATATTATGTGTTCACCTGTGGACCTGGAACGGATGAACTGGAACTTTTAGCGACCACCGTGCCAAATATGGGCGGAACAGCACATCTGGAAATGGAATTGCCACGTCTGGAAGACATTGAAATGGATCCGGCTTCAGCTCTTGCAACGGTAAATGGCATTTATGAAGAGGGGATCAGCCGGGAAAAAGCTTTTCAGGAGATCCTGAAAGCAGTTTATGAAAAAGGCTATGAAAAGTCGAAAAATGAAAAAGACTTCCTATTAAAAGAGTCAGAAATCGTAAAGGCATGCAGGGAACCATCTGTGATTGAAATTCAGGAGCCGGCCATGATTGAAAAACCTGGGACACTTACGAGATTAAACTCCCTGTTTGACGATGGAGCTGTAACCGATCTGGTAAATGGAGAACAGATACGGAGAAATCCGGATACCATTGTGATCATGACCACCAATCTGGATTATGTTGGCTGTCAGAACTTCAACCAGTCAGTTCTTTCCCGAATGAATCTGATTCAGCCAAAGGAAGCCCTGACAGAAGAGGAAATGGCAAAAAGGGCAATGAAAAGAACCGGGTTTAAAAACAAAGAACTTCTGTCCTTTATGGCTGCCACGGTCTGCAAGATCCATGAATATTTGATCGAACAGGACATTACAGATGGCGTATGCGGATACCGGGAATTGGAAAACTGGGTGTTAAGTTACATGGTTTCCAATGATCTCAGGAGGTCAGCATGGACAGCACTGCTCAGTAAAGCATCCATGGACAGGGAAGAACAGGGAACTATGGAACGCGTCTTTCTTCTTCCTCATTGTGCTGTGGATTAAAAACGGATGGAGGAAACGAATGAAAAAGGCTTTATACCGGAAACGGATATGTGCAGAGAAAGAAAAACTGACACCGGAAAAGTATTTCATACGCCGCAGTATCGTGATCTTTTGACCTCGATCGGGCATGAAATCACGGGTGGAAAGTTGACTACATTACGCTTATACGATGATAAAAATTCAGGGATTGCAGGATGGAATCAGGGAGAAACAGTTGCCGTAAATCTTGGAAACCAGATTACGTCAAGTTTTCTGACACTGGAATTAAAAAGTGACAGCCTGATCGGGATTCTGGGACATGAATGCGGACATTACCGGTATACGGATTCTGCACTTAGAAAAAGGTATGCCGAGCATATGTTAAATGGCAGCTGGTATCCAAAGGAGCCAGTACCGGAAAATGCACAGGAAAAAGAGGCATTGGATGCGATGAATGTCTACTTTGAAAGAAAAGATAAAGCAATCCTTTCTATCTTTCTGCAGACAGCATCTTATCTCAGCAATCTTTTGAATGATATGTACATAGAAGAAAAGATGTGCGCCCTTTTTCCGGGAAGCATCCGCAGGGGAATCCTTATGAATCGTGACCGGAATGTGGAATGGCTTCCAACACTTCGGGAAATGTTGGAAACGGAGAAAGATAAGATTTCTATTCTTATGAACCTGTGTGCACAGTATGCCTTGTCTTCAAGGGTCAATGCCTGGGATGGTGCGAATTACGAGCTTATTGATACACTAAAACTGCTTATGCCGGTCATTGATGAAGCGGGAAAGGCAGCAGATGACATGGAGAGATATCTTGCCACCAACCATATCCTTCTGATGATCTGGAAATATTTTGCGGAAATCATAGATGAAATAGAGAAGAACAGTACAGAAAATGAAGAGCAAAAGCCAGAACAGGAAGAGCGTGAAGGGCAAAAGGAAAACCCGGAGGAATCCGAAAAAGAAGCATCTGAGGAGGAAAAGCTGGGTAACACCGGAGCACAGACTGAGCAAAATGAAAATAAAACAGGAAAAGATGATACGGAACAAGGTACAGAAACAGAAGACAAAATGGAAGCAAATGGAAAGGATCAGGAAACGGAAAGCCATGAAAACGGGCGCACTGCAGAGCTTCAGAAGTTTCTGCAGCAGCTGTGTGAAAATCTTCCGAAATGTGTCAGGGAGTCTGGTGGCTTCGAAGACAAACAGAATGAATGTGGCATCCCTGCCTCAGAAACGGAAGCATCCAGTGATAATGCCTTGCAAAAAATCCTTTATGAAATGGCGAAAGAGACGCTTGATGAGAAGATACAGAAAGAAATTTTCGAACATCTTCAAAAGGAATTGATGGAGATACCGTTTGAAGAAGGCCATGACCTGGTACAGAAAAAACTTTGCCGTAAGACCGAGATATCAGATTTTTTAAAATTACAGACAGAAAAGTATGAGGGGCAGCTTAAACAGGTAAAAAAAGAGACTTCGCCTGAAACTGCTTCCTATATTGAAAAATCAGAAAGAACGCACGGAACATAAGCTTTTTCTTGGACGTCGGGTAGATCTTCGAAACATAGCTGAACCGTCTGGGGCAGTATTTAAGAAACAACAGCCAGGAAAAAATCTGGATATCTGTGTGGCTGTGCTGGTTGATAATTCTTTTTCCATGTGTGGGGAACGGATGGATCATGCCATTCTTGCAGCACTTTGCCTGTATGATTTTTGTATGGAATCAGAAATACCGGTTTTAGTGTGCGGACATCATACAGATGGATACCGGCATGAGAACCTGAAAGACGAAACAGTGTATCTGCATTGCTGCGCAGATTTTGAAACGGATGAAAAGGATCGGTTCCGGATCGCTGGTATGCAGCCTTATGGAAGCAACCGGGATGGAACTGCATTGTGGTATGCTGGCAGCCGTCTTTTGGAACGACCGGAAAAGCAGAAACTGCTGTTTGTGATCAGTGATAGTGCACCTAATGCAAACCAGTATGGAGGCACAGGGGCAAAAAGGGACCTCAGAAGATTCGGAAAAAACTGCTGCAGCAGGGAGTATTCTTTCAGGCTGCTGCGATCGGAAGCGACAAGGAAGCAATTCAGGAAATTTATGAGGAATCTTTTCTGGATATTACGGATCTTGAACAGCTTCCGGCTCTTCTGACAAAGAAACTGCTGCGTTTTATCAGGAGGTAAGGATGAACAGGAAAGAAAAAGAACAGAATACGGATGTATCAAAGCAGATCTGTGTTCATAAGACACAGAATACGTTACTGGAATTTAATAGCTTTTTGCGGATGGCAGAACCAAAGGAGTTCTGGCACCTTCACGAAGACTTTGCCAGCGATTATTCCCGGATCCGGGCGGTCATGGTTGACTACAGCAAAGAAGACAGCATCAGCGTTTATGCAAATCTGAGTCCGGAAATCATAAAATACGTGTATTCCCGTATATGGAATAATGTGCAGGAATTTAAATTCTTCCAGCAAAGATCTTTTGCGAGGATAAAAATTCCAACATGGGAAGGGTTACAGTATTTTCCATACAGAGGAAGGTTCGCAACAACAAAGGAGAAGTTTTAAATTATCCGTGGGTTGTCAGGATACAGAATGGCACCGGTGTAGCGATGCATAATGCCAATGGCGGGCAGTATTGTAAAAAAGACAGCTACCGGAAAGAAAAAGAGGTTACCATACAGCTGAAAGATGAGGAAATCTTCACACTGTTTGCAAGAACTTCTGCTGTGATCCAGGCATTTGAACAGGATTGCATGACACGCCGCAGACAGGCTGGAAATTTCCGGAACTTGTACAGAATGGTAGAAAAACTCATTGTTGGAACTGAGGAGGAAAAAGATAATGCTGCGTAAAAGAATAAAGAAGAACACATTGAAATGGAAAAAATCTATGCGGAACAGCTTCTTGATATGATGGACGAGGAAGAAAATGCTTTACAGAAGATTTATCTGACAGGGTATGTACTTGAACTGAAAAAGAACCGGTATTTTGCCGGATGGTACAAAGACCGGATCGTTTGCCGTTCCCTGGAGTATGCACGTTATTTTCCGAGTGCTGAGGCAGCGGAAGAGATGTAGCATAAGTATCTGGGATTTGCAGGCATGACCTGTTATATCTGCCACGTAAACTGGACGCTGGCTTCCTGCGGGAGTGAAAATATGGAGGATAACGAAGAAAACTTGTTAGAGGAAAATGGTAAAATCCTTTCGTTTGCAAATTATGCAGATGTAAAGCAATATCAGAAACAGCGAGGCATGGAACATTCTACAATGGCGATCACTTATGCAAGCCGGAAAAAGAAGATTATCCTGGCAGCATAAGAACAATTTTGGGGGACTGGCGAACAGTCCCCTTTTTATATGGGAAAACAGGAGGAAATTGGATGGAATGGAAGATTTATGAAGAATGGCTTGATATTACCCTGTACCGGCAGATGACGAACCTGATCTATAAGCTGTCATCTAATGAGGAAAAATATAAAATTTATATGCAATTAAAAGAAAATGACATGTTTCTGGAAAAGCCGAAAGTAGACATGGAAACCGCTTATGGACTGCACTATCCGGGAGAAGTCCTGGAGCGCATTGGAGAACATCTGACCTTGACAAAGCAGACATACCGTGCCCTCGGACTTGCCCTGGCAAGGATGATGCCTTTACAGGAGACCTGTATGTTCAATGGGGCACAAAAGGATCTGTTCTGGAAAAAGATGAAACAGATTCTTGGAGAGAAAGACCTGTTTTTGATCAGTATCAATTATATCTGTGAGGAAAAGGAAAAGAATCGGTGGAAACAGGCCATGCATGCGTATCCATTTGAGCGAGCAGAAGAAATGCTGTTTGCCATGTCCATCCTCCCAGATGATGAAATACTGTGGGAAGGCATAAAAACAGAAACTTGCTGACAGCTTTTCAAAGAACCGGAAGATATCCGTATTTACTGAATGGAATCTTTTCGTGTGGATGGTAGGCAAAGTAATGACCAAGCTTAAAGGGTATCGTAAAAAGGATCTGGATATCCTGAAACTGCTGGCAAAGTTAGCAGTCACAAATGCTAAAAATGCGGATGCCGTTTTGGAAAAACGTATGCGTATGTTTGGATATTCCGACAAAGAGACCGCTTTTTTAAATTTTGTACTGATGTATTTTGTAGAGAGACCCGATCGGATAAGCCTTTCCGGGTTGACAGCAGAAAAAATTGGGCTGAATGTATTAGAGGCATTTTTGCCCGGAAAAGAGACATATCCAGAAGAAGCTTATGTACTTTGTTCACGGATTTTAAGAACATATGGGAAACTTTCTGTCCGTATCGACGGTAAAGAACGGCTGGAAAAATGCATGAATGAAACGTTCAGGGTGGAAAATGTAAAAACGTTTCTTACGTTGTTTCCATTTAGAAGTAATGAACCGGAAGAGTGGCACTACATTGATCTGACAGAAGAAAAATGGGATCCTCTGGTAAAAGAACTCTCTTCGGAAGAATTTGAAGCGTGTGTTACAGATACTCTGAAAGGCAAAACATACAGTACGAAAAGTTTGCTGAAGTATCTGGAACGTTATGAAAACCTTACAGGAAAAAGATACCAGGATGTTTTCTGGAAAAAGAGTGAGCCGGAACTTTACGCGGTTTTCAACCGGCTGATCCTGCATGGGATTTTGGATGGAAAAAAGTATCTGGAAGAGTTTGTAAAGGATTATAAAAATGAAGATCCAGATTTGGAAAAGAAATGGGAATTTATGGCAGGATATTTAAAAAGTGAAATAAAGGATCTTTGTAATGAGCATTCCTATCCTATGCTGAAATTTCTGATCAATGAGATTGGAATGGATGGATGCGATTCTTAAGCCCCTGGAGGATTTTAAAGGAAACTTTCTCCTTGGGATACTATGCTATCCAACATAGAGAGTGCGAATTTTTTTCTCCAGTTCTGGGAAAAGAGGAACACCGGGAACTGTTTTCAATGGTAGAAAAAAAGTTCTTTTTATGAATATCCGGATATTTATCCAGAATACCTGACGGCCTTACTTTTAAAGGAAAGTACAGCACTTTGGATGGAACAGTCAGAAGCATATGAGCTTTCCAAATTGCTTCTCCCATTTATAAGCGATTCTTATCGAAGGGAAACCCTGTATCAGAAATATATGACAGAAGAGGATCGGAAAAGATATCAGGAACGGAAAGAATGGCTGAAGGAACAGAAAAAACGGATGGAACGCTGGAAAACTGAAAAAAACATCAAACAGCAGTTTAACCAGATGTTAAGGGAAAACAGGAAAACGGATAAGGAGCTTCAGTCTATTTATGAGTTTTACAAGAACGGGCGGTATTCATATGGCTATAAGAAACTCTACTGTAAGATCGTTTCCTCGTATTTAAAAGATGATTTCGCAGGAACAGCGAAAAAGCCTATGGCAAAAAAGGAAGCTCTGTATCTTCTTAAACTAGCAGAAAATATGTACCAGGACGAATGCATGGAGTTAACGGAGATTAACGGATTAATAGAAAGGGCAGAGGTAGCATGATGATTGAAAGAATCTTAAAGCACATGAATATTTACAAGGAAATGAAAAATGCAGCAATTCCCTTGAAACTGATAGGAAAGAAAGGGGAAGATTTCTGTATGAATGCAGCCAGATTGGTAAATCAGCAAGAACTTTCCGGTCTGATGGAGGGGTTAAATGAGGAGACGATTTCTTCTCTGATGGACGATCCGGAAATGCTCACCTACTTGGGAAAAATGAACAAAAAGGATTTTTCTATTTTAGAACCAGACCGCATCAGAATGATAGTAGAATGTGCAGGAAATGAAAAGCTGTCCGAATTTCCCTATGAAAAAATTGAAAAAGTATTGGCAGATAAGGAAATCCCGAACCGGATTGTATATGTTTATCTGAAATATTATGCTTTTCTGGAACCGGAAGAAGAGTTAAAGAAACAGCTTGTAGCAAGTCTTGAGACCTGCATTGGTGAGTTTGATGTTGCCCGGGCGGGGATAAAGATACGCATGCTTTTGATAAATCCAGCTTTTTCAACGGAGCTTCTTTATGAGCTGCTCAAGGATGAGGAATCATTGGCATTACTTTTGAAACAGGATCTGATGGAACTTGTAAATTATTTATCCGAGTTTTGTAAAAAAACGGAAAGCTTAAATAAGAAACAGCTGGAAGAACTGAGCCGGCATCCAAAAGAAATTCGGAATGGACTGGAAGTGATTCTTGCTCAGATTCCAAAAGAATGGCAGGCCTATTTTCTTCACTTGTGGCTTTGGAACGAATCATTATATGCAGACATTCCAAAGCTGATAAGATTTTTGACAGGTCCGGATGCAGATTTTAAAAAGATTTCAAATGGAAAGGCAGCCTATGTGAACACTCTGTATGGAAATCCGCTTCCAGATATAGATCTTTATGAGCTGACTTTGGAAAAGACAGAGCTTATCCTGTATGCCATTACGAAACGGAAGAAACATTTCCTGGAACTTTTGCGAAAGAATGGAGACTGGCTTATAAACCTTGACAGGAATTCGTTGATTCTGGATGAAGAGGTTTATAAAAGATGCCTGAATCTAAATACTTTAAACGAGCAAAATTTAAGGGATTGTGAATATATGGTAGTTCCCTGGAGAAAGAGTAAAGAATCACTGTTTTCGAAGCCTCGTGTATTTGAAGAATTGAAAATCCTGTACAATGTAAAAGCAGTCTATATAGACCTGTATGATCGTTTAGCATACTCCAAAAGTGATGATCGTCTTCGGGTGATTCGTGAGTTGATAAAAAGAGACTGCCTGACAGATGCATTAGAGGAAAATCAGATTGAGCGATTGGCAGAAGCTTTGTCAAAAAAGTCGCTTTCCAGATGGATGCAGGAGGATTTTAAAAACATTCTGGATCTTCGGCATGAAACAGCCATATGGATTCTGATATTTTTAATGGATTTTACTGAACTTTTAAAAGAGCTTACAAGGGATAATCAGGTTTACTTCCTTTTACATAATCAGAATCTTTTAAATGGCTGTTCCGGATTACCTGTATTGATGGACAAACTGTTGGCCCAGGATCCTTCCTGGAAGAATTTAAAGACAGAATTGAATATTTCGGATGCTTTTGTTGCGGAAAATAAATCCAATATCCAGAAGTTCATTTATGAAGGCGGCGCAGAGATCATGACTTCCTTTCTGAACAGGCAGCCGAAAAAGAAGGAAGAAATCCGAAGAATCGTAAATGCTGAGTTATTAGGAAAATTCATGGAGCTGAAATACCATGGAGGAGATCTGGGACGGGAAATTGCTTTTCCAATAAAAAGAGATACAGAAGAAATCTGGAAAGAAAAGCTGCTGCGCGTGGATTGTGGATGGGAAATCTGGGAAGAGGACAGCCTGCTTCCGGTCATGCAGATAGGAGAAGTACCGCTGCGCAGCTGTATTTCCTATCGGAATGGTCCAAATTGTGATTGTCTGTTATCCTGTTTTGATGCAAATAAAAAAATTATATTTATCAAACACAATGGTAAAATTGTATTTCGTGCAATCCTCCGTCTGACAAAGGGATCTTTTGTAGCTGCGGATGAAAGGAAGACGATTGAGTTTGTTGATGTGACTGCCAAAAGTGAACCACATGAAAATAAAGCAGAAGAACTGGTTTTGTTTTTGGAACGTTATTATCAAAGCGGACTTAGCGAACAGGAAATACGAAAAGCAGTAAATTTAACTGCTATGCTGGTAAAAGAAAAAGCAGAAAAACTTGGAGCAAGGCTTGTACTTAGCAGCAGTTATAAGAATGTTCTGGAAAATAAAAACTATGTTTTGACAAACTTTTATATGTACATTTCTGCATCAAAAAATGGAAGCCAGTATCTGGACAGCCTTGGAGGGGCCGCTGGTGTCAGTGCTTCCGGAAGCTATACCTGCAATACATTTTTGCTGGAAGCAGAAGAGAGGAGAGAAGAGAGCTTATGAATATACGAAGGGCAGGAAGAAAAGTAGTAAAAAATCAACATAAAGAGTATGGCATATATCGGATTGGTTTTGTAAATATTTATGGTGAAGAAGATGAAACAGAATTGGACGTCATGAACATCAATGATCTGGAAAGATTATGGCTGTCTCTTTGTCCGGAATTTGAGTGCAAGGGAAACAGTGTATGCTATGTGGAACGGGTAGGTTAAAAAACACCCGATCCAACTCGGGGAAAAAGTGTCTTGTAAAGGTCATTCATTGATGCTAAGATAAAATAAACAAAAGCTTTTTCGAAAATTTCTTCATAACATAAAAAGAATAAAATGGGAGGTGACAGCGAACGTGGCAGATGAAAAAATTGTGCCAGAGAACGGATTGGAAGTACGTTACGAAAGATATAAAGGTATTATTAAGAATTTTACACTCATGAGTGACATATTTATGAGAAATGTTTTCAAACAGAGAGAATGCCTGGAATATGTTCTGCAGGTCATTATGGAAAAACAGGATCTGCGAGTAATTGATCAGATCATCCAGAAGGATTATAAGAATCTGCAGGGACGATCCGCAATCATGGACTGTGTTGCCAGAGATTCCGAGGCAAACAGTTTGATGTGGAGATCCAGCAGGATAATGAAGGTGCATCACCTAAGAGGGCACGTTACCATAGTGGTTTGATGGACATGAACACTTTAAATCCGGGTCAGGATTTTGATGAATTACCGGAAAGCTATGTGATCTTTATTACCAGAGATGACATCCTTGGGTATGGCTTTCCTATTTACCATATTGACAGGCATATCAAAGAAGCCGATGATAGCTTTCAGGACGAAGCACATATTATATATGTGAATTCCAGAAAACAGGAAGACACAGAACTTGGGAGACTTATGCATGATCTGCATTGTAAGAATGCGGATGAAATGCACAGTCCAGTTCTTGCAAAGAGGGTACATGAATTAAAAGACACGCAGAAAGGGGTTGAGCTTATGTGCCATGAAATGGAGAAAATTTATAGCGAGGGAATGGAAAGCGGCGAAAAGCGCGGTGAATTAAAGGCTAAAAAGGAAACAGCCCTTTCACTTGCTGAAATGGGATTACCTGTTGAAAAAATCGCAAAAGCTGTAAACCATAATGTGAAAGACGTCCAGAAGTGGATTGACGAAACTTTGTGTGTAACAAAATAATTGAAAAATCATTATAAAAGGGCAGGTCTGATTAGACTTGCCTTTTTGCAATACAGTATATTTAGTTTTTTCAAAAAAGATGAAGGAGCAAATATGGGAAAAAGATCTGTTCGAATAAATACTTTCTTTGTCTATAATTTGTGATTTTTGTTGTTTTATTTCGTATTATTTTTAAGAGTTAAAATTGCGTATTTAAAATTCAAGCTCTAATTGTAACAAAATAGTTCTAGCCCAAAATTAGAAGGAGAACATATGCATATGATCATCAAAAAAAGAAAAATGTCTATCTTTATTGCAAAGTCCTTACATTGCCCCATATTCAATCAAAAGTATAGATAATGAAGCGTTACATGAAGAAGAATTGGAAAAAATAGTTGTTTCAGCCAATGAACTCACAGTCCATTCCGTTGAAAAAAATTGCAACAATATCGTATTCGTTGCCATAAGAATGGTAATATAGCTGCTTTTACAATAAAAAATTTTACAAAAGATCAATTATTTTTAACTGAATACCTGCAAAATAAACTGCATTCATTTAATGAATTGATATATTTCCTTAAAAATCAAGGTTTTTATAGGATTTTGAAACAAAAACAGGTAGTATTTGACACTACCTTTCAAAAATGGGAGGGGAACAATGGAAATAAACGGAGTTACCATACAAATGCTTCCTGCTGCCTCGGGAGATTGTATATATTTGGAATTTCCAGATCCTGATTTTAGAATACTGATTGATGGAGGTTATGCAAAAACCTATCATAAGTACTTGAAAAAATTTTTG
>ENA-OQDM01000993-OQDM01000993.1-human-gut-metagenome-genome-assembly--contig:-NODE-993-length-12933-cov-2.467047_pt1 | contig 12933 bp, 17 predicted proteins | sample MGYA00242772_ERZ504605 | MGnify/ENA primary metagenome ERZ504605 (study PRJEB26092, sample SAMD00036348) | human gut metagenome | host: Homo sapiens | study: EMG produced TPA metagenomics assembly of... | reverse complement strand
CTAATTTAATATATATTGAGTACCGCAAGGTACATTGTGTCCAAACGTAAGACTACCCCGGAACCGTAAGGTTTCCGGGGTTTTTCTGTTGCCTGGAAACATAAAATTATGAAAAATAATTCTATATTAAAATATGGATATTTGATGAAATCTTTGCTGTTGAATGAAGAAGAACCGATATATGGAAAATATGGAATGTTGCGAAAACAGTTCCTGAAGGAACACAGATCAGCAAAATATCAATACTTGCTATTGACTGGAAAGCTGACGGAACACCTGAATCAGATTGATCAGGAAGCCAGAAAGCAGGTGGAAATACTTATGGAACAGATGGTGAAAAAACAGGGTGCGACGGAAGAATTAAAGGCACAGGATCAGATGAAGTGGGTTAGATTAATGATTAATATAAAATCCAGTGCAGAAGAAATTGTAGTGAAAAATACGATATATATGTAGGTGGAAATAGGCGGTCGAAAAGGATCGCTTTTTTCTGTTTTGTGTGTATTGGAATAGTATTTTAAAATGAACTATGGTAGAATAAAGTAAAGACAAATCGAGAGCTTTTGGATAAAATTTTGAAAATTATCGAGGAAGTTACTATGAAAAAATGTAGATATTGTGGCAAAGAATTAGATAGTAATTTGGAATTTTGTAGCAGTGAGTGCGAAAACAGCTATAGAAAGATAATTGAAAAAGATAGACATAAAATTAAGTATTTCATTTCGGGCATTATTTTAGGGCTTTTAGCTATGTTTTATGGTGTTGTGTCAAGCCGCAATTGCATGATTGGAAGTGGAATTATAGTAATGGGGGTCACTGTTGTTTTGCTTCCATTTACTACTTCAGAAACAACTGCTTTATTTGGAAATAAAAAGGCGAGATTTATTGGAAGAATACTAGGCATGATACTTATAGCGGTTTGGAATATGGGTAGGGTTTATTTGATGACAACTTTAGTCTTTAGAGCAAATTAATCAGAAGTTGAGAGGAGATCTCTGTAATGTTTATATTTTTATCTGCGTGTTCACTTTTAGTACCGTTATCTATGATTATATTGGGATATACGTGGAAAGATAAGCCTCCTAAAGATCGGCAGGGGAGTTCGGGATATCGAACTACTATGTCAAGGATGAATGATGAAACATGGAGATATGCACACAGGTGTTGGGGCTGGATAAACTTTGTTTTAGGAATCATCCTGGTGATACTATCGATTTTTATTTTGATTTTAACGAAAGATGATACAAACTTTGAAATGATTTCTGTTTATTTGGTGTTTTTACAATTAGGAATTATGGTGCTTACAATTATTCCGACAGAATTTTTGTTGCATAAACATTTTACAAAGCAAGGAATGAAAAAATAGCTAATTTCCAATTGGCGGAAATGAAAATCGGAAGTTGGAGGATTGAATTATGTGGAATGAATTAGGTATAAGCGGTGGAACCGCAATTGTTATTTTGATTGCACTGTATTTCGTTATCAAATGGGCAGTGAAAAATGGAATCAAAGAAGCCTACAGTGCTATCACTGGAAAGAAAACTGATGAAGATATCCAAAACGAAAAAGAGTTGAAAGAACTTGGATTGGATTCAGAAGATCAATAACTTCAAGTTGAACAAAATCGCTGCGCGATGGCTTGCCAAGGCTGTGGCGCAGCTTTCTTTTTCTCAATAATAAAATAGGCAATGGCAATTCTTACCAGTATTTGATATTGTAAAGTTACCACACAAAACAATTCAATACAGAAAGACACCACTGCCTATGAAAAGAATACCATTTGACCGCTTTTCTGACAAGCGGTTTTATTATGCTAATGCACCTCCATGTAAGCAGGGTTTTTCATTAACTACTGATTTTACATGGAGGATTTTATTATGTACGAAGAAATTTTTAATCAGATTCGATCTGCTGCAAATAAACGGAATCTCAAGGATTCCACGATTCATGCATACTGTACCAGTGTTGCTCATTTTTTGAACCGCACAGCCAAGGATATAGATGCATTAACAACTGACGATGTTGATATATTCCTAACTGAAAAGAAACTTTCCGGGATTTCACCAGAAACATACAATCACTACCATTCAGGAATCCGCTTCTTTTACAAAAAAATATTGAAGAAGAATTGGGATGATGATGACATACCTCGTATGAAAAGGGACAGAAAGTTACCAACGGTGCTTACAAAAGCAGAAATATCAGCTATTCTTGATGCTACGCCAAATTTGAAGCACAAAGCTATGATTGCTACTATGTATTCAGGCGGACTTCGTGTTTCAGAAGTCACACATCTTCATTATGATGATATTTCACGCACGAACAAAACCATACACATCCGTGATGGGAAAAGTCGCTCTGATCGTTATACTTTGCTTGCAGACCGGACGCTCGAAATATTGACAGAATACTGGTTTCAATGTGGCAGACCAAGGGGGATTCTGTTCCCAAGTTCATGGACAGGGGATTATCTTACAAAAGATAGTGTCATTCAGTTTTTTCGTGAAAGCGCCGAAAGAGCAGGCATTCAGAAACATGTCTCCACACATTGTTTGCGTCATAGTTTTGCAAGTCATCTGTTTGAGTCAGGCTGCGATATAAAATACATTCAGGCTCTTTTGGGACATCGTGATCCAAAATCAACAGAAATTTATCTGCATGTAAGCAATAAAACTCTGCTTGGTATTAAAAGCCCATTTGATGAGATGGGTGGTGAATGATTATGGATAAATCATGTACGATACAGGATGTATTTGAACGGTTCTATCCTTCTTATGAAAAGAGGAGTAACCCTCCTGCTCATCACAGAAAAACGGCTTATCACATCAGAAACTGTAAAACAGGAGTTTTTGGTGTAAACATCAGTGTTTGTGAGGACTGCGGATGTATCAGTGTTCACAACAACTCCTGCAGAAGCAGATGCTGTCCCATGTGCCAGGAGTTTCCGAAAGAGAAATGGATTGATGCACAAAAAGAGAACGTATTGGATGCACCCTATTATCATGTAGTATTCACAGTTCCTGAGGAATTGAATTCCATTATTTACAGCAACCAGAAGCTGTTATATGATGCACTGTATCATGCTGCTTCAGCCACATTGAATGAATTGTCAAAAGATGCAAAGTACCTGGGAGCTGATATAGGGTATATCTGCATTCTTCATACCTGGGGTTCTGCAATGAATTATCATCCTCATATTCATACCATTGTTCTTGGAGGTGGGCTTGATGATGAAAATAAATGGAAAGAAACAGGTGGAAATTTTTTTCTCCCATATGGTGTCATCTCAAAGGTGTTCCGTGGAAAATATCTGGATGAGTTAAAAAGCCTGTGGAATGATTCTAAGCTTAAATTTCATGGTACAGCGGAGAAATATCAGAACAGCTATCGTTTTAAAGAACTTCTTGATAAGTGTTATGAAAAGAACTGGGTCACTTACTGTAAAGAAACTTTCAATGGTGCACAGTCGGTTATCAATTATCTTGGAAAATATACCCACAGGATAGCAATCAGTAATCAGCGAATTAAATCCATGAAAGACACGACAGTTACATATGCAGTAAAAGACTATAAAAACGAGGCTGTTGGAAAGAGAAAACAATTTCAGGAGAAGAATTCATCCGTCGATTCCTGATGCATGTTCCTCCCAAACAATTTGTCAGAATCCGTCACTATGGTCTGCTATCATGTAGAAACAAGAGAAAAAAGATAACTCACTGCAGAAATCTGCTTGGATGCAAGAAATACATTTCTACATTAAAAAATCTAAATGCAATAGAAATGATAAAGGTTTTGTATCACATCGATGTATGCAAATGTTCTTCTTGCGGAGGGAATATGGTATCACCCCGCAAAGATAAATACAGTTCTTCTTTTTGTGCACATATGAGATGTTAAAATCTACAATTGCATAGAATAAATGACTTCCGCATAGGAGGTTTGTTTGTCATGCCTGAAATTGATTTCTTGAATAAAAAAACTTTTACCAAAACATCCGGTATGATAAACTTAAGGAAAAGAGCAACGATTGAATCCCCATAGCTATCGGCTAAAGGGACGCGACTTTGTTCACCAAGGTAAAATCGAAATTGATGTAAACGAAAGGGCAGTTTTTATCAGAACTCAAGGCTGCTTTTTCGTTTACACCAACTCCGATTGTTTCCTTAACAGTTTGTCTATTCCTGTCTTCCCGTAAAGAGGTTATTTTTTCTAATACATCAAACAATTTCTCACATCAAAATCATTTGTAATTATTATTGATAAATAAGGGATATGCTATATAGCGTCAAAGTTTTCACACTCTGCTGAACTGTCTTAAATGTATTATTTATGCGGACTGCTATAAAAGTAAATGGGTGTATGAAGTATATACATATATGCAAATAAAAAGATTTTTAAGTATGATTTCATGAAGAAAAAAACAATTAGTTTTTCAATGGTGATTAATGATTGAGTATTTGAAGAAGAAAAAGTATAATAAAGAGTAAAAACTGCAAACATGGATATATTAATGCTGTTTTGGGTGTAGAAAAGATAACAAATAGAAGGGGAAGTGATGGAACTACAGATCATCTTGAAAATGTAATGAATTTGATGTAAATAACAGAATTGTATATGAGTGAGAAAGTGGGGTATAGATATAAAAAAGAATAAAAATTTAGTTAGAGTATCAATTGTTGCCAGTTTGCTGATTACAACCAGTTCAATATTAGGACAAAATGTTGAGGTAATGGCATCAAATCCAACGAATTACAAAGATATGATGGAGTATGCTGCATACGAAAATGTAATAGCAGATGCAGGAGCCTCTTCCGGAGATTTTGGCATTTCCTTGGCTTTGTATGATATTGATCAGGACGGAATAAGAGAGTTGCTTATATCACATGGCACCTGTCTTGCTGATTGGGTAAATGATATTTATACATTGGAAGATGGAAAATATGTGAGCTATATTGGAAATGTAGGCAGACAGGGATTATTTTATACAGCCCCAGATGGAAATGGAATGTATTTTTTGTATGGATATCAAGGATATCAGAAGATAACACGAATTACAAAGAGCGGAAAAGATATTGTGCAAACATTGATAGAATCAAGGGAACTTAATGCAAATGAAAACTATACAGAATTTGCTGATAAGATAGCACTACTTGCACCGGGAGATATTCCAACCCATGGAAATTCTTATGATGTAGAAGTAACAGCCCCGGATGGCGGTGTAAACATGCGCTGTGGCGCAGGAGTGGAGTATGATAAAGTTCTTCCAGACATGATTCCAAACGGAACAGTTCTGACTGTGACTCAGGAAGCAGTGGCTTCCAATGGAAATTCATGGGGCTATACAAATTATAATGGAACATACGGATGGATTGCACTTACTCAGGTTACTAAATATGAAGAACCAACAGAAGGCGCTCCGATTCCACATACACGTTATGTGATTAACTGCAATGAAAGTATTACTCTTCGTACAAATCCAGATGTAAATGCTACTGAAATCTGTCAGATTCCGTTGGGAACAGCCGTTGCTACATTCGGAGATGCCGGAAACGGATTTATTTCTGTGTATTATCAAGGTTCATCTGGATATTGTCTGGCAAGTTATCTGTCTGCTCCAGTGGACTGATAATTCTGATTTCTGCTGTGAAACAATAAAAGAATATTTTGATAACAGAACTTTATAATAGGCTGTAGCCTGTATGATATGAAAAAATCCCCAGAACATAAGCTCTGAGGATTTTTTCATTTAGCGGTTGTCTATTTATCTGCCCCATAATATCTGTCATCGCCGAAGCCAAGGATCAGCATGAAGATTGGCTGTAAGAAAATAAGCCAATGGCGAATCCTGTGCCTCTGCCAAAAGCTCTTGCAAGCTTAACACTGTACATAATGCTGATTATGGCAAGTATGATTTTGATCAGTACGATGATCATGGAGATCGTTAAACTGTCGTTTGTTTCAAGAGTTCCCTGTAAGCAGGAAGATACGATTCCAAGAACCAATGTCAGCCAGAAATATGCAGGCTGCCATGCGATTTTATAAGAAATATAATCGCCATATATTGGAATAATACTTTTCCATCCGTCTTCCCCTGCTTTGATAAAAATCTTCCAGTTGGCAATGATCTGCAAAATCCACCATGCAAATGCAATCATCAGATACATACCACCTAAGAATATCAGACTGCTGATAGCTATAAGTCCCATTTGTGTTCCCCCATTTCTTTCTGTGAGATATGATACATGTATCGTTGGTGTAGAAGCGTAGTTGAGAACTAAGTCTGTTCTCCTGAAATATTTATGCTAAATCCATTAAAGCATATTCTCAGTAGTTCGTCAATTATCAAAGAAGATTGTAAACTTTATATTCGATAGTTGGCTACGTTACTGTAAGGAACAAAATAATGCTCGATCATAAGGAAGAAAACTATTGTTGCTGTGGCATAAAACATATACTGTCAGTGAATGAAAAGCTGATAAGAGAAGGGTATAATGAGTGTAATAAAGGATGAGTGAATTATAACAATCCTCTAAATGAATTACTGAAGATTGTACATAAGTGAGGTGAAAACTATGGCAGCAATACTTATGATCGCTTACATAGCGGCAGCATACTGGGCGACTAATAAGATATGGTGGTCTAAGAAAGTGTATGTTTATTCCAATGCAACATACTTCTACATGACACGTTTTATTATCTGTATGGTTGCAGGATTTGTGACAATACCCATTGCACTGCTGCAGACATTGGTCGGTAAAAACTGAAATAAGAGGGGAAAGTAATATGGAAGCACTGGAAACTCAAGCACAGGCTACACAGGAAAAAGAAAATGCTGTGACAAAGCAGAATGTGTTCTCCTGTTTATATGGGCAGGCTCAAATTATAAAATAACGATATGTCTGAGAAGCGGGAACAAAGCGGTTGTATATTCCAACAGAAAGAAAATAGCTACAGCATTTGTAGAGGATATTAAAGAAAGAGCGAAGATATAATTAACAGTAAATGTTACAAAAGAAAAGGGGATAACTATGGCAGCAAAAACAATTATGAAAAGGATCGCAATAGCAGCATTATCAGCGGTTATTTTACAGGGAGTAACACCTCTGGACAGTTTAAATGTATATGTCTCAGAGAATACAGGTGCAAGCTATACAGCACTGGATTTGTATAACATATATACAGGATCAATGCAGTACAGAGTATACATTAACGGAGAAGGCGGAAACTTTTCTGGAAGAACATGATGATTTTTTCCCTGCTTCACCAGAACTGGTAATACCGGATGAAATGATAGATGCAGAACTGGATTTTCGCCATATCAACAAAAATCCATCCAGATATGGTGATAAGCTGATGAGAATTTCGGACGCATACGTAATACAGGTTCAGGAACAGGAAATGGAAGAAGGACATTATCTGACATGGCTAAATCTGATAGATGGAGAAGAACAGCAGTATTCTGTTTATTATAATGGAGAATTGGATGATGTTTTTGAGGATGATACAGTAGAAGTAACCGGTCTGCCGCTTGGAACCAGTTCATTTGAGAATACCGAGGGTGGAGACACGCTGGTTGTTGTATTAGCGGGTTGTAAGGTTAACAATATTGATTAAATGGAAATAAAACTCAGAAAAAAGTCACAAATGATATTGAAATAGATGCCTGTATGTAGTATAATCAGACGCAGATAAAAGAAAATTCTTCGGGGTTGTGGTGATCAGCATCAGCTGAGATTCCCTACCGGCGGTTATAGTCCGCGACCCGCTTAGGCGGCTGATCTGGTGGAATTCCAGGACCGACAGTATAGTCTGGATGAGAGAAGAACACGCGATATTTACCATACGTGCTCATTACCCCGGATATGATCCGGGGTTTTTTATATGTTGAAGAAAATCTTCATTATATAGAAAGCTTGTGGAATTTTCTTTTAACAGGATATGAGACATATCCATAAAGAATAATTTCAAAGGAGAGAAACAGTATGAGTGAACAGGTATTAAGAAATGGAAATGCGATGGCAAGGAGTAAGACGAGAACCGTTACACAGATAGCCATGCTTGGCGCTATCGCAGGAATTTTAATGAATCTGGAGTTTCCGCTTCCTTTCCTGGCACCGACTTTTTATCAGCTGGATTTTTCAGAAATCCCGGTACTGGTTGGCTCATTTGCAATGGGACCGATCGCAGGTGTACTGATCGAGCTGGTGAAGATTCTTGTGCATCTGGTAACAAAGGGCTCTATGACAGCAGGTGTAGGCGATGTGGCAAACTTCATCTTTGGATGTACATTTGCAGTTCCGGCAGGTCTGATCTACCGCTATAAATCTGTTAAGAGCAGAAAACATGCAGTGATCGGAATGGCAGTTGGAACCGTACTTACAGCAGTAGTTGCATGCTTTATCAATGCATTCGTGTTACTTCCGGCATACGGAAAGGCTTTTGGAATGCCGGTAGAAGCATTTATCGAAATGGGAAGTGCAGTACACAGTTCTGTAAATAATCTTCTTACATTTGCAGCAATGATCATTTTCCCATTCAATATCTTTAAATACACACTGACATCCCTGATCGTATTCTTTATTTATAAGAGAATCCGTGTAGTGCTTAAAGGTGACTGATGGCAGACATGTCCGACGGAAGGGGAGCAGTGAAGGTCATCTTCTGTCCTGTGATGGGATGGGGGAATTCCATGTGGTAGGAATGTAAGGCCTGGCGGGTGATGTGTTCCATGTCAGGGTTGTAGAGGTAATCTCCAATCAGGGGATAGCCCAGATATTTCATATGGATACGGATCTGATGGGTGCGGCCGGTTTCCAGCTGAAGGGAGACCAGGCTGTGCCCATTTTCTTTTTTTACCAGTTTATAATGGGTGATGGCTTCTTCTCCATGGTCAAAATCTACGGTGCGCTCAATGATGGAGCCTTCTTTGCGGGAAAGAGGTGCTGTGATGGTTCCTGTGGGTGGGGTGAGGTCACCCTTTACGATTGCCAGGTATTCCCTGTGTACCAGGCGTTTTTTTGTCATATCGGCCATAATGCTGGCGCTGACCAGGTGTTTGGAAATTACGGTAAGTCCGGAGGTATCCCGGTCCAGGCGGTTGCTGCAACGGAAGATAAAAGGCTTTCCCTGATCCTGGTAGTACCATGCCAGGCATTGGCCAGGGAGTTATAGTAGTTTTTCATGGAGGGATGGATAGGCATTCCGGCAGGTTTGTTGATCACCAGGATGTCTTCATCTTCATAAACAATGTTCAGGGGAAGCTTTACCGGTGGGATTTTCTCTGAGGATTCTGTCTCGCAGATACAGACCTGGAGATGGTCGCCTGCAGCCAGAGTCTGACGCATATAGTAGTGGATTCCGTTTACCAGGATACTTTGAGGCATCCGTTTGATTTCTGTGAAATTCTGCCGGGAGTATCCCTTTCTTCTGAGAAATTGTTCTACCCGAAGTCCGTTCTGGGATTCCGGGATTGTATATTCTATGGTTCGGTTCATAAGTTTCTCCTTTTGGGTGTGAAATATAGAAAGATATGGAGATTTCGGAATTATAGGAACAGCAGATCGTGATTAATGGTTTTATAAAATAATCTTCTGCATTCTGGGAGATCCTGTGTCTGGCCCAGCACCCACATCATTTTGGTAACAGAAGCTTCCAGAGTCATGTTATAGGATTCCAGTATGGGAAATTTCTCCTTGATCACTTTTCCAACCTGGTAGACTTCCATATCGCTGCCCTCATGGGTTACCTGAGTAGCCATGCATACCAGTTTACCGGCAGAGATCCAGTCTGAAAGTGCATTCAGAAAACTGTCATTGCCATAGTTTGGAAGAACGCCTACGCTAAAGGATTCGATGATAAGCCCGTCATAGGAGCCTGCCAGAGTGTCCAGGATCCGTCCGTCAGTTCCGGCAATTACTTTGCCGCCAAATACAATGGAGATACCGTGAGCCCTGTCGTGGGAGGCAAAACGCAGGCTGTCCAGCAGATTGGAGCGGGCATCTGTGATTGCCAGGTCAATGGACTGGAAATTACATTTTATTGCTTGATTCTTGGAACAGTAATTCATGACTGGACGGAAAAATAAAACAGGAGAATGTACATCAGCAATTCCCTGAGTGAAAATCCTTTTATCTCCTCATTATCCCAGACGCCGGCAGGATAGCAGCTGGCAAGGAAGGTATCCGGACCACAGTAAAGCCCATAGAGAAGCAGTCTCTTTCCTTCGCGGATTCCCTCCGGTTCCATGATCAGTCCCCAACGGAGCTGATCCATCAGATGGAGGTAGAGAGACACACATAGAACCAGATTGCTGTTACGGTTCCTGGAGAGAAAAACATCTTCCAGTGCAGAGGCCTTTTCAAAACAAACATTCCAGGTGTTGAAAAATGACTGGTGTTCTTTATAAAAATCCCACATGATACCTGGGGTGATTCCATATCTGGCAGTTCGGATAAGTACCTGGAACTGCCTTGCACCGCTGGCTGCGGTCTGTTTCAGAAGTGCCTGTGTGACTGCAGTGCTGACTGTTCTGCCGATAAGCTCTCCTAGTTTGGAATGTCCGGAGGCGTCTGTGAGGGTGGTTTTTCCATCCATACAGGCTGCGATCACAGTTCCGTCTGTGCCTGAGCCGGTAGCGATTTCCTCAGAATAGCAGCTTCCAAGTAAAAGATGGGAAACAGCAGCAGCTTTTGCTTCTGAACAGAGCATCAGTGCCCGGCCTATGGCCGCGTCTGTAAGGTTCTGGTTGATATATACAAAAATATTGATGGTTCCGGGAGGCAGCATTTCATAAAAACCATTGTGCTCACAATAGGAGGAAGGGTCTCCCGGACACATTCCATTGGAATCAATTCCTCCTGTGACAGCAGCAGTTACAGATAATTCCTGATGCCGGAGCGTTTCCACTGCGCAGAGCTCTGTCCAGGCGGCTGTGCTCAGTGCGGTGGCAGTCTGTGGGTTGATTTCCAGTCTTTGTGCATGTACCATCAGATCCTTCTCATAGGTATCTCCCAGCATTTCGCATTCATAATCACCGTTCATGCAGTTAATATTTAGTGCATGGGTAAGATGTGTGGTGATTCCGCCGTTCAGAGGACTGGTGCTGAGAACCTTTGTCCTTCCTGGAAAAGTAAAAATCGTACTTCCGTTTTTCTGACTGTAAGTAAATATATCATTCATTATAATGCCTCTCTAATATTCAAAGATATTCCACTTTAAATCCGGACTCCTGACAATATCGGTCTGCTTTGGAGCCTTTATAGCAACGGATCGTAGCTGCACGGTTAATGATCCATTCTCCGATATACTCCGGATCATGGCGGATTTCCAGGTACTGCAGGCGGTTACATCCGTGAAAAACCCATTTTCCGATATAACGGACATTAGGCGGGAGAGTAACAGTAATCAGGTTATTACATTTGAAAAAAGCACTTTCATCCAGAATTTCCAGTGAATCGGGGAGCTCCAGGGAAGTCAGGCCACAGGAATAAAAAGCCTGATTACTGATTACCTTCAGATTTTCCGGAAATGGACTTCACTCAGATTTTTGCATTTGTAAAAGCTGCCGTTACCTATCTCCTGAACCGAATCAGGAAAAGAGATTTCTCTTAATGCAGAGCATTCTGAAAAGGCGTCTGCCTGGATTTTAAGCAGCCTGCTTTCACTGGAAAAAAGAGTTTCTGATAATTTGTGGGCGTTGCGGAGCATGCCCTTTGAAATTGTGGAAATATATTGAGGGATATAGATAGAGGATAAAGTGGTACAGTCGGAAAATGCTTCCTTTCCAATCTGGCACAGACTTTCAGGAAGAAGCAGATGTTTCAGGCGGCTGCATCCCGAAAATGCGTTTGAGCCGATCTGTTTCAGACCATATGGAAATGAAACAGACTGGATCATGGATCTGTTCTGGAAGGTTTTTTCAGAAATAATGGTACAGTTTGCCGGAATGTCTATGTCTCTTTTTAAATATGGGGTACAGTTACAGCGTTGAAGTGTCAGGTTTTGTTTTCTGCCGGATATATTGTATGTCATAAAAAAACTCCTTTGCAATAGAATATTTGTTTTCTCTGCAACGGAGCAATGTAATACTTTCATAAACGGGCAGGTTGATGAAATGCATGAGCAAAAACCGTCAGGTTGCCGATACTCCGTATTCCGGTAAGAAACAGAGAAAACATCTGGTAAAAAGGGATCTTTCTTTAGTACAAAAATGGGTACACTAAATAAGATCACCCTTCCACTTCCCATTGCGTGTAGTTGGTGGCGGCAGCCTTAAGCAGGTATTCTGACTCACGCAGTGACGCTGTAATCTCTCCTTCTCACATGATAATATGCAATGGATATGAGACCCAGCTGCACGTATACAGCAGCACGACTGTCCAGGATTCTGACCTGATTCCCTCTTGGCTGAAGGTCCGACATCCTGTGCCGTGACCAGCAGAACTTAAAACCGGTAATTGTTAATAAATATTCAATTTGTTCTTATTATAAATGTTTTGTAAAAAAAAGCAATCATTTTTTACAAAATATGACAAAAATGATGAGTACTGGTTGTGTGAAAATATATGATTAATATTTGACATTTATTTTTCAGTGTTGAATATTGGATATGAGAAAATAAGTCTTGCTTTTCAGAATAATGTAATTTAAAACTGTAGTCATAGTGAAAATTTATCACCTGCCGCCTGATCTGGCATTTCAAGGCAGGATTATCTGGCGTTCGCCGACATTTTCACCAGAATTTTTTTATTTTATAATACTGACAAAACAAAATTGTTGTGGGTATCGTGATATTCTGCCTTTTTGTTTTGTCTGAAGGAGAGGAGGCAGAAACAATTAAAAGTGAATTTTTTTGTAGTCAACCGTAGTTCGGGGTTTTAGAAAGCTTGTGAAAATGCTATAATGAAAGCGAGGGATTTAATGAATAATACGATC
>ENA-OQDM01000989-OQDM01000989.1-human-gut-metagenome-genome-assembly--contig:-NODE-989-length-12967-cov-0.979206_pt1 | contig 12967 bp, 18 predicted proteins | sample MGYA00242772_ERZ504605 | MGnify/ENA primary metagenome ERZ504605 (study PRJEB26092, sample SAMD00036348) | human gut metagenome | host: Homo sapiens | study: EMG produced TPA metagenomics assembly of... | reverse complement strand
TCCAAACAAGAGCCTCTATTTTACATCAAACGGAAGCTCTGTTTTATTATAAAACAAAGGCTCTATTTTCTTACCAATAGAGCCTCTGTTTTTACAACGTCAACAGAGTCTCCATTTCGTTTGTACTAACAAATATAAAACTCCATTGTTTTGAAACCAAATTTATTTTAGAATAATCAACAGGGAAACATTAGGTTAATATCACTAACACGTCCCGTGCCCCATGCGCTCCCATCACTAAAGCCTGCTCAATATCAGCAGTCTTTGACGGACCGGAGATGAACGTTCCCGAACTGATATTCCTGTCCGTCCAATTCGCGGTAGGCGTCATACATGGTATCTACAATTTTATTCCGGTCGAGCAGAATAACCAACTTCTCCGAGATAAAATAGATTGCTTTATATTTCACCGTCTGCGGTATCCAGATGGCTCCGTTTTCGGCCACTCCGATTTCTCCTTTCCACTACGGCAACATCTGTGCCGTCCAACTCTTTCGGATCATCCAGATTATCGGGATTGAACGTAGCACAGGAAATATCCGGCAATACGGAAGCAATGCGCATAGCATCCGGATAAGTCCGGCGTATGACCGCATTCACATCTTCCCCTTCACCCAATACAACTGCCGTACCACCCACCGCACGGCTGATTGCACAGAACTGTTCTATCTTGTCAGGATATGACAATCGTTTCATATCCGCAATATCCGGTTTATCATAACGCGTCTGCGTATGCTGGCGGATGCTGGCTAATATATCTTCTCTACTGCTCATTTGGATTCCTCCTTTCCCTGTACTTTGTTTTTCTTCCACATTTCATTGAACGACTCGCTGGCAAATTCCGGCAGTTCACGCCCCTTTCCCCAATCGTCGAAATCGTTGTATTTCATGAAACGGGGCAGGCCATTTACCACCGGGGCTGCCCACAAGGCTGCGTTGAACAATGCCGGACGTTCCATCAGGAATTTCATACCACCGGACATGATCTTCTTTCCTGTATTGGCTTTCCCCAGTCCGTCCAAATCCTGACGCCATTTGTAAATTTGTTCGGCCAAATCTACTTTCACCGGACAGACATCGGAACAGGACATACACAGAGAACAGGCTGAAAGATTATCATAATACTTCTCCGGAGCGTGAGCCATACCCAAGTTGATGCCAATAGGTCCGGGGATGAAGTACGTATAAGAGTAGCCTCCACTCCGGCGGTACACCGGACAGGGTGTTCATGCACGCACCGCAACGAATACAGTTCAGTGTCTTGATATGATCGGGCTTGGACAGTAAGGCACTCCGGCCGTTGTCTACGATGATAATATGATATTCACCGCCTTCGCGGGGACGGCGGTAATGAGAGGTATATGTTGTCACCGGTTGTCCGGTGGCCGAACGGGCGAGTAATCGGGTGAACACACCCAATGCGTCCAAATCCGGGACGATCTTTTCCATACCGAAAGCGGCAATGTTCAGTTTCGGGTAGGAAGTACCCATATCGGCATTTCCTTCATTGGTACAGACCACGATATCACCGGTAGAGGCCACGGCAAAGTTCGCGCCCGTCATGGCTGCTTCCGCATTCAGGAAAAGGTGGCGCAGGTTCTTGCGGGCAGCATGCGTCAGGTAAGTCGGGTCGTAATTGCCTTTTTCGGCATTCATCTTCTCTTCGAACAGCAGGCCTACTTGTTCGCGCTTGATATGAATGGCCGGCATGACGATATGGCTGGGTGGAAGGTGCATCAGTTGCAGGATGCGTTCACCCAAATCGGTTTCCACTACGTCTATGCCTTTAGATAACAAGAACGGATCCAGTTCGCATTCTTCCGAGAGCATGGATTTGCTTTTGACGAAACGGGTCACTAGATGTTCTTTAAGCAGGCCATAGATGATCTGTCGGTATTCTTCTGCGTCTTTAGCCCAATGTACGATGGCACCGTTTGCCGTGGCGTTCTTTTCAAATTCTATCAGCAATTCCTCCAAATGGCTGTTGGAATAGAGTTTCAACTGGCATGCTTTTTCCCGAAGGTCTTCCCATTCGGGTACCTCCTTGCTCATTTTGTCTCTTTTGGCACGTACCATCACAGGGTTTCGTTGTGCCATGCCGCCATGTCGCTGTTCCGGAGGAACTTTTCGGCAGCTTTGGAATGTAAGGTGCTCATAACTGTGACGCTAATATTTCTACAATATGAATCGTTTGGATGGGAAGTTTCTCACGGTCGATGACTCCCTGCATGTGCATCAGGCAGGAGCTGTCGGCTCCGGTAATATATTCGGCCCCGGTTTCGCTGTGGTGCCTGATTTTGTCTTTTGCCATACAGACGGATACGGCCTGTTCTTCGATTGCGAACATTCCGCCGAAACCGCAACATTCATCTACGTGGGACGGTTCGCATACTTCGATGTCTTTCACCATGAGTAGCAAATCCCGTAATTTATTATAATAAGGATATTGCGTTCACTGGGAGAGGACAAGTGGAGTTCCCTTACGCCGTGGCAACTGTTGTGCAGGCTGACTTTATGAGGGAAGCGGGCGTCCAAATGTTCCGGCTTGACGATGTCGTGGATGAACTCGCACAAATCGTATATTTTCTCCGCACTCTCGCACCGATGTCCTTCTTGTGCCAATATGTCGGGATGGTTTTGTTTGACGAAAGCCACACAACTGGCCGACGGTCCTACAATGTAATCGTATGACTGGAACAAGGTTTCGAAACGCCGAGCCAACCGTGAGGCTTCATTTTCGAATCCGGCATTGGCCATGGGTTGCCCACAACACGTTTGGTCTAAAGGGTAATCTACGTCGACTCCCAACCGGCTTAAAATTTTATATGACGCCACTCCGACCTGGGGGTATATGGCATTGATGTAGCAAGGGATAAATAAACCGACTTTCATATTTTGGGTTGTTTTGAATTTGGTACAATATTAGTGTTTGGTCCGTATGCCTGCCGGTATGCGTTGGCCAATAGCTGCAAAGTTATAAAAAAGCATGGTTCTATTCTATTATTCGTGCTGCCTTTTGATTCGTAAACCATTAATTTTTGGCTGTTTTCTTTCGTATTCTCTCAAAAAGTAGTAATTTTACGTGCTTTTTGGCAAGTGGTATTTATAATAGTAACAGATATAAATAATGTTAGACCAAGACAGAATAATAAAGGTGAACATTGAAACCGAGATGCGTAAATCGTATATCGACTATTCAATGTCCGTAATTGTATCCCGTGCTTTGCCTGATGTGCGCGATGGATTTAAACCTGTGCATCGTCGCATTCTCTATGGAATGAGGGAACTGGGTAATACGCACGACAAACCATATAAAAAATGTGCCCGTATCGTAGGAGAAGTGTTGGGTAAGTATCATCCGCATGGAGATTCTTCCGTTTATGGTGCATTAGTGCGTATGGCACAAGAATGGAGCATGCGTTATACGCTGGTGGACGGTCAGGGAAACTTCGGTTCCGTCGATGGGGATAGTGCTGCTGCCATGCGTTATACGGAGGCTCGCCTGCAGTTGATGGGCGAAGCTATGATGGATGACTTGGAAAAGGAAACCGTAGACATGATGAACAACTTCGACGATACGTTGAGGGAGCCTACGGTTATGCCGACAAAAAATACCGAACTTGCTGGTAAACGGTGCCAGTGGTATCGCAGTGGGAATGGCCACTAACATCCCCACGCATAATTTAGGGGAAGTCATTGATGCTTGTGTGGCTTATATAGACAATCGGGATATTGACATCGACGGACTGATGGAGTATATCAAGGCTCCTGATTTTCCTACCGGTGGCTTTATTTACGGTATGCAAGGCGTACGCGATGCCTACGAGACGGGGCGCGGACGTGTGATTATGCGTGCCCGTGCTGAGATAGAGCCGGGAGAGAATCACGATAAGATTGTCATTACGGAGATTCCTTACGGGGTGAACAAAGCGGAGCTGATTAAACAGATTGCCGATTTGGTAAACGACAAGAAGATTGAAGGCATCAGCAATGCCAATGACGAATCCGACCGTGAAGGCATGCGTATCGTGGTGGATGTGAAACGCGACGCCAACGCAAATGTCGTATTGAACAAATTGTTCAAGATGACTCCGTTGCAGACCAGCTTCAGCGTGAATTGCATAGCGTTGGTGAAAGGGCGTCCCAAGTTGTTGTCTCTGAAGGATTGCATCTCTAACTTTGTGAACCATCGTCACGATGTGGTCATCCGTCGGACGCAGTATGATTTGCGCAAGGCGGAAGAACGTGCCCATATTTTGCAAGGTTTGATTATTGCGAGTGATAACATCGACGAAGTCGTGCATATTATTCGCAGTGCCCAGAATCCGCAGGCCGCCATCGAAGGTTTGATGAACCGTTTCGAACTGGACGAGGTACAGGCCAAAGCCATCGTAGAGATGCGTCTGCGTCAGTTGACGAACCTGATGCAGGAGCAGTTGCGTAACGAATACGATGAACTGTTGAAACAAATCGAATATTTCAAACAGATACTGAGTGATGAAGACCTTTGCATGAAAGTAATCAAGGACGAATTGATCGAGGTTAAAGAGCAGTTCGGCGACGAACGGCGTTCGGAAATCGTATATTCGAGCGAAGATTCAATCCTGAAGATTTTTATGCTGACGACGAGATGGTTATCACCATCAGTCACATGGGATACATCAAGCGTACGCCTTTGGCCGAGTTCCGTGCGCAGGCCCGTGGTGGCGTGGGCAGCAAGGGAACGAGCACGCGCGATACGGACTTTGTGGAATACATCTATCCGGCCACGATGCACAACACGATGCTCTTCTTCACGCAGAAGGGTCGCTGTTTCTGGATGAAAGTATATGAGATACCGGAAGGTGCCAAGAACTCTAAGGGACGTGCCATTCAGAATATGTTGAATATTGACCCGGATGACGCTATCAATGTTTGCTTGCGTATCAAGAACCTGAACGATGCGGAATTCTGCCGTTCGCATTATGTGGTGTTCTGCACGAAGAACGGTATCATCAAGAAAACCTGCTTGCAGGAGTATTCCCGTCCGCGTACCAATGGGGTCAATGCCATTACGATTCGTGAAGACGACCGTGTCATCGGCGTGCGTCTGACAAATGGCGAGAATGAAATCATCATCGCCAACAGGAACGGTCGTGCCATTCGTTTCCATGAAAGCAAAGTGCGTGCCATGGGACGTACGGCTACTGGTGTGAGAGGTATGACCATCGACGAGGACGGTAGCGACGAAGTGGTAGGCATGGTATGTGTGAACGACCCGCAGACGGAAACCATCATGGTGGTCAGCGAGCAAGGTTATGGCAAACGTTCGGACATAGAGGATTATCGTGTGACGAACCGGGGCGCGAAGGGTGTGAAGACACTGAACATCACGGAGAAAACCGGTAAGTTGGTGGCTATCAAAGTCGTAACGGACGAGAACGACCTGATGATTATTAACAAGAGCGGTATAACGATACGTCTGAAAGTGGCTGATGTCCGTATTATGGGACGTGCCACACAAGGTGTCCGTTTGATTAATCTTGAGAAGCGTAATGACCAAATCAGTAGCGTATGCAAGGTACAGACGGAGGACGAAGAAGAAGAGACGGAAATGTTGAGTGACGGTGTGGCTCCGGTGATGGATGAGTCGGAAGGCAGTTCTGATGTATCGGTTTCAGAGTCCCGTGACGAAGAGACTGAAACGAATGAATGAGTTTAAAACTTTTAATTTATAAAGTTATGAATAAATACGTATTATCAATTGCATTGCTGGTTGCTTCAACCGGTGCTTTCGCGCAGAACAGACTGGTGAAAAAAGCTCAGGGATTGATTAACAACAATCAAATAGAGGAAGCCCAGACGTTGTTGACGGAAGCTTTGAACAGCGGAGAAACCAAAGACATGGCTTTGGCTTGGGATGTTCAGGGAGATTGTACCAAAGGCTTTTTGCAGACGAACTGAACAAAGCGGCTGCTCACCAGCCTTTGGATACGGCAAAGTTTGCTAAAAACCTGTATGCTTGTCTGGACGCATACGAAAAATGCAACGAGTATGACGAGAAAAAGGAATATGCGGAAAAGAACAAAGGCAACTTGATGAAGTTTCGCACTTTCTTGATGTACGTCGGTCAGTTTGACTTCCAAAATCAGAATTTTGCGGGAGCTATAAAGCATACGATGCGTGGTTGACTTATCCGCAGAATCATAAACTGGTGGCTGATGAGCCGAAGGTGTTGAACGATAGTGTATTTGACAAAAATCAGGTAGCTTATTATGCTTGTCTGGCAGCTTACCAGGGTAAAGATTTTGATAAGGTCGCTACTCATTTGGAAGAGGCATTGAAGTATGATAAGGAAGCCAAGACGGTAAAACAATTACATTTGATGACACTCTTGGAAAAGGGAGATACGCTCAATGGGTTGATGCTTCGAAGAAGTATGCAGTGGCAGATGAGGTGATAGCCCAGAATTTGCTGGCTTATTACACCGAAAAGAAGAACGATGCGGCTTCGTTGGAGTTTGCCAACAGTCTTTTGGCGGCCGACCCGAATAATAAGATTGCCAATTATTCAAAAGGTGTAGTATTGTTCGGTCAGGAGAAATTTGAGGAAGCTCTGCCGTTCTTTGAGAAGAGTGCGGAAATAGATCCTACTTTTACGGATGCTTATTACAATGCCGGTGTATGCTGCTGTAATACAGGATATGGCATCAACGAAGCAATCGGTAAGACGAAGAACATGAAGAAAGCCGAATATGACAAGGAGATTGAAAAAGTGAAGTCTTGGTATAAGAAGGCAGAACCGTTCTTCCTGAAAGTCAAGGAACTTGAGCCTGACAATCCGCAGAGATGGGCTTCTCGTCTGAAGACGGTGTATTATATAACCGGAGAAAAGGCTAAAGAAGCAGAGATGGATACTTATCTCAAGTAAGCGGTAGGAGATAATGATAAAGTAAAAAAGAATTGGGGTGGTGTTCAATGAAAGTGTGGGCATCACCCTTTTGTTTTATATAGGATGAGTAGATTGAGTTTTTTGGGCAATGGTTTGTATGTTCGGGGTTTGTTGTCAGACACTGGACGGTGCCAATGTGGTTCGTGAAGCGCGTAAAACCATAAAGAACGCCAGATATGAGGAGAACGGGGATGAAGCCAAGAAGGTAAGGGAGCGGCTGGATGCCGCAGAGAAGAGCCTGATGGATGCGCTGTCCGGCGAGAAAAAAGTAGTGAAACGTGCAGAACTGTATTATACGGCGGCATTGGTGCAGTGCAGGTTGAATGACATTGAAAACGAAAAAATCTATTTGAAACGTGCATACGATACGGTGCTTTATTATAATAGTATCTACAATGCCTATAAATATTTCGAGAAATGTGATTCCGTGGAGTTGGCTTCAGACTGCAAAGGGCGTTTTAAGTTCCGTTCGTCGGCTCGTAAGAGATTGCTGGAACATCGTGCCAATTTATTGAATGGCGGACGCTTCTATTTGAGAAAGAAGAATTATACGGAAGCATTCCGATTCTTGGATTTATATTTGTCTTCGGCCGAATATCCGGCATTGAAGAACGACTTCTTGAATCAGACGGATACGATGTATTCCCGTGTGGCCTATTGGATTATAGCCACAGGATACCATATCGGGGCTTACGAGGGCGTGATACGTTATGCTCCGACGGCTTTGCGATACCCCAAGAACCAACAGTATGTGCAGGAGTATCTTTGTAGGTCGCACTTGGCTTTGAATGATACTGCAGCTGGGTGAAGGAATTGAAAAGGGGTATTGTGAACTTCCCTGACCATACTTATTTTTTTACCAGTTTGCAGGAGTTTCTGAATCGTAAAGGGAAAATACGACGACGCGTTGTTGTTTGCAGACCGGATGATACAATACGACCCGAAGAATGCTTTGTTCTGGTATGCAAAGGCATTGGTGTACATGCGTAAAGATGACTATAAGAATTGTATAGCGAATTGTGATGTGGTTCTGACTTTGGACAGCATGAATATTGAGGCTAATTATTTTAAGGGGCTGGCTTATTGCAATATGGCTAAAGCGTCTTCCGATGCGATGAAAAAATCAGAGCTGAAAAGTGCTGCATATCGGAAATATAGAACGGAAATGATGACGTATTACGCATTGGCAGAGGAGCCTTTGGAACAGGTGCGTCGGTTGTCTCCGGATAAGGCTTCCCGTTGGGCGCCTTTGCTGTATCAAGTTTACCTGAATCAGAACAAGGGAGCGGAATTCGATGAAATGGAACGTATTATACGGGATATAAAGAAACCGGAAAAATAGATATGGAAAGACTAAAGATATATATGGCTCCTTTGCAGGGGCTTACGGAGGCTCCTTACCGCAATGCTTTTGAGAAACACTTCGGTGGAGTGGATGTGTACTACACACCTTTCATCCGTTGGGAGCACGGTGGCCTGAGAAGAAAGGATGTACGTGATTTGCATCCGGATGCAAACAAAGTAGGGCATCTTGTTCCTCAAATCATAGCGGCTTCGGCCGCAAGAGGCAGAACAGATTCTGGCTCAGGTAGTTCCCTATGGATATCAGGAGGTGGATTTAAACATGGGCTGCGCTTTTCCCATGTTGGTGAAAAAGGGAAAGGGATGCGGTCTCCTGCCTGAACCTGAACGGGTGAGAGGATTGCTACAGGTAGTGGAACGTTATCCGGACATCTCTTTTTCCGTAAAAATGCGTTTGGGATATGAGAATGCGGCAGAGTGCATGGAGCTTCTTCCTGTGTTGAATGAGACTCGTTTGTCCCGGGTGGTGGTGCATGCAAGAACAGGGCGGCAGCAATATAAGGGGGAATGCGACCGTGAGGCTTTTCTTCGTTTTGCCCGTGAATGTCGCCATCCGGTAGTTTATAACGGCGATGTCACGACGGTAGAGTCTCTTAGTGAATTACAGCAGGGAATGCCCTTTTTGGAAGGCGTCATGATGGGGACGCGGGTTGTTAGCAGCTCCTTGGGTAGCTATCGAATACCATGAGGGCGCGGCGTGGAGCATGGAGCGGCGCATGTCGTCCTTGCGGGCGTTGTATGCGGATTTGCTGGACCATTATGTCCAGACACTCGAAGGGGGCGAGAAGCAACTGCTGACGAAAATGAAAGCTTTTTGGGAATATATATATCCCGAAGGTGACCGGAAATGCCGCAAGAAAATTCATAAGGCACAGAAAGTGGCGGATTATACACAAGCCGTCTTCCAACTTTTGAGCGGATATTAAAATAGTTATCGAAATCATTAATCTTATTTCATGAAAAGAACATTGTTTATAGGTATGTTGGGGCTTTCTGTACTGACGAGCGGTTATGCCCAACAAGGAGAGGGAGTTCGTAAAGGGCGTATAGTGCGCGAACCGTTGGTACATGACCCTGTCATGGCAAAAGAAGGGGATACATATTATCTTTATTCCACTGGACACAACGTTTCGTCTTTCTCGTCGAAAGACTTATCCGAATGGACTATCCGGCACGGTGTTTTTTCGACTCCTCCTCAGTGGGCTGTGGATAGTATCAAGGGATATGAAGGTCATACGTGGGCACCGGATATCATTTATTATAAGGGAAATTACCATCTCTTTTATTCCTGTTCCGCTTTCGGAAAGAACACTTCTGCCATTGGCCATGCCTATCGCAAGACTTTGAATCCAGACTCGGATGAACCGTGGACGGATACCGGGGCGGTTATCGTGTCGCATGCCCATGACAACTTTAATGCCATCGACCCGAACATTGTCATAGACGAGGAAGGGAACCCTTGGATGACGTTCGGCTCCTTTTGGGGAGGTATCCAGTTGGTACGGTTGACCGAGGATTTGACTTCTACTTTGAAACCGGAAAAATTGTACACAATATGCACACGCCAGTTCGAGGGGGCTTCCGACGTACCTTCGCGTTCCGTAAATTCCGTCGAGGCCCCGTTTATCTTCAAGCATGGCGGTTATTATTATTTGTTTGTGTCCTACGATTTTTGCTGTCGCGGGTTGAAGAGTGATTATAAGGTAGTGGTAGGCCGTTCCACCCGGGTGACCGGTCCTTATGTGGATAAAGACGGACGGGAACTGACGCGAGGCGGAGGAAGTCTGGTTGTAGATAGCAATGATGAGTTTGTGGCCATCGGGCATAGTGCGGCTTATCATTTCGATGGAAAAGATTATTTCATGGCCCATGGTTACAGCCGTTCGGAGGATGGAACCAGTAAATTATTTTTTCGGGAAATGACATGGGATGAAGAGGGTTGGCCACTTGTTTCTGCGGAGTGAAGAAAGCGTTGAATCAATCTTCCTTTTGTTTTTTCGTCAGATTGTCGTGTCGCTTTTTTTTGATAAAAGATTTGGATTGTATTTCATTTTTAGTACCTTTGTGAAATTGATAAAAAAACGTATAAATAATGGAGTTTAGGATAAAAGGCTGTATCGGAGCGTTAATGATGGGCTGCGTGTTCGCAGCCTGCGAGGACGATACGGACAAGGGAGGGCCTGACGTAGACCAGCCCAAGGAAGCCACTTACCTTTTATATATGGTAGGGCAGAACGATTTGAAACAGTATTTGAATGCCAACATCAGTGACATGAAAATCGGATACGGTAAATCCGATATCAATGCCAACGTGTTGGTGTATGCCGATATCAGTTCGGTGCCGACATTATATCTGATTGGGAAAGATAACAGCGGGAAAGTGCAGCAGACAACTGTGAAGACTTATCCGGACCAGTATTCGGTGGACCCGGAAGTGATGAAGGAAGTCATCAATGATGTCTTTACGCTGTATCCGGCCGAGCGAAAAGGAGTTGCGTTCTCTTCTCATGCCAACGGCAGCCTTTATACGCCAAATACGGTAAGGAAGCGTGCTTTCGGGGATGAGGAAAGTGGCTACAGCATGAATATTACGGATATACGTGAGGCTCTTGAGGGATGTCCGTATATGGATGTGATTATGTTCGACGCTTGTTTGATGGCCAATATGGAGACGGCGTATGAGCTGAAAGACCGGGCGCATTATTTCCTTGCAGCTCCCAACTCCATTCCGGCAGAGGGATTCCCTTACGACAAGGCTCTACCTCATCTGCTGAAGATGGATGCGGCCGGACTGGCACGTGCAGCCCAGGCTTATATGAAACATTTCCAGAATAACGATGTGGAGTGGGATGATTTCGTTTCCATCAGTGTTTCCGATCTTTCGCAGATGAATGCCTTGGCTTTGTATATGGATTCTTTGTTTCAGGATGAGGCGGTACAGAATCATTTGATGAAGGTGGACCGTGACGATTTACAGATGTTCGAGATGGGCTTCGAGTTATATGATTATGGGGAATGGGTGGACAGCATCGGGCTTTCAAGTCCTTACGTCCCGAAAATCAGGAACATTTTGGACGAGGCGGTGGTTTATAAGGAACATAGTGATTACAGTTCGGTAAACGATTATACCGCGATGCCGGAAATCCCGATTAAAGATGGCGCGTTTAGCGGTTTGAGTACTTATGTGCCACCGAGGGTATCTCAGCTTTTGCAACCGGGTTATGATATGTTGATGATGCGGTTTTTCACTTCTTTGAAATGGTACCGCGATGCCGGTTTCTGGCGCGTGCCGCTTTACAATATATTTGAACAGGACTCTGAAGAATAAGCCAATCCCCGCCGGATTTCCGGTGGGGATTTTCAATGTTTTGCACAAATATGCGGTTTAAGTGCAAAATTAGTTGTATCTTTGTTCCCGATAACGAAGAATATAATTTTTATTAGATTACTATTTATGGCTTATAACTTGTTAAAAGGTAAACGCGGTATTATTTTCGGTGCGCTGAATGACGCTTCTATTGCTTGGAAAGTTGCAGAACGTGCTTCGGAAGAAGGGGCGCAGATTGTGTTGACCAATACCCCGGTGGCCTGCCGTATGGGTACGATTGACGAATTGGCGAAAAAGACCAATGCAACGATAATTCCTGCCGATGCAACTTCAGTGGACGATTTGGAGAAGCTCTTTGTGCAGGCACAAGAGGTTATGGGAGGCAAAATCGACTTCGTGCTTCATTCCGTGGCCATGAGTGTGAACATGCGCAAGAAGCGTACGTATGACGATTTGGATTACGGCTTCCTGAATAAGACGTTGGATATTTCCGCCATCTCATTTCATAAAATGATTCAGACGGCCAAAAAACTGGATGCCATCAATGAAAACGGTTCTATTTTGGCGTTTGAGTTATGTGGCGGCGCAACGTACTTTCTTCGGCTATAACGATATGGCGGATGCAAAGTCTTTGTTGGAATCCATCGCCCGTAGTTTCGGTTACATTTACGGGCGCGAGAAAGGCGTCCGTGTCAATACGATTTCCCAGTCTCCGACCTTTACGACCGCTGGCGGCGGCATCAAGGGGTTCGATGGTTTGTATGATTTCAGCGATCGTATGTCTCCTTTGGGTAATGCCAGTGCGGACGAATGCGCGGACTATTGTGTGGTGATGTTCTCCGATTTGACGAAGAAGGTTACGATGCAGAATCTCTATCACGACGGAGGCTTCTCCAGCATGGGTATGTCTTTGCGAGGTTATGACGCAATACGAGAAATCGTTTATTGATGAAAACCGTGACGAAAACGGCAAGATTATCTACGGATAAGTGGTATAGCATAGATTATTGATAGAAATACAGTCTGTTATTCGGCAAATTTTCTTATATTTGCGTCTTTGAATAACAGACTGTTTCTTTTACGGAGCAATTATCCCGAATTAAAGATTATGAGTAAGACGATTATTACAGTAGTAGGAAAGGATGCGGTAGGCATCATTGCGAAGGTTTGTACGTACTTGGCGGAGAACAAGGCAAACATTTTGGATATATCCCAAACCATTGTACAAGAGTATTTTAATATGATGATGATAGCAGACTTGTCTAAGGTGGAAAAGCCTTTTGAAGTGTTGGCGAACGAGTTGGCCGAGATTGGTTTGTCGATGGGTGTTCAGGTGAAATGCCAACG
>ENA-OQDM01000986-OQDM01000986.1-human-gut-metagenome-genome-assembly--contig:-NODE-986-length-12995-cov-1.915993_pt1 | contig 12995 bp, 15 predicted proteins | sample MGYA00242772_ERZ504605 | MGnify/ENA primary metagenome ERZ504605 (study PRJEB26092, sample SAMD00036348) | human gut metagenome | host: Homo sapiens | study: EMG produced TPA metagenomics assembly of... | reverse complement strand
TAAAAATAAAATCCACTAAAATAAACACATAAAATGAAAAAAACACTCAAGAAGAAACAAGGAGGATATAGATATGAGCAAAAAAATGACATTTGCATTGGCATTTTGTAACCGAGGATTTATGCCAGGCGAGCTGATCTACGGAGCAAGAGAGGATATGATCAAGCTGTAACGGAACGCAGGATATGATTACATCGCAATGGATGCAGACCTGACAAGATACGGCGGAATTGAGACAAGAGACGAAGGTCTTCTTTATGCAAAATGGCTCAAAGAACACGAAGGTCAGTATGATGGTGTTATCTTCTCCATGCCAATCTTTGCAGATGAGAATGGTGCGATCACAGCACTTCAGGATGCAGGCGTTCCGATTCTGATGCAGGCATATCCGGATGAAATCGGTAAAATGGATTTTGCACACAGACGTGATGCATTCTGCGGTAAATTCTCTGTAACAGATGTATTTACTCAGTATCAGGTTCCATTTACAGTATTAAAACCACATGTAGTTCATCCGCTTTCTGAGAAATTCCAGGAGAACTTAAGAGATTTTGCTGCTATCTGCCGAGTTGTTAACGGTATGAAACGCTTTACGATCGGATGCATCGGAGCAAGAACTACAGCATTCAAGACTACACGTTTTGATGAAATCGGATTACAGAAAAATGGTATTACGGTAGAAGCATTTGACCTTTCTGAAGTATTCTTCAAAGTAAATGCAAAAGAGGATAACGATCCGGTCGTACTGGCTAAAAAAGAACGCCTTGAGAACTATACAGATTTCTCAAATGTTCCGGAAGACAAGAAGATTATGCTTTCCAAGATCTCTGTTGTTATTGATGAATATGTTGAGGAATATCATCTGGATGCACTTGCAATCCGTTGTTGGAATGAAATGGAAACAATCCTTCGCGTATGTCCATGCGTACTCCTTTCTGAACTGAATGACCGTGGAATCGCAACATCCTGCGAGATCGACCTGACATCTGCAATTTCCATGCGTGCTATGCAGCTGGCAAGCGAACAGCCGACAGCAGTACTTGACTGGAACAACAACTACGGCGATGCAGAAGATAAACTGATTCTTTTCCACTGTGGATCCTGTGCACAGAGTCTGATGACAAAGAAAGGAACCGTTACATCCCACAAGATGTTTGATAAAGGAGATCCAGGAAGTGGCTGGGGAACCAATGAGGGAAGAATTCGTCCATTCAAAACCACAATTTCTAACTGCCTGACAGTAGATGGTAAGATCAAAATCTATGCATCTGAAGCAGAATTTACCGATGATCCGATCGAGGATGCATACTTTGGATGCGCCGGTGTATGCCAGATCCCGAATATGGAAGACAAGATGATCCGTCTGGCAAGAGGTGGATTTAAACATCATACATGTGTAGGTGTCGGACATATGAAAGACATCTTAAAAGAAGCATTTACTACATATCTGGGATATGAATGGGTAGATATTGACTAGGAGCGAATGATATGAAAATTGCAGGATTGGATATAGGAACGACCGGTTGTAAATGTACGGTGTTTGATGAACAGGGCAGGTATCTGAATAAAGCATACAAAGATTATCCGGTCCGCAGAAACGTCAGCGGACATGAAGTAGATGTATCTACAATCATGGATGGGGTTTATGCAGTAGTCGCAGAAATGGCAAAAGACTATCCGGACATTGCCGGAATCGGTGTGACCAGTTTCGGAGAAACTTTTGTTATGACAGATGAAAATGGTAAACCACTTCATACAGCCATGCTTTATACAGATCCACGTGGAGAAGAAGAATGCAAAGCTTGACAGAAAAATTTGGTGCGCGTGAACTTGCCGGAATCACCGGTCTGCGAGCACATCAGATGTACAGTATTTCTAAAATGATGTGGATCAAAAAAAACAGGCCTGAGATTTATGATGCAGCTGCATACATATTCCTGATGGAAGATTATGTAGTATATCATCTGACTGGAAAACGCCAGATTGATTATTCCCTGGCTACCAGGACTATGGCATTTGATATTAAGAAACTTGACTGGAGTAAGGAAATCTTTGAAGTAGCCGGCATTGATGTGAATAAAATGTCAAAGACGGTACCGACAGGTACAGATGCCGGAGTGATCACAGCAGAGGCAGCAGAGAAAACTGGCCTAGCACCGTCCACACATATTGTATCGATCAGTCATGATCAGGTATCTGCGGCAATTGGAGCCGGTGCATTTGATTCTTCTGTTGCAGTAGACGGCGCAGGAACTGTTGAATGTGTAACTCCAATTTATGATTCGATTCCGAATATAGATGCAATGTACGATGGATATTTTTCCATTGTACCATATGTGATCCCCGGAAAATATGTTGCTTATGCTTTTTCCTATACCGGTGGGGCACTGATCCAGTGGTGTGTGGATAATCTTGCAAAAGATGAAAAAAGAGCAGCAGCAGACAGAGACCTTTCAGTGAATGAATATCTCGAAAAGAAATATGCAACAGAGCGCGGTGAAGAAAATCCAAGTAATCTGTTGATTCTTCCTCATTTTGCCGGAGCGGCAACACCTTATATGGACACAGGATCCAAAGGAGCAATTCTTGGACTTACCACAGACACGACTGTAGCAGATATTTATCGAGGCTGCATGGAAGGTGTTGTTTATGAAATGCTGGTGAACACCAGCGCATTGAAGAAATCTGGATGTAAATTCAAAAAGCTCAATGCAACCGGTGGCGGTGCAAGGTCAGGAGAATGGATGCAGATGAAAGCAGACATGCTGAATGTACCGATTACAGCACTCAAAACAGTTGATGCAGGTACAGTTGGCAGTGCTATGCTGACAGGTATTGCCACAGGAGTATTCAAAGACTTGAATGATGCGGCTGAACATATGGTAGAAGAAACCGTGGAATACCTTCCAAGAAAGGAAATGCATGAAAAATACATGCATATCTTTGAAAGATATGCGAAAGTATATCAGGCAGTAAGACCGCTCGTGTAAACGGGCGGCTTCTGCCATAAGAGCATAACTATCTGAAAGGAGATTACAATGAATCCGTATATTGGACATGAAACACAGTTAAGCGGTGTTGAAGAACATCGTCTGGTCGGAGGCAAGGGAGACGGGATGCGCCTTTATGAGGCAACGAACGGAAAAGGCCTTGAGCTGACACTTTCCCCGGACAGAAATGGTGATATTACAAGACTTCGTTATAAAGGCATTAACATGAGTTATTTTTCCCCATGTGGTTATGTAGCTCCTGCATATTATGATAAAACAGGTTCAAATTGGCTGCAGTCATTTACAGCAGGTTTTTTAACTACCTGTGGTCTTCAGGCTGTTGGAACACCATGTACAGATGATGGAGAAGAACTTCCACTTCATGGTTCGATCGCAAACCAGCCATGTGCACACAGTTACTGGGAAGAGGATGAAAAAGAAATCCACATTCATTCAGTGACAAAAGACGAAGTGATCTTTGGAAGAAAGCTTGTTCTCAAAAGAACAGTAACGATTTCCAAAGAAGAAAATACATTTTCTATTGATGATCATATTGAAAATACAGGAAGCAAGACAGAGCCAATGGAGATCCTGTATCATATGAACATGGGCTATCCGCTTCTGGATGAAGACAGCGAAGTAACGATTCCATCGGTGGAAGTCAGGGCACGTGATGATCATGCTCAGGAAGACATTGCCAACTGGATGCATATGGAAAAACCTCAGGGTGATTATCAGGAAAGATGCTATTATCACAAATTCGAGGTGCTGATGGCAAAGCAGGCATCTATCAGCCAAAATTAAATGTTGGACTGGAAATCAGCTTTGACGCTTCCAAACTGGATGGATTTGTAGAATGGAAGATGATGGGGGTACGTGATTATGTTCTTGGTCTGGAATGTGGAAACTGCTATCCGGATGGAAGAGATGTCATGAGAAAGACTGGTATGCTGAAATTCCTGAACCCGGGTGAATCTGTTGAATATCAGGTAAATATAAAATTATTAGAAAAATAAAACAAAAGGCAGGAAAGCTGAAGTGAAATACCAGGAAATAAAATATGTCACAAAATCATTATCGAGACATTTTTGGATGTGCGATACCGTCAATGATTCAGGGGGAAGATGCAGATGAATTACTGGATGAGGTTTATGCACAGGGAATTACGACTTTTGATACAGCTGAAAATTATGGATTGAGTGAGGCCTCTCTGGGGCATTGGCTCAAAAACCGTGGAAACAGAGAAGAAGTCGTGATCATTTCCAAAGGATGCCATCCATATGATGGGAGAGACCGAGTGACTCCGGAAGATCTGAAACATGATATTGAACAGTCTTTTGAACGATTAGGCACAGATTATATAGATATTTATCTGATGCACAGAGATGACCTGAAGGTTGAACCAGGGCCGATGGTAGAAATTTTAAACGAATATCATAAAGCAGGAAAGATTGGTGCATTTGGAGGATCAAACTGGACACACCAGAGAATCGCAGAAGCAAATCAATATGCCAGGGAGCACGGACTAATTCCTTTTACAGTTTCAGCCCGAACTTCGGACTCTGTGATCAGATCGGAGATCCTTGGGGCGGCGGCCCGGGATGTGTGACGATTTCCGGTCCGTCGAATGCGGAAGCGCGGGCATGGTATCGTGATAATCAGATTCCGGTTCTTGCATATTCCAGTCTTGGAAGAGGAATGTTTGCGGGATTGGTCAAAAGCAATGATATGGAGGGGGCAAAGAAAATCCTGGATCCGAATGCAGTGAAGGGATACTGTTATCCTGAGAATTTTGAACGCCTTGCAAGAGCAGAACAGTTGGCAAAAGAAAAAGACTGCACAGTACCGCAGATTGCACTTGCATGGATCCTGAATCAGGATTTTGAGGTCTTTCCGCTTGTCAGTGCCAAAAAGGCGAGCAGGATCGCAAGCAATGCGAAGGCTTTGGATATTAAACTTACAAAAGAAGAAGTAGAATGGCTTGATTTGAGAAGAGATAGGAGATAATTATGGCAAAAATCGCGAGATCAGAAATTGAAATTGAAGAATTAACCGGCGAAGGTTCAGGCATTTTAAAGAAAAATGCACTTCTTTATGATAAAGAACTGGGAGCACACTGCAGAATGTATACAGAAGTTGTTATGCCAGAAGGCAGTGATCTTGCTTTTCATGTACATGAAGGAGAATCAGAAACCTATTATATTTTGACCGGAACCGGAATTTATAATGATAATGGTACGAAGTATCCGGTAAAAGCAGGAGATGTCGTCTTTTGTGATGATGGAGAAGGACACGGACTTCTGAATGATGGCAAAGAAGATCTCAAATTTATCGCACTTATTTTGAAAAAATAAGATGACTGGAACTCTTCACAATATTTTTATATTGTGTTATAATCTTAACATATTGTTGTAGTCCGAAGTGGACAGAAAGGAAGTTACAAAATGCTCGTAACGTTATCTGAGATCCTGCAGCTTGCAGAGGCTAAGAAATGTGCTGTAGGATCTTTTAATACACCAAACCTTGAAAGTATTATGGCTGTTATTGGTGCGGCAGAAGAGTTAAATGTACCGGTGATCATTATGCATGCGGAAGTACATGAGCCAATGATGCCAATCAGTGTGATCGGACCAATCATGATCGAAAGAGCCAAAGCAGCTAAAGTTCCGGTATGTGTTCACCTGGATCACGGCGAAACACTTGCATATCTTGACCAGGCATTAAATATTGGATTTACATCTGTTATGTTTGATGGCTCGGCTCTTCCATATGAAGAGAATGTAGCTAACACTAAGATCGCAGTCAAACTTGCACATGCAAAGGGTGCGTCCGTAGAAGCAGAGATTGGTACTCTCGGCAAACGCGAACTTGGATTGGGACATGATGACGGAATCCCGACAGGCGATGAGCCGAAGAAAATCTATACAGACCCGAAACTGGCAGAAGCATTTGTTAATGAAACAGGTATTGATGCACTGGCTTGTTCATTTGGAACAGCACATGGTCTGTATCTGACCAAGCCGAAGCTCGATATGTCTGTACTTGAGAATGTTAAAGCGAGAGTAGATATTCCACTTGTTATGCATGGTGGTTCCGGTGTCAGTGAAGAAGACTACAAGAAAGTCATCGCCCGTGGTGTAAGAAAGATTAACTACTATACATATATGGCAAAAGCCGGCGGAACTGGTGTAGAGAGCAAACTTCCATTTAAAGAAATGCCGATTGTTCACCAGGGCAAGAAATATAAGATGCATTATTTACTTCAGGAAGAGGGCAAGGAAATTCCGGTTTACTATCATGATATCGTAGATTGGGGAATGAAAGCCATGAAGAAAAATGCTTATGAGGCTATGAAGATATTCTCAAATAAATAAGCATATGATCTAAGATGCTCCTTATATGGTAGACAGTGGGAGAAACTCTGTAACTATCATATGAGGAATATCTTTCTGTCTGTAAACTGAATTACCAGAAGGCAAAAACGGGAAACGTTATTTTATCAGCAGGGGGAAAACAAACTGTATGTACCGCATTTTACTAGTAGATGATGAAATCCTTGTTCGAGATGCAATCAAAGAAAACATTGACTGGAAGGGCATTGACTGTGAACTGGTCGGAGATTGTGAAAACGGCAAAGAGGCAGTAGAATTTATTAAGAAACATCCAGTGGATATTGTACTGACGGATATATTGATGCCATATATGGATGGAATGGAACTGAGCAGTTTTTTACATGATAATTATCCGGAAATTGTAATTGTGATTTTTAGCGGGTTCGGAGAATTTGAATATGCAAAAAAGGCAATTAAGTATGGAGTAAGTGAATATCTGCTAAAGCCGGTGACAGCGACAGAACTTACCGAAGTAATTGAAAAAATGAAGGAAAAAGTGGAACAACAGCGTCTTGAAAAAACTAAAATGGATGTATTGGCCCAAAATTCGGAAAAGTACCGTAAAAATAAGCAGATGATCCGGTCAAAAAATATAGAAGCGCTTGTAAATTGTACGACGGATGTGAATGCGAGCATTGAACGTCTTGAGGATATGGGAATTGATATTTCAGCAGCAGCCTATCGTGTTGCACTGTTCGATATAGATCTATATTCGGGAATGTATCAGCTGGATACAGAAAAACAACAGGAAAGTGCACTGATGGCGTTTGTGTTGTTTAACATCAGTGATGAGATCGTAACCAGGGAAAATGCAGGAATTGCCTATCAGGAAGGCAGCAATCGTGTATGTATTCTTTTCCGGGAAAACTGGAGCCGTAATTTTACTGTCAAAACAAAAGAAATCTGTCTGGAGATTCAGCAAAAGACCAAAGAAGTTATGGGCTTTGATGTCTCTATGGGAATTGGTAAGTGGGTAAAAAAGCCGGAAGAACTGGTACAGTCGCATGATATGGCAGAACGGACGTTACAGTATCGATATCTGCTTGGCGGAAACCTTCTTATCGACATGGAAGAACAACATCCGGTGCAGGAAATTGCGATCGATGAGAACCTGTCTGAACTGAAAGAAGCAATGAAAACCGGACAGAAAGAACAGGTGGATCAGATCCTTTACGATATTGAAACTGCAATTCGTCAGGCACTTATGGAAAAGAGCCGTGCATGTATGTATCTGCAGCAGGTTATCCGAACTATGGACAACGCGTGCGAAGACGTATCGGCAGATATGGACAGAATCAGGGAAGGCAGAGATGAATTGCTGCGTCAGGTAACCGACCAGAAGTTTTTTGAAGATGCATGCAAAGTCGTACAGAAACATACAGACAGAATTTTTGCAATTCTGTCAGAGATGAATACCTCCAGCAGTGAAAGACAGGCCCGACTGGCGATTGACTACATACAGAAGAATTATATGGAGCCGGATCTCAGCCTGAACAGTATCTGTTCTTATTTGAATATCAGTACCAGTTACTTCAGCACGATCTTTAAAGATGAAACAGGAGAAACATTCACAGAGGCTTTGATTCGAACCAGAATGGAGAAAGCAAAAGAACTCCTTGAAAATACAACAATGAAGAACTATGAGATTGCGGAAAAAGTTGGTTTTTCAGATCCTCATTATTTTGGAATCTCATTCAAAAGATGACGGGATATACACCTACAGAATATGCAAGGGAGAAGCGTAAATGAAAAAGAAAAATCTTTCAGCGTGGTTTATTGGAAGATTCAACAGCATACAGAGTGTTATTTTTGCTACAGTGGCGGTACTGATTCTCAGTGCCGTTGTTGTCGTTACGGGCGTTTCTATGCGATTTACAAATACCTCAATTTTTGAGAATTCTTCCGAATATACGCATACGATCATTCAGCAGATGAATCAGAACATCGATTCTTATATTGATTATATGGAAAATATTGCTTATCTGATATCAAGTAATGAAGATGTGCAGGACTATCTGTTTGCAGATGAAGTTGACAGTGAGGGCCGCTATCGTATCCTGAATCAGTTTCAGACGATACTGGACAGCCGTAGTGATATACGTAATGTTGGGATTATAAGTAAAAATGGCAGGATGCTGATCAATGATGGAAGTAAATCTGTGAATAGAGATCTTGATCTGAATACACAGGAATGGTACACAAAAGCATTAAAAAGTCCTGAGGCGCCGACGCTGACATCTTCACATGTGCAGCATATCATCAGCGGAGAGAGACCTTGGGTGATCACTTTGAGCAGAGGAATTCGAAACCGCGGTGGAAGTGGTGAAAAAGAGGGGGTTTTCTTCATTGATCTGAATTACAGTGCAATCAGCGAATTATGTGACCAGAGTACCGTTGGAACAAAAGGATATGCATTTATTGTAGATGCCAAAGGAAATATTGTGTATCATCCACAACAGCAGCAGCTGTACAATGAGCTGCAGACGGAAAATATCAGTCTGGTCATGAATACGGACGAAGATACAGTTCTGACAGGAACTACTAATAATGGGAAACTTTATTCAATCTCCCGGTCAGATAAAACAGGGTGGACAGTAGTAGATTGTACCAGTGTGAGAGAACTTTTAAGCAAAAGCCGCCAGGCTCAGAGTGTTTATGTGCTGACAGCTATTGTACTGGTTATTATAGCACTTCTTTTTTCAAGATTCATGGCAAGAAGTATTACACTTCCGATTCAGAAACTTCGAGATTCCATGAAAAAAGTACAGGAAGGAGATTTCGGTGTTTCGGATGTTGTGGTAGATTCAAAAAATGAAATCGGAAGTCTGACAAAATCGTTTGATGTCATGACGCATAAAATTCAGGAACTGATGGAACAGAATGTCCATGAACAGGAAGAGAAACGAAAGAGCGAGCTGAAAGCACTGCAATCACAGATTAATCCACATTTTCTGTATAATACGCTGGATTCTATCATATGGATGGCAGAAGGAAAAAAGAAATAAAGAAGTTGTCCTGATGACCGCTTCACTGGCAAGATTACTTCGCCAGAGTATCAGTAATGAGGACGAAGTTGTACCGATAGCGAAAGAAGTGGAGTATGCAAGAGGATATCTGACGATCCAGAAAATGCGTTATAAAGACAAACTGGAGTTCCAGATAGACGTAGATTCTTCTATATTATATATACCACTGATCAAACTGGTTTTGCAGCCAATCATAGAAAATGCCATTTATCATGGGCTTAAGTACAAGGAGAGTAAAGGACTTCTTATTGTAAAAGGTTTTATGAAAGATGGGAATGCAGTGCTTCAGGTGATTGATGACGGTGTTGGAATGGACGAAGAAACACTTGCACATATTTATGACAGACACAAAGTAAATTATCATTCCAATGGGGTTGGTGTTTACAATGTGCAGAAACGACTGAAACTTTACTATGGCGATGACTATGGAATTACCTATGAGAGCGAAAAAGGAAAAGGAACTACTGCAACGATCACAATTCCGGGAAGACAGGAGGGGCAGTTATGAAAAAACAGAAAAAATGGCTGAGTATCTTCCTGGTAGTCTGTCTGATTGGTGGAATCGGATGTGGCATCTGGTATCACCAGAAAAGAATTGATGAGTGTAGGCTTTCACTTGTGTATATTCCAAAGGTCGTAGACAAGACAAATGATTTCTGGAAGGCACTGATCCTTGGAACCAGAATGGCAGCACAGGAGTATAATGCGACGATTGAGATCAAGGCACCATCCGAGGAAAATGACGTGGAACGCCAGAATGCACTTTTAAAGGAAGCAATCGAAGAAAATCCAGATGCGATCCTGATATCACCATCCAGTTTTACAGGATCCAACAAACTGTTGACGAAGCGAAAGAAAAAGGAATCAAGATCAGCTTTATTGATTCTTATACGGAAGAACCGGTACAGGATCTGACGGTTGCTACAAATAATCTGGAAGCTGGAGAGAAACTCGGTAAATTTGCAGCATCACTTCTCGGACCGGATGATCAGATTGCAATCGTTGCACATGTAAACGGGGTATCCACTGCGGTGGAACGAGAAGAAGGTTTCCGCAAGGGACTTGGTGATCTGGCAGACAATATTGTTGATGTGGTCTACTGTGATTCTCAGTATGAGAAATCCCGGAAGCTGACACTTGAGCTTATGGAAAAATATCCAAACCTTAAGATGGTAGCAGGAATGAATGAATATTCTTCTGTTGGTGCTGCACGTGCGGTAAAATCAGCAGGTGCAAAAAATCGGATCAATGTTGTGGGGATAGACAGCTCTCAGGAAGCGGTTCAGCTGATGGAAAATGGAGTATTCAAGGGCCTGGGTCGTTCAGAAAGCATTTTAAGATGGGTTACATGGGTGTGAAAGAAACCATTCTTATGCTCCGTGGCAAAAGCTATGAGAAGAATGTGAATTCCGGATGTGAACTGGTAACTCCCCAAAATATGTACAACAGTGAGATCGAGAAACTGCTGTTTCCGTTTAATACGCTGAAACTTTCATAAACAGAATAGTTAAAAAAACGATATAATAGTGAAAAAATTATAAAAAGGGTTAAATATTTATGTACAGACCGTAAATATTTAACCTTTTTTTTGTAAGATTTTCCATTACAATTGTGTGCTATTCACGGTATTATATAGAAAACGCAGATGTGTGTAAAACTTTTAAGGAGGGCAAAAAATTGGAAAAGTTAAAACAAAATCCAATCGTGAAAAAGCTCGGCTTGAACAGAATCCTGCTTGTCTGTATTCTGGTTCTCATGTTCGTAGTTTTTAAAGTGGTTCTTGGAAGTAAATTCCCTGTTGGGGACAGTATCAAATCCACTTTAAACTATGTATATTTCCTGGGCTTCCTGTCATTGGGCGTCACATTTGTAATCGCAACCGGAGGAATCGATTTCTCCATCGGACCAGTAATGTTCTGTTGTGCACTGGTTTCCGGATATTGCATGACAAGCTACAAGGTGCCTTGCGTAGCTGCAATGATTATCTGTGTACTCATTGGTCTTGCATTTGGCATCTTTAATGGATGGCTGGTATCTTACCTATCAGTTCCGGCATTCATCGTATCCATGGCTTCCATGAATATCGCAAAAGGTATCGCTTCTGTATTTACAAAAACACAGTCCGTAAGCTGGCCACAGAGCAGTGATCCGGTAAACGGATGGTTCCGTAACATTGTATCTTACAAAGAAATTCCGGTAGGACTGATCTTCTTCCTGATCATGGCAGTTCTTTGTGGAGTTGTTCTTTATAACACAAAACCAGGACGTTATATTCTCTGCCTTGGATCCAACACAGAAGCAGTAAGACTTTCCGGTGTGGATACAAAGAAATGGAACATGCTTGCTTATGTAATCTGTGGATTCCTGGTAGGAATCGCAGCACTGTTTTTCGTTGCTACATATACAACCGTTCAGCCAGGTTATGGCGATCAGTACAACAACGAAGCAATCGCTGGTTGCGTAATGGGTGGTACATCCATGGTTGGTGGACTTGCTTCCATCGGTGGTACTGTAATCGGTGTATTTATTATCTCTCTTCTGCAGCAGGGAATCATGGCATTTGGTCTTGGCAAAGGACAGCAGATGATCATCACTGGTATCGTCGTTATCGTAGCCGTATATGCTGACGTTTCCGCAAGACGTAGAAAGAACTGATCGAAAGGGAGGATGAAACAATGGGTGACGTTATTTTAACAATGAAGGATATTGATAAGTCCTTTCCTGGTGTTCATGCCCTGGATCACGTTAATTTCGAAGTAAGACGCGGTGAAGTACATGCACTTATGGGAGAGAACGGTGCCGGTAAATCAACACTGATGAAAGTTCTTACCGGTATTTATCAGAAAGATTCCGGATCTATCGTATACAAAGGCCAGGAAGTTGCTTTCCACAATACACGTGAAGCACAGGACAACGGCGTTGTAATCGTACATCAGGAACTGAACATGGTTGGTGACCTTACAGTTGCACAGAACATCTTTATCGGACGTGAGCCGAAGAAAGGTATTCGTGTAGACGATAAGAAGATGATTGAGGATTCCAAGAAATTATTCCAGGATCTGAACATCGATATCGACCCAAGAGAAAAAATGAGCAACCTGACTGTTGGTAAACAGCAGATGTGTGAAATCGCAAAGGCAATTTCCCACAAAGCAGAAGTTATCATCTTCGATGAGCCTTCCGCAGCTCTGACAGAAAAAGAAATCGCAGACCTTTTTGAAATCATCAAAGATCTTCGTGCGAAAAATCTTGGTATCGTATATATCTCACATCGTATGGATGAGATTAAGGTTATCACAGACCGTGTAACTGTCATGCGAGATGGTACATATGTAGGTACCCTGATCACAAAAGACAGTACAAAAGAAGATATCATCAACATGATGGTTGGTCGTGTTATTTATGAAGATCCGAAGGAACACAGTATGGTTGCTCCGGATGCACCGGTGGTTCTTAAAGTAGAACACTTGAATGCCGGTAAGATGGTTCAGGACGTAAGCTTTGAACTGAGAAAAGGTGAGACTCCTTGGATTTTCCGGACCGATGGGTGCAGGACGTACCGAGACGTGCACGACGAGCACTTTTTG
>ENA-OQDM01000982-OQDM01000982.1-human-gut-metagenome-genome-assembly--contig:-NODE-982-length-13020-cov-1.157682_pt1 | contig 13020 bp, 16 predicted proteins | sample MGYA00242772_ERZ504605 | MGnify/ENA primary metagenome ERZ504605 (study PRJEB26092, sample SAMD00036348) | human gut metagenome | host: Homo sapiens | study: EMG produced TPA metagenomics assembly of... | reverse complement strand
AGTGGGAGCTTGCCGGCGGATATTTAAAAAAGGAAGTGTTGAACTGTGAGAAATGTAAAAACAATGGACGGCAATACAGCCGCGGCGTATATTTCATACGCATTCACAGAAGTAGCTGCCATCTACCCGATTACCCCTTCGTCACCGATGGCGGAATCTGTAGATGAATGGTCTGCCCATGGAAAGAAGAATATTTTCGGCGACACGGTCCATGTGGCGGAAATGCAGTCTGAAGGAGGCGCGGCAGGCGCATTTCACGGCGCTTTGCAGGGAGGCGCGCTTACCTCTACCTATACCGCGTCACAGGGAATGCTTCTCATGCTGCCGAATATGTACAAAGTAGCCGGCGAACTTCTTCCCGGCGTCTTCCATATCGCCGCCCGCGCCCTTGCAAACCACGCCCTTTCTATTTTCGGAGACCATCAGGACGTAATGAGCGCGAGAGCCACCGGTTGTGCCATGCTTGCTGAATCGAACGTACAGGAAATCATGGATCTTGCCGGCATTGCCCACCTGGCGGCCATTAAAGGCCGCGTGCCTTTCATCAATTTCTTCGACGGATTCCGCACAAGCCATGAAATACAAAAAGTGGAAGTCATGGAGTACGACGAACTGGAACCGCTCATCGACAAGGAAGCTCTCGCCGCATTCCGCGCCCGTGCGCTGGATCCGGACAGACCCGTCATCCGCGGCACGGCGGAAAATCCCGATATCTACTTCCAGCACTGCGAAGCAGCCAACCCGTTTTATAACGCGCTTCCCGATATCGTGCAGGGCTATATGGATAAGATCAGCGCCATTACGGGACGGACATATCACCTCTTCGACTACTACGGCGCGCCTGACGCGGACCGTGTCATTGTCGCCATCGGTTCCGTTTCCGATATCTGTAAAGATGTGGCTGACGCCGTCAATGCCGCCGGCGAAAAGGTGGGGATTGTAAATGTCCACCTGTACCGTCCGTTCTCTGTCAGCCATTTCATAAACCGGCTTCCCGAAACGGTAAAGAAGATTGCCGTCCTCGACCGCACACGCGAGCCGGGCGCTATCGGCGAACCGCTTTTCCTTGATGTGCAGAGCGCCGTCACTGCGGCAGGAAGAGATATCAAGGTTTGCGGCGGCCGTTACGGATTAGGTTCCAAAGACGTCATTCCGGAAGACATCATGGCCGTCTATGAACATCTGAAAGCTGAAATGCCGCGCCATAATTTCACTGTATCCATCAAAGACGACGTAACCGGTTTGTCTCTCACCCCCGTTCCTGTTCCCGAAAAAGAAAGCAAACTTGTTTCCTGCAAATTCTGGGGGTTCGGCTCAGACGGTACCGTCGGCGCCAACAAGAGCGCCATTAAAATCATTGGCGACCACACGGATATGTACGCCCAGGGATACTTTGCTTACGATTCCAAGAAATCCGGCGGCGTGACCATTTCCCATCTCCGTTTCGGTCCCGATCCGATCCGCAAACCCTACCTCATCCGCAAAGCGGACTATATCGCCTGCCACCGCCCGTCCTACGTGTATAAGTATGACTTGCTCCGCGGCTTCAAACAGGGCGGCATCTTTCTCCTGAACTGCCAATGGCGACCGGAAGACCTGGAACACGCTCTTCCGGCAGCGCTGAAAAGGAAGCTGGCCTCTCTCCATGCGAAATTTTACATCATTGATGCTTTTGAAATCGCGAAGAAAATCGGTCTCGGCGGACGGATCAATATGATTATGCAGTCCGCTTTCTTCCATCTGACAAAGATCATTCCCGAAGCAGATGCTGTGAAATACCTGAAAGACGCCAATGAACATTCCTACGGGCGGAAAGGCCAGAACGTAGTCGACATGAATAATGCGGCTGTCGACGCGGGTATCGCGGGAGCCGTTGAGATCCCCATCCCCGAAGAATGGCGCATGCGACCGAAGGCGGCTTTATTGCCAAAACAAACCGTCCCGATTTCGTGAGAGACGTTTGCGACGTCATGAACCGGCAGGAAGGAGATGATCTTCCCGTTTCCACATTTAAAGGCTGGGAAGACGGCACGTTCACCACAGGCACATCGCACTACGAACGTCCTGCCGCGGCCATCCAGGTTCCGGAATGGATCCCTGAAAACTGTATTTCCTGCAATCAATGCGCTTTTGTCTGCCCCCATGCCGCCATCCGGCCCTTCATTGTGACCGAGGAGGAAGAAGCCCGTGCGCCGGAAGGATTCATCTGCAGAGATCTGCCGGGGCCGAAAAAGGGATTGAAATACCGCATCATCGTCAGTCCTGAAGACTGCTACGGCTGCAGCATCTGCGCCAATGTATGCCCCGCCCCGAAAAAGGCTCTCGTCATGAAACCGATTGAAACGCAGCTTGACAAGCAGAAATACTGGGATTACGCCATCACGCTCCCCCGTAAGGAAAACCCGATGAATAAATTCACTGTCCGCGGCTCCCAGTTTGAACCGACATACTTTGAGTTTTCCGGTGCTGCGCAGGCTGTGGTGAAACGCCTTACGTCCACCTGGTCACCAATCTCTTCGGTGACAGAATGCTTATTGCCAACGCCACAGGCTGTTCCTCCATTTACGGAGCAAGCGCTCCTTCCATGCCTTACTGCACCAATGCGGAAGGCCAGGGGCCCGCATGGGCAAATTCCCTCTTTGAGGACAATGCGGAATTCGGCCTCGGCATGCATCTGGGCGAAATCAAACTGCGCCGGCGGGTGGAGGAGAAACTGAATGAAGTACTTCCTTCTTCTGATGAAAACACAAAAACGGCTATAGAAGAATGGATTGCCGGAAAGGATGTGGGGGACGGCACTCGGAGCAGGGCGGAAAAACTGGAAGCCGCGCTGAACGCAAAAGTCTCTTCTCATCCGGAATATAAAGAAATCCTCGCCCTGAAAGATCATTTTATTAAAAAGAGCCAGTGGATCTTCGGCGGCGACGGCTGGGCATACGATATCGGCTTCGGTGGTCTGGACCATGTCCTTGCATCTGGAGAAGACATCAACGTCCTCGTACTGGATACGGAAGTTTACTCCAACACGGGCGGCCAGTCCTCGAAATCCACCCCTGCCGCAGCTATCGCTAAATTTGCGGCAGCAGGCAAAAAGACTAAGAAAAAAGACCTCGGCATGATCGCCGTGTCTTACGGATATATTTATGTAGCACAGATCGCTTTGGGAGCCGACATGAACCAGGCTGTAAAAGCCATCCACGAAGCAGAATCCTATCCCGGTCCGTCCCTTATCATGCTTACGCTCCCTGTATCAACCACGGCATCAAGGCAGGCATGGGCGAAGCATCGGCAGAACAGAAAGCAGCCGTGGAATGCGGTTACTGGTGTAACTGGCGCTATGACCCCCGGCTTCTGGATGCGGGAAAGAATCCTTTCCATCTGGACAGCGAGAACCGAAAGGCGATTTCCGTAAATTCCTTTTAGGCGAAGTCCGCTACGCAAGCTTGCAGAAGCTCTTCCCGCAAGAAGCGGAAGCCCTCTTTGAAAAAACAGAAAAAGATGCCAGGGCACGCAGACAGAGTTACGTCCGTATGCAGAAGTCTTTTGATCTGGAAATGCAGGAACACCAAGCCGCGGCAGAACAGAGATAAACCGGGCAAAACAAAAGAGTCATAATCGGGAAACATATTTCCGCTTATGGCTCTTTTTCTATCTTAAATCAGACGTACCGCCATGGGCAGACGAAGATAGGACAGAAACTCCGACATATCCATGTACAGCTCCACATCATCAAAGAAGAATTCCGCAATGTCATGAAAATCCGTTTTCACACCGTCATTAAACGCATATTCCAGATAGTAAGGCATCCAGCCTGCCTTATGGAAAAACGCCTTGATATCATTTACGCCCTCTTTCGGTTCCAGACAGGCTGCTTTCAGCAGCTCCCCGCCCGTAATTTTTTCAAAGCCAAAGTACGATGCCAGCGACAAAACGATCAGACGCATTCTATAATCTTTTTCCAGCAGGTCGAGGACATCCAGATTCACACGGAGGCGGGCGGCAATCCGCCCAAGTTCTTCCCGCTTTTCACGGTATTCCTCTTCTGTCATATCAATGCGGTAACCGCCTTTTAATTCATAAAGCAGTCCCCCTTTTTTGCACCTCTCCCATCATTTTCCTTTCCTGACCGCGGTACTCCTGCCGGCGGTCATTCCTTTAAAATTTCATTTCCGCTCCAATTACCCATTCCCTTCCGCCAAGGTAAAGATCATCTGCCTTCCTGCCAAAGATATTGTAGAGTGCCAATGTAGCAGAAAATTTTTCGCCCCCATTTCTTCCGGGCAGAGATATCCAATGTGTGGTAAGAATAATCCTTTCCGTCAAACTGATAATCACCAAGGAAATAACTCTTTACTGATCCGCTCCAGCCGTATTTCTCATGATCGTCATAGAGAAAACAGGCGCTGAAGGTATTTCTCGCGCGGTTGTCGAGACGTGCTTCCGCCTTTCCTGTCACAGCACCTTTTGCGTCAAGGTACACGTGGCCTGCTTTAAAGGTAAGGCGGCCGCTCACATGGTAGCCCCATTCCGTTTCTACCCCATGGATATCTCCGCGGCTGATATTTTGATAGAACCAGTCATTATTCCTTCCTGACGGCTGCGCATCAATGAGATTCTTCACCCGGTTATCAAAATAAGTCACCCTGCCGAAACTCCTGCCCCGTTCCCATTCAATGCCGGCGTCCCAGCTGCGGGATTTCTCCGCCTCCAAATCAGGATTACCGTAAACATTCACAAAATGATGGAGCTTGATGTACAGTTCACTGATAGTCGGCGCCTTAAATCCCTTCCCGTAATTCACCTTGAACCGGGTACGGCTGTCCGGCTCATAAGTCAGCCCAAGACGGGGCGACAGAGACGAACCGAAGCGGTTATGATGCTCAAAACGCAGAGACGGCGTAATGAAAAGCCGGTCATTTGCCTGCCACAAATCGGAAACATACACCGCCACATGATCTGCGGAGTGGGATTCCCTCTTTTTGGAGAGACCTGCCGCATTATCAGCAAGACGAGTCCCTTCATAAGCAATATTCCGATAGTCCCCGCCGAACGTAAAAGTATGACGTTCCGATTTCACCGTATCCTTTGCCTCAAGGAAATAAGTGCTGTACCGCGCATTGTCGCTGTTTTCTTTCGGGAAATACCGATTCAGGTGTCCTGCAAGAAACGGCGGCAGTCCTTGCAGGTGCCTTCCGTTATAGGAATAGGAATCTTTCTTCATACGGCTCATACCCGCACGAACCATATAATCATTTTTTCCCGTGCGACCCGTATACTCCGCGGAGAAATCAAATCCATCCCGGCTGATATTTTCCCGCCGTCCTCTATATACAGGCACCTTCATGCCCCTCATGCGCAAATCGGCATCAGCATACGATGAATGAACAGATTCATTGAAATATCCTGCATCAAAACGCAATCGGCCCTGCACGGAATTTTCAAAATCGTAAAGTCCTGTCCAGTGGAACAGCCGGCGGTTTCCCGCATCCGGTATATTGATCCCTTTTGTCAAAACGGCGGCTCCCCCATGAGACGGCGGCATACCGGGAAATGTGATAAACATTTTGCTGTCTTCTTTATAAGAAACAGGACGTATTTTTATGAAAGACACATCAAAAGCATTGCTCCACTGTCCTTCTTTCCCTAAATCAAAACGATAGCTGTTTTTCAATTCATTTGTCCCTGCTGCAGCACTGACAGTCACTTCCCGTTTTTCCGGCTTCTTCGTGATGATGTTGATGACACCGCCCATGGCGTCAGAACCGTAAAGGGCGCTCGATGCTCCGCGGACAATTTCCACCCGGTCGATACGATCTACGCTGATCCGATCCAAAACATAGAAATTCTGTGTCACACTTGTATCCTCATCAGCCATACGTTTCCCATCCACCAGAACCAGTGTGTGATTCGTATTCATACCGCGGAGCATCACCTGATGGCCGCCCATTCCCGCATTTTTTGCTGGACGTGACCGCTCCACGCTCAGATTTAAAACGGACGAAAGGGCAGATCTCATATCATACGCTCCGGAACGCTTTATGTCTTCCGATGTAACGATCTCCGCAGACTGTGGTTCTTTCCTGATTTCCGCTTCCGTCCGTTCCGCCGTTACCAGAACTGCAGGCATTTCATAAACCGATGCCGCAACAGACATCACAGGCAGAGACAACGAAGCAAAAACGGAAACAGCCAAAATTGTTTTCATATATTCTCCTTTGCAAGGATACCCTGAAATAAATTAATGAAAATCAGTATCAAATAAATTGTAAATGATTTCTTTTCGAATTTCCACATAGGAAAGAAAACTTTCAAAGAAACCATGATTTTGCCATGAGCCGCATTCACAAACCTGCGAAAAATTATTGACACAACCTCAAAAAACCTGTCATAGCGGTTCACGAATACCGTTCTTGACAAGCCCCCTAAAAAAGGCATAAAAAAATGAGACCCTTTTCAGAGTCCCATCTTCAATGCTGATAAAATGATTATTTCAATTCTACCGTTGCGCCTGCTTCTTCAAGCTTCTTCTTAATTTCTTCAGCTTCAGCCTTAGCTACGCCGGTCTTTACTTCTTTCGGAGCGCCGTCGACGAGGGCTTTGGCTTCTTTCAGACCCAGAGCTGTGATTTCACGAACAGCTTTAATAACCTGAATCTTCTGAGCGCCTGCTTCTTTCAGGATTACGTCAAATTCGCTCTTTTCTTCAGCTGCTGCTGCGCCTGCCGCCGGAGCCGCTGCTGCTACTGCTACCGGTGCTGCCGCGGATACGCCGAATTTTTCTTCAATTGCTTTTACAAGTTCGCTCAGTTCGAGAACGGACATTTCGCTGATTGCGTTAAGGATTTCTTCATGTGTCATTTTTAGTTCCTCCAATGGAATAAATTTTTAGGCGCTTATGCGCTTTCTTTCTGTTTACGCACTGCTTCGAGAGCATATGCAAGGTTCTGGATATTGCCGTTTAATGCACACGCCAGACCGGTAATCGGTGCCAGCAATGCAGATGCGACCATACCAAGGAGCTGTTCCTTGGACGGCAGATCCGCCAGGGCTTTTACAGCTTTCGGATCGATGACTTTTCCGTCAAGAACGCCGGCTTTAATTGCAACGGCTTCACTCTTTGTTTCTTTCAGGAATTCTTTCAGCGCCGCTGCCGGTGCTACGGGATCTTCCTTGCAGGTAGCCAGTCCGTTCGGTCCCTGGAGCAGATCATCAAGATCATGGATCCCGATATCATTGGCAGCGATACGGGTCAAAGTATTCTTAATAACTTTGTACTGCACGCCATGCTTCAGGAATGTGCGGCGGAGCTGCATAGCCGTCTTCACATCGAGTTTGTTGTAAGCAACGAGTACCACGCCCTGGGAAGACAGCTGTTCTTTCATTTCTTCAACAACAGCAGCCTTTTCCGGCCGAATCGTTACTTCATATTTTCCTTCGCTCATAATACACCTCCTCTGCTTATAGGATGTTTGGAACGCGGTGCCGCGCCCTTATTATATTTATCACGTTAGCTAAAACGACCCCGCTTTGCGTCGCGAGGTCATGTACTGTCATTACAGTACTCAGCCTCGGGAGGCGGGCTTTCGCCCATTATGGATACCGCCGGTCTTAAGCTAAGTGTAAATAATAAATTATTCAGCTTTCGGTGCCGCCACTGTGGACATGTCAATATGAATGCCGGGTCCCATTGTAGATGAAAGAGTCAGACTCTTCATATACTGTCCCTTGACAGTCGTCGGGCGTGCTTTCAGAATGGTGTTGTAAATAGTTACAAGGTTTTCTTTGATCTTATCAGCATCAAAAGACGCTTTGCCGATAATAACCTGTACATTGCCCGCTTTATCGGTACGGTACTGCACCTTGCCGCCTTTGATTTCGTTGACAGCTTTGGTGACATCTGTTGTTACAGTGCCGTCCTCGGGTTAGGCATGAGTCCTTCGGTCCCAGTACGCGGCCAAGACGGCCGATAACCGCCATCATGTCCGGTGTTGCTACAACTACGTCAAAATCCATCCAGCCCTGGGCAATTTTGTCCGCCAGTTCTTTTCCGCCTACATAGTCGGCGCCGGCCGCTTTGGCATCCTCTTCCTTCTGGTCTTTGGCAAATACGAGAACTTTCTTGGATTTGCCTGTACCATGGGGAAGAACCGTTGCGCCGCGGAGCTGCTGGTCAGCATACTTCGGTTGATGTTCAGATTGAACGCAAGTTCGACAGTTTCGTCAAATTTTGCAGTTGCCGCTTCTTTCAAGAGCTTAACAGCTTCGTCAACATCATAGAACTTATGACTGTCAACGATGGCTGCGGTTGCTTTTTGTTTCTTTGTCAATTTTGCCATTGTTTCCTCCTTCGTGGTCATCGGATAAATATCCTGCCACTGACAGTCATCAGTCTGTTACTTCGATGCCCATAGAACGGGCTGTGCCTTCTACAAGGCGCATTGCTGCTTCCACTGTGTTGGCATTCAGGTCGGGCATCTTTGTTTCAGCGATTTCCTTAACCTGTGCCCTGGTGACTTTGCCGACTTTATTTTTGTTCGGCTCACCGGAAGCTTTTTCAAGGCCTGCCGCCTTCTTTAAAAGAACGGCTGCCGGCGGAGTTTTACAAATAAATGTAAAGCTTCTGTCTTCATAAACGGTAATTTCTACAGGGATGATAAGGCCGGCCTGCTTGGCGGTACGGTCATTAAAATCCTTTACGAAAGACATAATGTTCACGCCTGCCTGGCCGAGGGCCGGGCCTACCGGCGGAGCCGGTGTGGCTTTGCCTGCGGGAACCTGCAGTTTTACCATTTTAGTAATTTTCTTTGCCATGTTGTTACACCTCCTTTTCCGTTATGTGGAATGTGGTTTTCGGGCTGTAACGGGCCCTCCCACTTGTGAGACAAGCCAAGTACAAGACAGTCTCACAGAGTTATTTATGGAGGAGGTCGAAATAACCTACCTCTAACTCTATAGTTGTCGTTGTGCCGAAATTACTGATATCAGCTTTAATCTTGCTTCTGTCATCAGACACGTCCAGCACCACGGCGCTGCGGTCGGCAAACGGTCCGCGGGTGATCTTAATGGTATCGCCCACTTTAGCATCTGTCTTGGCAGTCTGTTTTTTATCCTTGCCCTCAATAATACGTTTGGCCTCTTCATCAGAAAGAGGGATCGGTTTCGTCGTCGTACCGACAAAGCCTGTAACGCCGGGCGTATTTCTTACGACGTACCAGCTTCTGTCATTGACTTCCATCTGGATCAAAAGGTATCCGGGGAACACTTTCCTCGATACAACCTTTTTTTCGCCGTCTTTTACTTCTTCCTCGTCATGCATGGGAAGGAGAATCTGGATAATTGTATCATCCATTCCCATAGAGTGCACTTTCCGGGTAAGCGTATCCTTAACCTTATTTTCATAGCCGGAATACGTATGAATGACATACCAGCGGATGTCCTTTTCAGAACCTTCCTTCGGTTTGCCGATTTCAACCGGTGCACTGACCGCGGATTTTTTTATCTCTGTTTTTTTCTTAGCTTCCCTATCCGGCATATGTTCTCTCCTTTCATCCTACAGTATGAATCAAAACTTTGGAGAGCTGCATGAATATGAAGTCCACTACGATAATCAGAAGAGACACAAGAACGACCGATACGAGAACTGCAATGGTGTAACGCACCATCTCATGTTTTGTCGGCCAGATGACTTTTCTCATTTCCATTTTTGTTTCACGGAAAAAACGGGTCCAGGCACTCTTGTTTTCTTCTGCAACCTCTCTTTTGGTCGGTTGTTTACGCTTCGCCATCCTCACACCCTCATTCTAAAACTAAATTATTTCGTTTCTTTATGCAGGGTATGTTTATGGCACCATTTGCAGTATTTCATCATTTCGATACGTTCTGCATTATTCTTTTTGTTCTTGTTTGTACGATAATTGCGGCGCTTGCATTCCGGGCATGCAAGAGTAATTCCTTCACGCATTCTTTACACCTCACTCAAATCTCTTCTCGGCTTTCGCCATTGCAACATGCTTACACAGTATAGCATAAGCAGATATGGCAGTCAATAAAAAGCACTTAAAAAAGCCGGGTACTTCCCGACACATTGATTATATCAAAAACGTAGCTTTAGTGCAAGGGAAAATCTGTAAAATCCAGTAAGAAACCCGAGAGCCTTCCCCCGGGGTTCTTACAGTCTATTTTTCACATTATTATATAGGAATTATATTAGAAGTAAAAATCACACAATCTCAAAAACCACTGTCACATGACTTTCAAAATCTGCTGTTCCCGCTTCCATGGGAGTTGCCGCATTTTCCGCCATGCTGTCACCGGCTGCTTTCATACTCATGGCATACCGCGGCATGATCTCCGTATGGTTTTCGCCGACAGAAATGATGTTCACTACCGGCCGGCCAAGAGTCTTTGCAATAACGTCCGCTTTCCGTTTCGCATCGGCCACCGCGCGGCGGAGAGCTTCATCCCTGTATTCCTGTTCATTCCTCACAGAAAATATCACACTGTCGATATGGTTCGCACCCGCGTTAATCGCCGCGTCCATTACCTTGCCCGTCTGATCCAAATTATGGAGGACAATCTTCATACGGTTATCCGCTTCATATACGGTAGATTTCATACGGCCTTTGTCATCATACTGGTTGTTCGGATACAGATTATACCCCATCGTTTCGATATGATCCGCCGTCGCGCCAGCTCCAAGAACTGCGCTTCGCACCGCCGTCATGATATCCGCGTTGTCACGGGCAGCTGCTTTGGCATCGCGGGCCATCGTTTGTACAGATAAATTCACCGTGGCCATGTCATTTTTTGCCGTCACTGTGCCCATCCCCGTCACGGTGATGGAACGATGAAACGGTTCTTCCGCATGGATTGTCATACAAGAAGCGGCCAAAAGACACGCTGTCAAAAGCATTGCTGTTTTTTTCATACTTCCTCCTCAAATAAAAGTTTATTAATTCCACGTACATCTACGGGAATCACTCTGATTATAGCACCGACGTAAAAAAGAAACGAATCCTCTGCAGGCGATTCCTTTACCCCCCTACAGCGTCAGAAAGGAAATAACCCCATATCCGCCATGATCCACCCCTCCGAATAGGGTGCGATATCATACTGTTGGAAATGAAATACAAATGGCCGTTATTCCCTATATAGAATTCTTTCGGGAATTCTGTGATTTTCTCCGCCTCTTCTGTAGAAATGTGCCGGGCTGTGCATTCCCTGGCTGCCGCATCCCGAAGCGCTTCTACGGAAAGAGAAGGCATGGCCGTCTTCAGATCGGCAAGCGTCACCACCTTTCCCGTGGCGTTTAGAGTAATTCCTTTTACATAATTCAGAGGATGCGCCCCTCCTTCATAGGTCATCGTTTCCAAAAGCACCACACTCACATAAGGTTTTACCGTGCCGGCCTGCCAGTCCATCCAGCCGGACAGGCGATGGCTGCTTTCCTTATTCAAAGCCTGCAGGTACCGCTCTGCCGCCCTGTCCATTTCTTCATTAAAGAATACGCGCAATTCTATTGGGAGCTCTTTCCCGCTGTGCGGAATTTTCGCCGTACTCAGCCCGAGCCGTTTTTCCACCGTTTTAAATAAAGGAAAATCATCCGAAGGAGTAAGACCGGGCCCTGCCGTCCACCCCGCCGCCGATGCATTCCCAAGTGACAGAAGCAGAGAAAAAACAAGAAGACAAACTATTCTTAAAATTCCCATAATACCTCCTAACTATAGTAGAAATTCTCGTTTTTCAGTATACCATAGAGAAAAACAAACCAAAAACCACCCCTGCAGATCCCCTGTATCTTCAGTTCGAATCTGCATCGGATTACCCGCAGGAAACTATTTTCATGATGATTGTTTCCCGACCGCCAAGAACACACCGTCTTCCATTTTCAGCAGAACCAGATCCACTACAGGATCACGTTTGTCGTCAAAGCTGAATGTACCGCAGACACCGTTAAACCCCTTCATCTCCGCCATGGCATCACGAATCTTCCTTGTATCTGTCACGGAACCGGCCCGCTGTACCGCATCCATCGCCATGTACACGCCGTCATAAGCGGCGGCGGCAAACTGGTCAGGTGCATGCCCGTACTTCTTCGTATAATTCTCCACAAACGTCTTCGTTGCCGCCGTATCTCTTGCCGCTGACCACATAGATGACACATACACATTATCCGCGGCGGCGTCCGCCATCTTTCCCAATTCGGGAGAAACAAAGCCATTATCCCCAAGGACAGGCTGGTTCATTCCCATCTCACGCATCTTTTTTAAAATCCGCGCCCCTTCCTGATAATAACTGCACACAATAACCACGTCCGGTTTTGCGTTCTCTATATTCGTCAGCTGGGCAGAATACTCGCTGTCCTTGCTGCCGAAGGTTTCCACATCCACAATCTTGACTCCTTCCTCTTCCAGCGTCTTTCGGAAATATTTCTGCGCCGTTACATGCTGTTCATTATCATGGGCATAGAGAATCGCCGCCGTCTCGTACCCTAAAAGACGGTGCGTCTTTTTTGCCGTCTGGGGAATATTCATCGACTCGGGTACGGAATTTCTGAAAATATAATCGCCAATTTCCGTAATTCCTTCCGCAGTAACCGATATTTCCAACGAGGGAATTTTAGCATTTTGCATAATCGGTCCTGCCGCCTTTGCCTCATTTGATGTCATCGGCCGATAATCACCGCCGCCTTCTTTTGGATTAACCGCTTTGTCACATTCATGGCATCGGACGGAGACCCTTTGGAGTCCTCCACAAAGAGCTCAATCGGTATCACCCCTTTCTGATTGATTTCTTCTACAGCCATACGGATTCCTTCCTCCTGGGACTTGCCGTATGCCGCTGCCCCGCCGGTAAGCGCCGCGATGAATCCGACCTTCACGCCGCTCTTTGACGGAGAATCAGCCGCTGTCTTTATCCCGCCGCAGGCAGTAAGACCTGCCGCTGCTATTGCGCCTGTAAAAATGATTACTGCTGCTTTCATTGCTTTACTGAAATTCATTTTGACCTCCTGATTTGAAAA
>ENA-OQDM01000977-OQDM01000977.1-human-gut-metagenome-genome-assembly--contig:-NODE-977-length-13112-cov-1.179130_pt1 | contig 13112 bp, 11 predicted proteins | sample MGYA00242772_ERZ504605 | MGnify/ENA primary metagenome ERZ504605 (study PRJEB26092, sample SAMD00036348) | human gut metagenome | host: Homo sapiens | study: EMG produced TPA metagenomics assembly of... | reverse complement strand
AAATACTTACATTGATATTCATCCTTTTCCATATATTCTGTTTTACCTTATTTGAAAATAGATTTACTCTTTAATAACTTCCTTTAATGCGTTCAGGTAGCCATGGCCAAATTTCAAATCAGGTTCCATGTAATTGCCTTCAGCCCATTCATTCCAAGAACGCAAGAACAGGATTCGGTGTTCTGGTTGTTTATCTTTGATTAAATTAACGGCATTTTGTACATGTCGTTTGAACAAATCAGGAGTAGAGCCTGTATAAATAACGGCTCTGCGGCCACTACGGGGGGAACGGTCCCAGTTGGGTATTATTTGCGGATATGTATTTTCCTTTTTATCAGATTCACAGAAGAAATGTTGGATGATTTTGGCATAAGGATAAGTATCCAATGGGGTAACACGGGGAAACTTCTGACGTAATTTATGCTTGAGCATTTGCCAAAAATAGCCGTGGTTTACAGCCGTTTGTGCGTTCCACAAATTGCCCGTGGTAATAGCGTCAAATCCGGCATCGATAACTTTATGAAAGCCTTTCTCCCACCCTTGCACTAAGCCAACGAAATGTATTCCGGGAAGTCCTGCGGCCACAGCCATTTTCCGCCATTTGTTTAAATAATCTGTAATGTTGGGAACATCGAGGGGGGCATAAATCATAAACAATGGTTTTCCGTCTACTGTAATATAACGTTTGTCTTTAAAAGCAGGAAGTACTGCATTGAAATGGACTTCGCAATCTTCCTCTGGATATTCCTGAAGCATTAAATCAAGATCTTTGTGCTTTTGTGCGTCACTGTTCCAGGTACGCCGTGTCCAACTGTGGTTTGCCCATCCAAGGCAGAATGGAAAATCGGGTTTGCCGCTTTCCAGTACTTCCTGAAAGATATTAGCCATTAAGGTTTTTCCGTTACCGAACCAATAATGCCAGTACATGAAGCCTTCGATGCCTGCTTCACGCGCCATTTCTGCTTGCGCTTCCCGTACCCACGGGCATCTGAGGTCATAGTATCCCAAATCTGCGGGCACCCGTGGTTGGTAATGTCCTTTAAAAAGCGGTTTTGCCTTACCCACATTCGTCCATTCGGTGAATCCTTTTCCCCACCACTCATCATTTTCTTTGAAAGGGTGATATTGGGGGAGGTAGAATGCTATTACTCTAGTTCTCATCTTTGATTAATATTTGATTTTTTTGTCTTGAATTTTATCATGTGTGGCCTGTCCATACTTTAAAATGAATGTATATAAAGACTATTGCTGCCTTTTTGAATTGTTTCTTGCATTATCGCAAGGAGGAACTTTCATAATTTGTTAGAGTTCAGCAATGCCTCGCCTTGCATAAGGACATAGAATATGATATATAATTGCATATATCCATATTCTCCTGTAATGCAAGAATATGCAAGGTAAAAGAAAAGTAATGTGTTCAATAGGACTTTTGTTTCTTTTACGAATATGGAATTGCGACGCATTATTTTAAAGATTAAGAACGCCCAAAGTAGCACGCCGATTAGGCCGCTATTGCAAAGTATGATATAAATTAGGCTTTCGAATGAAAGAATAATAGGGTGATCTCCATGTAAGGTTGTGTAATATCCTGTCCAACCAAACCCTTTGCCAAATAACAAACTATTATCTATTTCTTCAAAACAGCCATAAAGTTGCTCCATCCGCATACTTAAAGATGAACCTGTAACATCTTGTTTTTGATTGTCTATATCGGCTATGGAGCCTATATATGTTGATAATTCAGGAATGCTATTTATGATATTGTAGCCAACCAAACCTATGATTGCTGCTATGAGTACCATTTTAAAATTTCTAGTTTGCAATAAGAACAAGATTATTGCTATAACAGTTCCTGCAATGACGGATCTTACGCCACAAACAATCATATTAATGGTAATTATGAGAAACAAGAGGATAAATATGTATTTATTGAGAACTTTCCGGTTAAAGAAAACATAAATCAAGGATATGCCAAGGAATAAGCCAAACATCATGGGATGGGTGAACACGGAGGAAATTCTTCCAAAGATTCTTCCTTCACCAAAAGCAAGGGCATAGTTTTCGTTAAATTCTGAACCGTTGGTAATAGACAGGAGCATAATGTAGGGATTTGCGCCAACTATTGTAGTAAGGAAAAGACCATAACATGCTGATATAGCGATACAAATTAATGCAACGTTTCTATATAGTTTTACAGACGAAGCATCCAATCGCATTTCATTCCAAAGTGCAAAAGAAAGAATCATATATTTCATCAATTGCATCCGCCAAGTATCAAACTGTATCCCTATAGGAACTCCGTTTTGAAAAGGCATCATGATTAATGAAATGCAGAAATAAATAAGAAAAGGAAGAAGAGGTTTAAAATCTATTTTAAAGTTCGTCCTTTTAATTTTAAATTCATAAATTGCCATCAGTAACACAATCATGTTAATAAAATTCCACCGCAACAGGATGCCACCAAAGCTGATACTCATGTATGGAACTAAAATTATATAAGACAAGATAAAGTGAAAGTCCAACTTGAAACGTACCACCATCAACGCTAATATTAAAAATATCCACAAGGTTTGTAATACCCCTATCATAGTAAAGATTATTAAGATAAGTATGCGATAGGCATTAATGGGATGCTTGTTTAATTATTCTGGCCGGATTTCCTACGACAACAGAATAATTAGGAATGTCTTTTGAAACTACTGTATTTGCACCAACTACGACCCCGTCACCTATCATAACCCCAGGTAAAATAGTGGCCTTGTCTCCAATCCACACATTTTTTCCGATAATGACGCTCCCTTTTGAAACGATTTGCCTTTGGGTTGGCCTTTGTTGTAAGGACTCATAATCAGTATAGCCATGTGAATTGTCTGTTATCGTAACCCACTTTCCTGTTAATAACCCATTTCCAATTGTTACATTGGAGGATGCGCTTATATGGTTGTATGCACCAAAGGAACAGCTATTCCCAATCCTTATGGTTGGTATTCTCCCTCCGATATTCCATGCTGTAAGCCACAAGTCTTTTCCGAAAGTTACATTTTTACCTATTTCTATATATTGTTCTCCTTTTAATAGTGAAATGGAGTTGAATGTAACATTAGTGCCGCAAGATTTGAATCTTGAACTGATAAGTAGGGAGTTAAACACTCTTAGTTTGTTTATGCAACTTGAACTATATGTGAGAGGCAAATACTGGGATATGAACAGCAGTATTCTTTTTGTAATGGTCTTAATCATTAAATTTTCTTTGATTGTTTAAATGCATAAGAAAATCACATATTTTCTTTGATTGCGTGGCTATGTCATATAATTCACATACGACCTGTTGTCCTTTTATGGCTAATTGCATATAATGTTTTTTCTGTAAATTCTCACATTCTAGTAGTTTTTGGGGTAATTGCTCGTCAGTATTATAGCGGAAAGCTATATCTTCACCTGTTAAATCGTAAGCATTGTTAAATTGTTCCTTAGTCCCTCCTGTGTTTTTGCCGATAACGATTGTTCCATTAAACATAGCTTCAGCTGTGACGAACCCAAAACCTTCATTTCTGCTTGGGACAACATATATAGAAGCATCATACATTAACCGAAAAACCTCTTCATGGCTTACAGCACCCAAAAAATGTACCCGGTTCTGTATTTCATTGTCCATCAATATTTTGCATTCTTCTATGTATTTCTTGTTCCCAACTCCTGCTATAAGTAAATCATACAATCCACTCTTTTTTGCATAAATGTTGAAGGCTTTAATTAGTTCCTTACATCCCTTGGCATCTTCCAACCGTCCGGCAAAAAGTATATATTTCTTTTTGGTCTCATTGAATGGTTGAACAAGCCCTTTGTCTATGACACCGTCATAAATAACTTTATCTTTTGATATTGCCATGTTGAAATGCAAGAAAATGTCCTTGGTGATGCATATACAATGGTTGTTTGCATCATGAATACGTTTTTTAAATATATTCATTGAGGGAAAAGGAGACATGTTAAAATCTTCTTTTTGGTATTCTCGAATATGCCAAACATGAGGAATACCATATTTTTTTGCTGCCAAAAAACCTATTTGAACTGCTCCTACATTTGTATGAATAATATTGGGCTTGAACTTTTCTATGCAAAAACAAAGTTTGTCAAAAGCTTTGTGTCTCTTCACTAACATCAGTAAAAAACTATATGGGTATTTGATGAAAGCTTTCCATGAATAAACTTTTGGGTATATTTCTAATGGATTTCCGATAATCAGGAATGGAATGCCAAGTTTGTCTAATGTATCAGAGAATTCTCCTTTTTTAGGGCATGTTACAAATGGAGTTATATTATTTTCTTTTGAATATTGGAGTATGTTTATTAATGCAACAGAGGCTCCTCCCATTCCTATGGAATTGGTAACGAATAATATTTTCATTAGCAGAACGTATTTAAATATTTATATGATGATTGTTGCAAGTCAGAGATTTGTTTATCTACATCCTTCCAATCTATGTTTTCTTCCACTTCTTCTGGATAGGAAGAGATACCTCGTTTTTCCAATTTTTATTTCAGATAAAAGGTTTTTTACACGGTTGTCTTTTCCGTCATCCAATAGTACAGAGTAAAACGGAACATGGAAAATACAAGAGAAAACAGTTCCATGGAAAGAGGTACAAACCACAAAACAAGCATGTCTAAATAGGCTGACAAATTCCTCTGGTCCAGAACCAATCGTTTCTTTGCTGTTTAAAAGGTCAACACGGGCAGATAAATACACTAATCTTACCCCCTTTTTATCCGCAATTTTTTTAGCTATTTCTACTGTTTTCTCATCATTCCTTACCTGATAGAGCAAAACATAGTTTTCTTGTAACAATCGCATTGTTCCAAGGTGTAGCCATTCCTCACGATTAATAAGTAAGGTCGGGTCAATTACGATGTGGATATTTTTATTGGTAAACGGACTTAGTTTTTGTGCTATGTGTTTCTCGCGTACGCTAATAAAATCGAAGTTCGGGAGCAACTTTAAAATCGACTCTATTTTTTCTGTATTCAAATTATCTTCCATGCTTGCGGCATAAGATGCTATCTGCGCCTTACCGCCTTTTCCGCGCCACATGCCCCAATACATGGGAGAGTATCCCGATGTTAATTTTGTATTCCACACTTGGTCACTTCCTATGATGACTAAGTCATAAGTTGAATGTTCGTACTGTTTGGGTGATAAGGACAAACGAACTTTGGTGAATTCTTTAAATTTTAAAAAACGTTTCCTCCTTGGAGGAATTAAGAATAGCTCCTTTATATCGAGGAGTAAATTCTTTTGGAGCAGGCGTTTAAGGTTAAACCATTTGTAGATCCTTATCATTGATGCTGTGTAATAATTTACAAATTCGACATCATGACCACGATTTTTCAGAACCTCTTGTAATGCGTAAGCTTGTAAAACTGCACCATAATTGTGTGCCCAATGGAAAGTAAGTATTCCTATTTTCATTGTTTTTTTAAAATCTTTCTAATGGTTTCTGCCGTAGGCTTGCCTATGCTTTCTTTCATAAAAGATGTGATTTTACATTTCATTGTAGAACTTTCACCATTGATGGTTCTTACTAACCTTAATACATCCGCATCGTCTGCTTTATGGGTGAATACTTCAAATATCATGGGTTTGCCAATCTGAGGATTCACGAAATGTCCGTAAGAATTTTCAAATTCATCCTTGTCGGAGGCGGACAAATACTCTAAGCCTAATGATTCAGCTATTGATTTTACGAGGGTATGGGATTGGTTGCCATTATGCCATGCGGCTGCAATGTATTTATCAGTATCCTCCCCAAATTTAGAAGCCGAGTGTTTGTATGTATGGAATTCAACACCCCTGCCATTGTTAACGAGCATTATCCGCACATTGTTTCCTATGTTCCGGTTGCCTATCGAGTTCAAATCATAGAAAAAAGCGAGGTCTCCTAATATGGCGAAGTATAATTTGGACGGGTTTACTAATGATGCACCTATCATTGTGGACATGATACCATCTATTCCAAAACCACCAACGTTGCAATAGACGGAGATGCTTTCATTGGTTTCAAAAAAGTTCCATGCCCTTAATGTGTTCAGAATTCCAAGGTGTAATATGGAACCGTTGGGAAGGGCTTTGCATATTTTGGACGCAATCCAGATATTAGAAAAGGGAAGTTCAGGTATCTTACGTGTGAGGTTTTCTATGCAATTCTTGAATTTAGGTAATGGGTTATGGAAACAATTCGTCTTACTTACCTCATTGTAGTGAGTAAGGAAATCTTTCTCAGACATTATAAACACGTGGGTCAGTTTCTTGAACTTGTCCTTTATCTTTCCATCTTCGTCAATTCGCCACACTTCCTTTGTCCGAATCGCTTGCATGGTATAATAATCACCGCTGATACATCCTGTGTGTATCAGTACATCACACTCGAAATACTTTTGTCAATAGGATTTTCTTGTGAGGCGGTTAAAGCGGAAAGTATTCTGTGTTTACCCCGAAAAATTGCTTGTCTGGTCGCAAAGTACTACTGTGTTATACTTTTCACAGAAGGTGTCAAGGAAAATGGAACTTTCTTCATCCCATTTGGGATGGCTGCCTACAAATACCAATATTTTTTTGCTTTCAAGTGGAGGAAATGTGTCACCATATCCAATTCTCTTGACAATTCTGACCTTAGGCAATTGTTTTACAGAATAATCGTTGCACCCTTTGGTTATTAAGTTAAGATGCACAGGTCCACCTCCATTATATCTCAAATCAGAAATGGCATTGTTGACCTTGATTGTACAGTCCCATTCGTCATCATCGTCTTTTATGGTTTCAATACAATAGCTAGCAACAACAGTGTCTGCCGGAGGGGTGCTTCTGTCTGTACATTGTGGATAGAGGTGTCCTACCTTGTTTGTGTCCATTGAGGACGTGATAGTCAAAATGGGCAGATGTCTGTAATATGCTTCTGTAAGTCCGGGCATGTAGTTGCGTGAGGAGGTTGCTCCTGTACAACTTAGCACGATTCTTTCTCCTGATTCAGCGGCCATGCCACATGCCATGTATGCAGCAGAACGTTCATCCACGCAAGAATACATCTCGAAATACGGGTCATATTGCATGCTTGCAACAATCGACTCATTCGTGGCACCTGGTGAGGCTATTACTTTTCTTATTCCGTTGGCTTTCAATAATGCAAGACTATTTGGATGTTTTTTTCTGATGTATAATGGAAGTCCATTGTTATTGGTTTATAAATTCTAATTTCAGATTGCGTTCCTTACAGAATATTTCTATTCTCTCTCTTATTGGAATATCCTTACCATCGACAAAGAATTGCTTCTCTCTGAATTTTCTTAAATAGAATAGGATAGGAAACCGTAACGAGTTAGCAACATTTAACCTCTTTTTTACTACTGGATGGAAACTGTACACATCAATGAGGGAGGCATACGTCTGTCGGTCGGTTGGAGGCGATACAATGTAAATTGTACCTTTGCCGTCTTCACGCAAGTAGCTGTATTGATGGATAAGATACAGGTAAGAGGCAAAAAGAGTCCGATGCTTACGGGTAAAGTACAATACCATGTCTCCTTTGATTCTCCTTTTGTTCTCAGGTCTTAGGGGATGCCCAATGACAAGTGCGTCGAAATTCCTGCGAGAATCGCTCATAAAATCAATGGTTGTCGCATTCTCTTTGCGTATGTACTTTTTCATCAGTTCGTTGGACAACAAGGCAACAGCAAGCAATGCGACGGTTAAAGCAAGGACAAAAGACTTGAATGCCAAACACGATAAAATGGCAATAACCAAAATGAAGAATAAAAATAATTTCTTTCTCATATTCCCGGACAACATGCGGATTCTACAAATATCTTATAATTAATGTCCAATTCGGAGATGGCTTTCAACTCTTCCGGAACAAGGGAGAAGTCGAAAATGTCTACGTTTTCCTTGATTCTTGCTTCTTTCTTGGTCATAAATACAGGTATGACACCCGTATCAATGTGCCAACGCAATATTACTTGCCCCGTGCTTTTCTTGTACTTTTGGGCTATGCTTTTCAGTATAGCAGAGTCCGCAAGTCTTTTGTCCATACGGCAAACTGGTGAATACGCTTCAACGGTTATGCCTTCAGATTGGAAATATCTGACATCATTTTTACAGGTTCTTAAGGGATGCCGTTCTATTTGTACGACATCAGGGCGGATACCGGTTTCTTCCATCAGTTTCTTCACATGCCGTTCACGGACATTGCTTAACCCTATTAATCTTACTTTACCTTGCTTTTTTAGGTCTGAGAATGCTTGCCAAGTTTCAGGTAAATATTCAGGAAACGGCCAATGGATGAACAATGCATCAATGTAATTGCAATGCAGTTTTGCAATGCTTGTTTCCACATGGCATGAGATTTTTCCTTTGGCTTCTTCCATCTGCCATCCGTCTATCTTGTCTTGTATGAACAAGTCTTGTCTGCGGATTTCTTTTGATGTGCAGAGTTCCTCCAAGGCTGCTCCAAGAAATTCTTCTGTATGGTAACTCGGCGATGTGTCAAAGCCTATGATGCCATTCTCATAAGCGGAATTGACGATGGGGGATAACTCTCTCTGGTTTTGGTATTGGAATGTCCCAAAAATGATTGGTGGAATTTGCATTAGAATTTTTCCTTTATTTTATTGATGTATGATTTGACCATTGTCCTTTCATTAACAGTCATGCCGACAGCGTAAATACCAATCATGTTTGAAAGTGTGCAGCCAATGATTATGACAATAAGTCTCAATAAAGAAGGCGGCATCACGAAAAAAAGAATCCATGGCAGTATGCAGGACAAAAGCACCACTTTGAGGTCTTTCGCAAGTACGTTGTTCCAAAAGCATCTTATTTTTAGCTTGATCATTCCTTTGAGCAAATATAACCTGCAAGCAAGCTGTCCTAGGAATATGGTCAAATGTATGATGTAGGCACTTTCGACGGGTAAACCAATCTTATAAGCGACATACGCAAGTGGGAATACGCACATGCCCAATCCGCCGACAATCAGTTGGTAGCGTTTTATGTTTCCTGTAGCAAGCATGGATGTCACCAACGTATTTGATACTACGGAAATCAATGAAATACAGAGTGTCAACCGCAAAAAAACAGGAGCGTATGCAGGTACTGTCTTTAGCCAAATCTTAAGTACTATATCCGCTTCCAATAATAAGGGCAGTGCGAAAAACCAAGTGAGGAAAAAGGAGTACTTTGAACCTATGCAAACCAATTTGTGCATATATGGCAGGTCTTCGGAGGCGTAAGACTTGGTAATCTGTGGGTTGATTGCTGTCGTGAAATTATTGACGAATTGTTGTACCGTACTATCTACTTGGTTGGCAACGCCACGTGCAGCATTAATGGTAACCCCGAAAACATGTTCATGAGCATATTTACACCTTGTGTCATTAACAGTGCGGAGCCTGCTCCAAAGAAGTTCCATCCAGCGAACTTGAACATTTGCCCCAACAATCCTTTGTCCCAACGAAAGTGATATGAGCATTCGTTGAAATGCCGTTTGCAATAAAAGCCATAAATCATTCGTATAAGACGGATAAGGCACACATCAGTATGGCATAGAATATTAGTTTGTCTAAAGGGGAAGCGACAATTAAAGATGCGATAACCAACTTTCCTATAGCTTCTAATATGCTGATTATAAGCAAAAGCTGACATTCGTTCATGCGCTATTATGACAGCATTGTATGGGACACTTATCAGGTTGATGACAAATGTTATGATAGAAATTTGCAGTACCGCATTGGCAGCAACCATTCTGTCTGACGGTATCGACATTTTTTCATTTAGAAACCACACACCAATTAGTTCGGCAAGTATGACAATTATGAGAGACAACAGAAGTTGTATGGTGACTGATGCTGAAAATATACGGCTCAATTTGTCTTGGTTTTCCTTGCCTAATTCATAAGTAATGAAACGGCTGATGGCTGCCGAAAGCGAACCTGATAACATGGAAAACATGGTTACCAATCCACCTACTACATTATATATGCCATAATCTTCTACTCCCAATGCATTCAGTACGACACGGCTTGTATATAAACCGATGAGCATCATGAGAAACATTCGCCCATATAGCAGCATTGTATTCTTCGCTATCCTCTTATTGTTCTGAGATGAATTCTGCATAATCTCGTAATAGTCAATTATTCATCTACTTTAAGTAGTTCCAGTTCCTTTGCAGCGGCAGTCATGCCTTGTCTGCGGTAAATCTCCAACAGCGATTTTTTGGGGTACATTTTGTTCTCATTGATATTCAAGGCGTCCTTTAATATGAATATGGATTTGTCCAATTTATGTTCCACGTAGTAAGCGTACTCGCCTTGCATGCAACGGCATACGTCGGTAGCCTTGGTATGGTTGCTTCGTTCCACTTCATTTATCAGTCCTTGTAACTCGCAACGCTCGTCATTGGTCAATGATTTCCTGCGGCGAATTAAGGCTATGAAATAGGATTGGATATGGTAGATGTTTGTTTTGCGATGCAGGTAGTTTTGGCGTGCCAAATCCAGTGCTTCGTCGTATTGGCCTAAAGACAGGCGTATATTCACCATCTCACGCATAGTACGTGAATGTTCCGGTGCGAGCTTAAGCACTTTGGAATAATATTCCAAGGCACGTGCTGATTCTCCTTTGTGACGGTAATAAAAACCTAAAAGGAAATAATAATCAAGTTTATTCCCGTTATCGAAGTTTCCGATGTAATCGAAAAAACGTTCATCTTTTGTGCGGGCATAGGCCAAGGTGAGCCTGTACTTTGTTTCCCAAAGGATTTGTTCATCGTAGTTGGTGTTCTTTAGCAAATCCAGACATAAAGAAATGACATAGTCGTAATGGCCGCTGTCATATTCCTTTATGACATTTTTCAAGATGAGGGACGGCATGAAATATTTGGCCGGTATTTTTTTACGCTCTTCCAACATCTGCTGCAATGTCAGCATGAATTCGGAGTAATCATTGGCTAACACCTCGTCCAATCCTTCTGCAAGGGCTTTCTTCATCACTTCTGACAGTTTCAGCGAATACTGTTTGTCCATCGCTAATTTGGAGCGATTGATGTAGTCGGCTACCGTCGGATTCAGCTTCACATAGTCATATTCTCCCAAGGCATAGTTGTATAGCGACAAGTCGTAAAGCATCTGGAGGGCATCCCATGTTCCCGTCCCCTCTCCGAATACTTTCTCTAGAACGGACAGGCTGATTATCTCATTGCGGGCAAGCAATAACATGATTTGGTAAGCCAAAGGGTTTGATTTTACTTGTTCGAGCAAAGTGCTGCAATAAAAATCCGAATACTCCACAATGTCGTTGATGTTCCGGCGTGCGTTCATCAAGTCGGTTTCCATCATGAAAACAGCCAAATTGATTTGCGAGGGTATTCCTCCGAGCTTGCTTAGGAAAAATTCCTTGTCGTTGCGTGGAATGTTGTCCATTTGGTGTATATGCAACAACTTCAAAAACAGGTTCTGCGTTTCCGATTTGGACAGTTCCGGAATCCTGTAAACTAAGGCAAGATGTTCTTTGTGTAAGGTCTTTTCGTTCGGCTTGTATCTTGATACCAAACAGAACACCAAATTGTTGGCAAAAATTTCGTCTTGAACTAAATCACGAAACCATCCGACGATTTCATGATGGGGAAGTACAATGCCACCGTCATCGATGATGAATATGATTTCGCGGAAATTTATGAACTCTTTTACGAGAGCCTTGGCGATATTTACTTTCTCTTCCATGCTTTTGGTTGAGAGGTCGTGTTCCATGATGGAAGCATCTGGATTTACCGTATTGAGCTTGTAGATGAAATTTTCCAAACTCTCCTTGCCGTCGATGGTAATGATGACAGGCTCGTAATATGGTTCAATATAATTGGCTTTACGCAATGCGTTTTTCAAGAATGTGCGCCGCCCGATGCCTTCAAAATAGTTGTAAGCAACGATATAGGTGGGTGTCCATCCGTCCAAATTGTTGATGTCGTTCTCAAAATGTTCCATTTCTGCATTTCGTCCCACGAAATTCTTTTCCAAATCGCGGTTGAATTTGTTGTTTTTCAAACATACTTCACGAAGGGACTGTTTGATTTTCTTGACTATCAACGCTTCATTCTTGGTATATTTCAAATTATAGGGCTTTGAAATCCATTTGGGAATCCGTGGGTCGTCGTAGGTTATCGAAGGGTCTATGACGATAGGTAGGATGCGGTCTATGATATCTTCTGTGAGATTGAATCCTGCATGTTCAATTTCTTTTATGACCCATTCTGATTGGAGTGAATTATTGGAGATGAACAAGACAAATATGTCTGAGGTGGCAAGTTCCCTGAATATTTCAGTTAATGTCTGCCTGCCAGCTTCGAAAGATATTTCGTCAATGGCACAGTTTTTATTTCCTAAAACGTTGGCAACACGTCTGACAAGGTCTTTGTCTTTGCTGCTATGGGACAGAAATGCTTTTGACATGATAGGGAAATATAAAGTTCGGTTTTGTTAATACGTAATAAATGGATGCCTATTGACTCGCTGTCAAAGAGATTGGGAAACTAAAAAAACAGGTGTGATAAGTCCTGATGAATTTATGGTTGGTTGCAATGGCTCTACACAACACAGGAGTTTTTCCAAAAACATCCTTCATCCTTCAGGACGCATGCTAACGAGTTCATTATTTTGAAGTTATAGCCTGAAGGATGTTTCAGGCATCTTTCAGCCAAGTTTCATTTCCTTTGGAAGAGGACGGAAAATCAATCTGCGGAGAATGAAAAATCGCTTGGCTTAGATTGAAAAATCGTTTGGCGCAGAACGTTTGACGGCTTTCTGACATGAAAGGGAACTGAAAGATGAAATTTCACCGTTCATTTCCTAATATGTTGTATGATAGATGTTTACTATACATCCTGAAGGATGTTTTTGGAAATCCCTTGGGAGTATTTTAGTTAGTGATCATCCAATCCTTCAGGGTATGCCGTTCCATGTCAAAGTTGATGCTGACCTTCACCATGGGCAGGCCGCACAAGGCGAAGCGTTCGGGATAGTTCTTCAGGTCGATTTGCTGTATGGCAGCCTCGGTCGGATTGGTCAGC